>Ga0207142_1032_pt1 | contig 29529 bp, 28 predicted proteins | sample Alteio_BWMinHeat_2_FD_153561 | JGI IMG/M metagenome (GOLD analysis project Ga0207142, IMG submission 153561) | Enriched cells from forest soil in Barre Woods Harvard Forest LTER site, Petersham, Massachusetts, United States -... | ecosystem: Environmental > Terrestrial > Soil > Temperate forest >... | reverse complement strand
ATGATGGCGCCGGTCTGGCTGCAAGCCTCGGCTAAAGCACGTTCAGCATTATCAATAATAAGTTCCTCGCCAAAGGCATTGATAAAATGCTTGGTGCGACCGGTTATTTGTATACGATAAGGCGCAAGCGAGGTAAAACGCACGGTATCGCCAATCATGTAACGCCATAGGCCTGCGTTGGTACTGATGATAAGCGCGTAATTTTTATCCAGCTCTACCTCGTCAAGCGTAAGCGTTTTGGGGTTATCATCATGCAGGTGTTCCAGTGGTAAAAATTCGTAGAAGATGCCATAATCCAGCATCAGCAGCATATCGCCGCTGTCAAAGCTGTCCTGTATCCCAAAAAAGCCTTCGGATGCATTATAGGTTTCCAGGTAATACATGTCATCGTTCGGTATCAGTTTTTTAAACTGCTCGCGATAGGGCGTGAAATTAACCGCGCCGTGAAAGTACAGTTCCAAATTTGGCCACACTTCAAGCAGGTTTTTCTTGCCGGTTATTTCCAGTATCCGCTTAAATAACAATAAGTTCCAGGTAGGTACGCCGCTGATGCTGGTTACATTTACATCAATGGTGGCATGCGCCATTTTTTCTATCTTTTCCTCAAAGTTCTCTATAAGCGCTATGTCCAAATGAGGCGTGCGGTAAAACTCGGCCCAAAGCGGCAAATTCTTCATAATTACTGCCGATAGATCGCCGAAGGAAGCATCGGGATGCAGCTGGTTCACTTGGTTGCTGCCGCCGAGGGTAAGACTTTTACCGGTAAATATGCGGGCGTCAGGTCTTTCATTAAAGTACAGCGTGAGCATATCCTTGCCGCCTTTTAAGTGACATTCTTCTAACGATTCCTCACTTACCGGGATGAATTTGCTACGGTCGCTCGTAGTGCCCGATGATTTGGCGAACCACCTGATACCCGAATGCCACAGTACATTCTGCTCGCCTTTCAGCATGCGTTCAATATAAGGCTTTAAGGTATCGTAATTTTGGATAGGTACACGCTCCTTGAACTGGGTAAGCGTATTGATAGTTTTATACTGGTATTTCCTGCCCCATTCGGTTTGTTCTGCGCCTGATATCAATTGTTCAAACCATTCTTCCTGAACCTCATTAGGGTATTTCATAAAAAGCTCTATCTGGTGGATACGCTTTTTCATGAACCAGGTAAAAACGGAGTTAAAAATTGGCATAAGCGGTTACAATTGGTTATTGGGCGAAAATTTTCCTTTTCAGCACAAAGTTAGCACCAAGATACACTTTCCGAACCATTTCATTAGCGGCAAGTACTTCCGGCACACCCGATTCAAGTATCTTCCCTTCAAAAAGCAAATAAGCACGGTCTGTGATCGATAACGTTTCCTGTACGTTGTGGTCGGTTATCAAGATGCCAATGTTGCGGTGCCTCAATTTGGCCACCATGGCCTGTATTTCCTCCACCGCGATAGGGTCTACCCCGGCAAATGGTTCATCAAGCAATATGAAATTAGGTTCGGCGGCAAGCGCGCGGGCTATCTCGGTACGGCGGCGTTCACCACCAGAAAGCAGGTCGCCCCGGTTGCGGCGCACTTTGTGCAAACTAAATTCGTCTATCAACTCTTCCAGCTTTTCCTGCTGGCGCTCACGGGTCATGTCGCCCATTTCCAGAACAGCCTTTATATTATCTTCAACCGATAATTTCCTGAAAACCGATGCTTCCTGCGCCAAATAGCCGATGCCTTTTTGGGCGCGGCGGTACATGGGGTCGGTAGTAATATTCTCGTCATCCAAATAAATGGTACCCTCATTTGGCTTTATCAGCCCTACTATCATGTAGAACGATGTGGTTTTACCTGCGCCGTTAGGCCCTAATAAACCCACTATCTCGCCCTGCGAAACCTCGAACGATACATCGTTCACTACGGTACGCTGCTTATATTTTTTTAAAAGATGGTCTGCTCTTAACTTCATTTTTTACAATCCAAAATCTTATAGTCATGCCGAACTTGTTTCGGCATCCCATCAGGCAGGTTATCTGCATGATAGTCACTTTGCATTTGAGATGCCGAAACAAGTTCGGCATGACTTTTTATTATTGACTAATTCTAATGCCCTTTACATTCAACTGTATAGAACGTTTTTCCCGCCAAATATTTTCCTCAATGCTATAACAAATGTCAAAAGGCACGTCTTTTTTTATTTTGTCGACATATTCGCCGTGATTAAAGGCTATGCAATCAAACGCCGGTGTGCCTTTTTGCATTACCGCCATTTTTATATGCTTGCCCCCAACCATATTGGCATAGCCGCTAACATACACATTTTTAGTTATGAATACGGGCGACATATTCTCGGGCCCGAACGGTGCAAACTGGTTTAGCACCCTGAAAAACTTAGGCTGAATTTGTGCCAGTTCCAGTTCCGCGTCAATTTGTATCTGTTGTATCAACTGCTCGGGGGTAATGCTGGCGCTCACAACTTCCTCAAAACGGTCGATGAACGCTTCCACATTTTCCGGTTCCATGGTAAGCCCTGCGGCATATTTATGCCCGCCAAATTGCAGCAACAGATCGCTGCAACCACACAGTGCCTCATACAGATCATACCCCAACACCGACCGCGCCGATCCAGCCACATGCCCGTTCGAGCGTGTTAGCACCACGGTTGGCCGGTAATATTTCTCCGTAAGCCGCGACGCCACAATGCCTATCACCCCTTTGTGCCAGTTCTCATTAAAAACAACGGTTGATTTTCTCCCGATAAGTACATCATCATTGTCTATCATACTCAAAGCCTCATCGGTTATGGACAAGTCGTGTCCTTTGCGTTCTGTATTTTTTAGGTTGATGAGGTCGCTTTTTAATTTTGCATGGTCTTCGTTGCAGGCTATCAATAGTTCCACGGCGTGTTTTGCATCATCAATACGCCCGGCAGCATTAATGCGCGGGCCCAATAGAAATACAATGTCAGATATAGTATAGTTGGTGCTTTTGCCCGCCACATCCATTAAGGTTTTTACACCCATGCAGGGGTTGTTGTTTATTTTATGCAGGCCGTAATAGGCCAATACACGGTTCTCGCCGGTAATGTGTACAATGTCGCAGGCAATACTTATGGCCACCAAATCAAAGTAGCAGCTGACTTCATCAAACGGAATATCATTTTTTTCGGCAAACGCCTGTATCAACTTAAAACCTATGCCGCAGCCAGATAGTTCCTTATAAGGGTATTCGCAATCCACTCGTTTGGGATCAAGCACCGCTACGGCGGCAGGTATTTCTTCGCCGGGCGTATGGTGGTCGCATATAATAAAATCAATGCCTTTTTCAGCGGCGTAAGCTACTTTATCCACCGATTTTATACCGCAGTCCAAGGCTATTATTAGCGTAAAACCATTGTCGGCAGCATAATCAATACCCTGGGTTGATATGCCATAACCTTCCTTATAACGGTCGGGCACATAGTATTCCAGGTTATGGTGGTGATGTTTAAAAAAGCCATAAACCACTGCAACCGAGGTAGTGCCGTCAACATCATAATCGCCGTATATCAATATCTTTTCATTCTGTAGCAAAGCACTTTCGATACGTTCGATGGCCTTTTCCATATCCTTCATCAGGAAGGGGTCGTGCAGGTGCCTGTGGTCGGGCCTGAAGAAGTACTTGGCATCGTCGTAATTATCAATGCCCCTTTGTACCAGTAGTTTACTTAAAACAGCATCAATATTAAGCCCGGCAGCTAAAAGGCTTATCGCCTCCTCATCGGTATTTTCCCGTATCGCCCACCGTTTTTGCATAGATTTAATTACTTAAGGTGTAAAGATAAGTATTGAAGAAGTAAATGCAATGTGTTTTGCTTCTGGCAGATATATAAAGAATCTTATCGCCAGTTTATCAATCTGTTATTTAATTTTAGTAAAACGGCCATCATCACTTTGATAATTGCTTCCATATTTTACGCGCTGCTTTATTCTTTTAAAATGGCCATTATCTAAAGTCTTCCATGTGGCAGAAAAAAAATAATTATCGTCATCTGATTGATTGCCTTGACCTGTTTCGGTGATTTTAATTAAATGTTCTTTATCTATCACACTCTCCCTACTCACGTTCCAATGCTCGTTGCCATTTCCGTAATTGGCTACGAACCCATCTATAAATTTCCCCGCACTTGTAAAACTACAGATCAATATCACAGGACTGTTTGGTTCGATTTTTCTGATCGAAACAATTACAAAATCTTTGGTATCGAAAATAACAACTAAGGGTAAATATTTACTTCCCCTATCATCAATACCACTAAAATCATCGGGGGAACCTCCTTCTAAAACAGCGACCCTATTTATTAATTCCATATGAGATCCCTTCAATGCCTTTCCAAAAATGGAACTATCGGAAGATGTAAATTTTACTCCCTTTTTCGTTTCGTTATCATAGGTTATATTAACAGGTAGGTTGGTACAGCCTGCTTTTTTTAAAATTTTTAGAAATTCAGATGATTTTGGGAATATGATACAGCCAAGAGCGTCATTAACATGGTGAGATAATGGTTTTTTTACAAAAGGAACCTGCCTGGTTTGTTTTACCATCATCACCTTTTGCGGGCTGTTTTGTTTGCTGTTTATATTGGCAAACGCGATTATAAATAAAACGAATAACAACCACTTCATTATGATTTTGGCATTTAAATAGATTCTTGGAGAAGCAATTTTACTGTTAATTGATGTTTTTATGAGTAATGGTTATATATCTTTGCCTCACTAAGTAAATATAAAATAAAGATGCAAATTTTCCCCCTCGGCGAAGGCTCGTATTCAGTTGATGCATCAAAAAAGTTTGTTCCCTTTGATCCGCAAACCGATAACCCTAAAGACAGGCCCGCTTCATTATTTATACACGTAAACCCTTTTTTGGTTAAAACCGATACCGACCTGCTGCTGCTCGATACCGGCCTTGGCTATAAAGACACCCGTGATGAACTTTTCCTGCACCAGCATATCCGCAACGCGGGCTTCGAGCCTGAGGATGTTACGCAGGTATTGATGTCGCACCTGCATTATGACCATTCGGGAGGCCTGGTAGTTGAACGCAATGGCAAACTGGAGCCCAGCTTTCCGCACGCGAAGCATGTGATACAAAAAGGCGAGTGGGAATTTGGTTTAACAGGCAAGTCGTCATCCTATCATAAAGAAATTTTTGAAGCATTGCAGGGTACGGTAGAAATACAACTGGTTGATGGCACAGGTGAGTTACAGCCCGGTATAAATTATGAATTATCAGGCGGTCATTGCCCATATCACCAGGTATTCTGGATTGAGAGCGACGGGCAAAAGGTGTTCTTCGGTGGCGATGAGTTGCCAGAACCCGAACAATTGATACGGAGGTTTATAGCCAAATATGATTACGACGGCCGTAAATCAATGGAACTGCGTGAAATTTATGGTAAGAAAGCGGCTGCTGAAGGGTGGAAATGTTTATTTTATCATGCAAAGTCAATAACCGTAGGAGAGGTTATTTATGCCGATGAACACTTTACGGTTAAACCTGCTTAAAGTTGTTTTTCAGTTTCGAACATCTCTTTTATCTTCTCAACGCTTAATGGCTTGGAGATAAAGCTTTTTACTAGTGGGTACGAACGTGCTTTATTAATATCGTTGCTGAAAACCGATGATGAAATAATGTAGATCTTGCTTTTACCCAGGGGGTCGATGTTCAGGCGTTTGTATTCGTCCAAAAACTCCCAGCCATTCATAATGGGCATATTTATATCCAGCAAAATATAATCAGGTAATTTAGAAGGGTCTTTTTTCTGGATGCTCAACAACTGATCGATAGCAAACCTTCCGTTAAGGCAAGCCATGATCTCGGTGTTCAATAAGGCTTTCTTTATTAGCTTGATCGAGATAAAGTTGTTTATTTCGTCGTCATCAACTAATAATATGCTTACGGGCTGGTTAATACTACTCATGTTTTTTTAAATTCCTATTCGTTATACGCAACTATAAATAAAAAGTTATATGCTGAAAACGTTGATAAACGAAAAAAATGTTTTATGGTCAAGTAATAAATATACGCATTTATAACAGGATAAGTTACAGCGTAAAGTCAAAAATCCTTAGCCGTAAAACCAGGGGGAAGTATTTTGTATCCGTGGTATAAAGCTACAGTTCTGATCCTGTGGCGCGTGAGTAATTATAAAATCACGGTTTATGACCCCTGTATGCAATATAATAGCTAAATCGTTGCTCTCCAATTTCTGAATTAAAGCAAAAAAAGACATCCCACCGGGATGTCTTTTGTAATAAATAATTTACAAATAGGGCCTAATTTCAGGTGCCGTACTCAGGTGTGGTTACTTCACTTTCCTCAAACTCATAATCTGTTAATGGCGGGCATGAACAGATCAGCGTCCTGTCGCCATAAGTATCATTAACCCTACCAACTGACGGCCAGAATTTGTAGGCCGCTACATAAGGCAGCGGGAAGGCAGCTTTTTGGCGGGTATAAGGGTGCGACCAGTCATTAGCCGTAATTACTGCGGCTGTATGTGGCGCGTTTTTCAGTGGATTGTCTGTTTTGTCGGCCAGACCTTTTTCCACATCATCAATTTCGTGGCGTATGGCTATCATGGCATCGCAAAAGCGGTCGAGCTCATGCTTAGGTTCTGATTCAGTAGGCTCAACCATAACCGTACCGGCAACCGGGAACGAAACAGTTGGCGCGTGGAAGCCATAATCCATTAATCGTTTGGCAATATCGGTAACTTCAATACCAAAGCTCTTGAACGCGCGGCAATCCAATATCATTTCATGAGCGCAACGGCCATGCAAACCGGTGTACAATACAGGATAATGATGCTGCAACCGTGTTTTAATATAGTTGGCGTTTAAAATAGCATAACGGGTAGCATCAGTTAAACCATCGCCGCCCATCATGGCTATATAAGCGTGTGATATAATTAATATAGATGCCGAACCCCACGGAGCCGATGATACAGCGTGGATGGATTTACCTTTATCAATATCAACCACAGCATGGCCCGGTAAAAACGGAACCAGGTGTTTGCCAACGCCAATTGGACCCATACCAGGGCCGCCACCGCCATGTGGTATGCAGAAGGTTTTGTGCAGGTTGAGGTGGCAAACATCGGCGCCTATATTGGCCGGGCTGGTAAGCCCTACCTGCGCGTTCATGTTGGCGCCATCCATGTACACCTGTCCGCCATTTTGGTGGATGATGTCGCATATCTCGATGATCGATTCTTCGAAAACACCATGTGTTGACGGATAAGTAACCATCAGGCACGATAATTCATTTTTATACTGCTCGGCTTTGGCTTTCAGGTCGGCAACATCAATGTTACCATTATCATCGCAACGTACCACCACTATCTTCATTCCAGCCATGGCAGCCGATGCAGGATTAGTGCCATGTGCCGATGAAGGTATCAAAGCGATATTGCGGTGGCCCTCGCCACGGTCGTTATGATAGGCGCGGATAACCATTAACCCGGCATATTCACCTTGTGCGCCGGCGTTTGGCTGCAGGCTCATGGCGGCAAAGCCAGTGATCTCACTTAGCCAGTTATTTAACTCGTCAAACAGCTGCATATAACCGCCGGTTTGATCGGCAGGAGCAAAGGGGTGCATTTTGCTGAATTCAGCCCAGGTAACCGGTATCATTTCGGTGGTTGCATTCAGTTTCATGGTGCATGAACCCAATGCGATCATGGAATGGCAAAGCGAAAGGTCCTTTGTTTCCAATGATTTTATATAACGCAGCATTTCATGTTCTGAATGATGCGTGTTGAATAACGGGTGCGTTAAATAAGCTGATGAACGCTGCTGCTCAGCAGGGATAACAGTTTTAATGTTGCCTTTCAGCTCTTCAATGTTTACATCATTCAGCGTTTTGCCTTTTACTTTGGCAAAAAAGCGAACCAGTGTTTTTATATCTTCCGGCGATGTGGTTTCATCCAGTGAAATAGTAACTACCGAACCTTTATAGTGCAGGTTCATTTCATTGTTAAGGGCTTCGCCATGTATTGAGCCAACCAGGTCGCCCAGATCAAACTTCACGGTATCAAAATAAGAAGCGTTTAGTTGTTTGTACCCTAATTCATTTAACGAATCAGATAACAATATGGCCAAACCATGTATCCTTTCGGCTATCAGTTTCAAACCTTCGGGGCCATGATAAACGGCATACATACCGGCCATAATAGCCAGCAATGCCTGCGCGGTACAAATGTTAGAGGTGGCTTTATCCCTGCGGATATGCTGCTCGCGGGTTTGTAAAGCCATCCGCAAGGCATAATCACCCGCGCTATCAATGGTAACCCCGATTATACGGCCGGGGATAGAGCGTTTGTATTCTTCTTTAGTGGCAAAAAATGCGGCATGTGGCCCGCCGAAACCCATCGGTACGCCAAAACGCTGGCTGTTACCAACCACAATATCAGCACCCCATTCGCCTGGAGGGGTTAATAGCACCAGGCTCATCAGGTCGGCAACTACGGTTAGTTTTATACCTTTTTCATGTGCCTTGGCAGCATAATCGGCATAGTTATAAACTGCGCCATCACCTGCGGGATATTGCACTATCGCCCCAAACATATTTTCGGTAAGCTCGGTGGTTTGATGATCGCCTATCAGCAATTCAATGCCGTAAGGCTGTGCGCGGGTTTTTAAAATATCAATAGTTTGCGGGAACAGTTCCTGCGATACAAAGAAAATGTTCGCGTTTTGGTTCTTGCGCAGGCTGTATTGCATAAACATAGCCTCGGCAGCAGCAGTACCTTCGTCCAATAACGACGCGTTGGCAATTTCCATCCCGGTAAGGTCAACCACCATGGTTTGGAAATTCAATAGCGCTTGTAACCGGCCTTGTGCTATCTCGGCCTGGTAGGGGGTGTATTGGGTATACCATCCGGGGTTCTCCAGTATGTTGCGCTGTATTACACCAGGTACTATCACATCATAATAGCCCTGGCCTATGTATGATTTAAATACTTTGTTTTTTGATGAGGTTTGTTTTAGCGTGTTCAGGTAATCGAACTCGCTTTTCGCCGCCGGTAAGTTTAACGGATTTTTTAACCTTATCCCCGCAGGAACGGTTTGATCGATCAATTCATCAAGCGAATTTACGCCGATGGTTTTTAACATTTGGGCAGTATCAGCCTGGTTAGGGGCTATATGCCTCGACTGGAATTTCTCCTGGTAATCTATGTTCAACTTCATGCTAACTATGAGGGCAGTTAATTAGCCGCAAAGGTACAACTTTAGATAATGAGTAACAATTAGTAAACACACGCTTGCGCTGTTTTTACATTGCATTAATATAGCCCCAATAAAGAGTATTATCGATAAACTCCCCCTTGCGCCACCGCTAAAGCTAAGGCGGCACGCGGTTAGGGGGTTGGGGGGCTTAGTTGCCTTAAATACATCTGAACGGTATTCTCCAAACCGTAATACAGGGCATCGCTTATTAAGGCATGGCCTATACTTACTTCAAGCAATCCCGGTACATTTTCGGCGAAATATTTAAGATTATGCAGGTCGAGGTCGTGCCCGGCGTTTATGCCCAGGCCGGCTTGCTGCGCCACTTTCGCAGCTTCAACATAAGGTGCTACAGCTATCTCTCTACCCTGGTGATAATGGCTCGCATAGCCTTCGGTATATAGCTCTATACGGTCGGTACCGGTTTTTGCGGCGCCTTCAACCATAGCGGGTACAGGGTCCACAAATATCGAAACACGTATGCCTGCATTTTTAAACACGGCTATCATATCGGTCAAATAATCGCGGTTGGCAATGGTGTCCCAGCCATGGTTGGATGTTATCTGCCCCAAAACATCGGGCACTAAAGTTACCTGCGCGGGTTGGGCAGCCAATACCAGGTCGATAAATTTTTGCTCCTGGCAATTGCCTTCGATATTAAACTCAGTTGTAATAACTTTTTTAAGATCGAAAACATCATTATACCGGATGTGCCTTTCATCGGGGCGTGGATGCACGGTGATACCCTGCGCGCCAAATTTTTCGCAATCAAGGGCCACTTGTACCAGGTTAGGATTATTGCCCCCGCGCGAATTACGCAGCGTTGCAATTTTATTTATGTTGACGGATAAACGGGTCATGCCTGCGAAGTTAAATCATAAAATATTATTATGCCACTTATTCCCGATAAGATTATATTTAAACTATGAAACCTACAAAACCTTTAAAAGAGTTTATAATTATAGCCATTATATTTATCCTCATATGGCTGCTTTACTGTTTTTTAGTCGAAGGTTTCTTTGGCAACAGCAGCCTCGACATAAATATGCACGACACATATTTTGTCATCAAGCCATCTTTTTTAAATGAAGTTGGTATGCCATTTTTGTGGCTGATAACCATAATCTATTTAATTCGTGCGAGGGTTAATCGTTTTGAAAATCGTTTACAAAACAGCATTCTCCTTGTAAGTTGCTTTTTTCTCAACGTAACAATGTTATTTGCATTAAAGGCAACAGCAATTTTTGAAGGTATGAACACCGTTTATTCAAGATTACCAGGATCCACGAATAAGGTGTTATTTCAGAGCGACTTACAAACATTCTTTACTATCCAAATCATTTTAACAGTATTATTGGTTATAGTTGCTATAATTACAGCCAAAAATTGGCACAAAGCTATTTATGAAACCAAGCGCTAAGTATTTATTATTGTTTACATTTTTATTATCCGGTCAAATAGCTTTTTCCCAGGCCAACTTCACTAAAATAGAAAATTACAAGGTTTATTATGGCGTCGCCACGCACTTCCCGCGCGAGCTGATGATACTGCGTAGTTTTGATAATTATGGCAAACATTACCTGTTACTGGTAAATCCGCAAACCCTGGAAACCCGCATTGACGAAAGCGATTTTTACCAGGTACGGCCCATGACGCTGTTACAGGCGCGTACTTTCTTTTTTAAAACACCATACGAAAAAGCGTTGTACAAGGCCGACAAACAATCGGTAGCCATACAAGATGCCGGCATTGAAATAGGTATGCCAAAAGAAACCGGCATAAGCCTTACAGCCGATCTTTGCCCATCCCATCGCCCGCTGGATAAAGTGATCTTCACTGATATTATTGCTGAATTTAAGAAGGTAGAAAAGCCCGTGCCCGTGGCACTATCTATCACCGGTGTTTGGATGCGCCAGCACCCGCAGGACCTGGAATGGCTGAAAAAGATGCAGGCTGATAAAGAGATCTATATCACCTGGATAAACCATTCTTTTAATCATCGCGTCAGCTTAACAGAACCGCTGAAGGAGAACTTTTTACTTGAACCCGGCACCGACATTAATTACGAAGTGCTTGAAACCGAAAAGGCCATGCTGAAAAACGGCTTGCTGCCCTCGGTGTTTTTCAGGTTCCCGGGATTGGTATCTGACCAGGAACTGGTTTATCGTATAACTGATTTCGGCCTTATACCGATAGGTACGGATGCGTGGTTAGCCAAAGGTCAGCAGCCACAGGCGGGAAGCATAGTGCTTATTCACGGTAACGGCAACGAACCCGTAGGGGTAAAGGATTTTATAAACCTGCTACATTCCAAAACACAGGCCATCGCTAAGAAGCAATGGTTGCTGTACGACCTGCGCGAAAGTGTTGACGAGGAGTTTGAAGATACGACTAAAACTACCGGAAAATAAAGTCTTTCCTTCTTTGTCATCCTGAGCGTTAGCGAAGGATCTTTTAAAATATGCAAGTCGCCAATATGTATGGCTTAGAAGATGCTTCACTCCGTTCAGCATGACAAAAAGTTTCATTATCTTTAATACAAGTAAACATCTTCCATGAGCTGGATCTGCCCCAAATGTGAACGTGAGCTTTTGAACGAAAATCAGCGGCATTATTGCGCTAAAATAAGTTTGGACAGTTTGTTCGCAGGCCGCTCACCTGAACTGGTTTTGGTGTTCGACAAAATTTTGGTAGAAGTTGCAGATTGGGAGGATGTGCTGGTAAGCACCAGCCCGAATTGTATTGTGTTTGTGCATAAGCAAACATTTTTCGTGATCCGCCCTATGCAAAAACAGCTCGACCTTAAATTTTATTCGGCCACGCGCCTTGAAGGGCCAATGATCATAAAAAGTGTGGCACATGCGGGCCGTTATGTAAACAATGTGCGTGTGGCTATGTTAAATGATTTGAACCCATTGCTGTTTAAATTGATCAGGAACTCTTATATTTTATTGTAATATGTACCAGGCACTTCACATCAGCCCCATGATACCGTCGTACAACATAAAGGAAACGGCGGCATTTTTTATAGATATTTTAGATTTTACCCCATATATGAATGAAGATGGCTATGCCATTTTATATAAGGATAACCACACCGTTCACATCCTGCCTGCCGGTACCGACATTGGCGAAATGGAATTTTACCTGGAAGTAAATAATATCGACGTTATATGGGAGGAGATAGAAGACAAGCTAACGGGAATAAAAATACGCGCTCCATTCGACCGCGAATATGGCATGCGCGAAATGCATATCATCATCCCCCAAACAAAAACGCTGCTGTTTATAGGGCATGCGATACACCCGGCCCCCTAACTGCGTGCCACCTTAGCTTTATCGCTGTCGCATGTGCGAGCTTTTTGATATTGCCCTTTTTGAACTATGTTAAGTCATATTTTGCTGTATTTTAATTACTTACGCTAATTGTCAAATAATAAACGTACCTTGCCGGAATAATTAAATAAAATATAATATAATGCAAACAGGAACAGTAAAATTTTTTAATGAAACAAAAGGCTTCGGCTTTATCACCCCAAGTAGTGGTGGAAGTGAAGTTTTTGTTCACTCAAGCGGACTTATCGACAGCATTCGTGAGAATGACAGCGTTGAGTACGAAGTAGAGCAGGGTAAAAAAGGCCCTAACGCGGTAAATGTAAAAGTAGCTTAATCACTATATAAATTCATCGTAAAGCATCCTTCAATTACGAAGGATGCTTTTTTTATTATTATGAAGACACCAAAAACATTCGCTACAGTAAGCCAGAAAGAGAATTTCAGGGCTAAATTCGCAGAGATAGTTGCCCAAAACGAGGCACTTAAAAACAAGTATAATATCCAGTTTTTTGATACTGCCGCAAAAAGCAATTACGCTTTTAGCAACTTAAACGGCAAATCCATAAATATAATGGAACACCTGTCGATTGAAGAACTTGAACAATACAGGGTACTGAAAAACCAATGGCAATAGCCGGTTAGGTACTATATAAAGTTTCTTTTTTTGAATTGAATCTTACAATGCAAACCCATCCGGCAAAGCCCCGTCAACCCTGGAATTGCTGGTCCTTTTAAACATGATGGATTGTATACGGCCACGCGTCATGGTGGTGCCCACTATGCGGTTAATGTTGTTTTGCAGCATCAGCATGGTAACGCGCTGCCCCGCCCAAACGGTACATACCAGGTGGGTGCCGGCCTCGTTTTTGTCGGGGTTATCTATTTCCTCGCCCCAGCCATAAGCTTGTTTTATCAGCCCGTCAATATATTGTATGCTGCCTTCATCGCGCAGGTACAAGTGTATTTCGGTAATTATGCCATGGTCGCTCACCAATACCACCCTGTCGAAATATTTATGCAGCGGATTCACTTTGGGCATCACCTCGTTCTCATCTGGGTGTTTTTCAAGCGGCACATAAATTTGCCCCTTGTATTTTGATAGACTATCGCCCAGGTGAAATTGTAAAAACCCGTTCTTCAGATCGAGGTTTTTAATAGCTTGTGCATGGGTAAAAAATGGTAGTAACAGTATAAAAAGTAACAGCTTTTTCATAAGTAAATCCTGAATAATTAAAGCAATTGAACGTTCATTGCGGCTAATTGTGTTTTAAACAGCACAATTATTTTTTCACGGCAGAATATAGTAAACTTATTTCCACAAAACCGCGTGGGCAAAAATCAGCTTTTTCTCTCATCTTTTCTATTTCTTTATAATTAAACAACGTATCAATAATATAAAATTAACAACCAAAGGTTAATTTGTGGTGTTTAATAAACATCAAACACACACCTATGAAACTAAAACATTTACTAGCGCCATTGGCCGTGGCATTAATGCTGGCCTCCTGTCAAAAGAACTTTGAGGACCCAAGTCGCACCGCGAGGGCATTAAAAGCTAACATTGCGGCAGACTCTTCTTCCTCATTCGCCGTTACGCAAACCTTTGATGAAGGGTTTGAATCGGGCACCAAAACCGCTTATGCCGATGGCAATGTTACTTTTACCAGCGGCTCGTGGGATTTGAACGACGCATTGGTGGGTACCAGTACTTCCGACCCTAAAGTTGGCAGCCATTCCATCCGCATCCGCAACACCGGTATCCTGGGGATGAATTTCGATGTAACTTCAGGTGCATCGACCGTAACCTTAAAGTATGCGGTTTATGGTTCCGACGGTTCATCGGCTTTTGGCCTTTGGGTATCGTCGAATGGCGGCAGCAGTTATACTCAAGTTGGTTCGGCGGTAACCGCATCAAGCACCACGCTGGCAACGGCAACCTTTACGGTAAACCAGGCAGGCACTTTGCGTTTCCAGTTGCGTAAATCATCGGGCGGTACCAACCGTATTAATATTGATGAATTTACCATTAACAGTTACGATAGCGGTTCCGGTGGCGGGACAGGCGGCGGCTCAACCGGCGACAACACCAACCTGATGCTGGGCAACCCAAGCAATGCCACAACCGACCTTTCGAATTTTGATAATTACCTAATCGATCAAACTTATTATATCGAAAGCTATAACCGCGATAAAGACGAACCGAATTGGGTGAGCTGGTATGTGGGCAGCAACTGGTTGGGCAGTATCGACCGTTCTAACGATTTCCGCCCTGATACCAACCTGCCTTCGGGATGGTATGAAGTGCCGGCAACGGCCTATTCAGGTTCAGGGTTCGACCGTGGGCATAACTGCCCCAGCGGCGACCGCACCTCGACAACGGCTGCTAACCAGGCCACTTTTTTAATGGATAACATGATACCGCAGGCGCCGCAAAACAATGAGCAAACCTGGGCCAATTTGGAAGAATATGGCCGTTCGCTGGTTACAGCAGGCGATGAGATCTACGTGATTATGGGCAGCTATGGTTCAGGTGGCACCGGTTCAGCAGGCTCGGCCACAACGGTTGATGGCGGCAAAGTAGTTGTACCTTCAAACATATGGAAAGTGATTGTGGTATTAACGAACGGCAATAATGACCTGAGTCGTATTACCACATCCACCAGGGTGATAGCGGTAAATACACCCAACATTAACACCATAAATTCCGACTGGACACAATACATCACCACCGTAAAGGCCATTGAAAACGCAACCGGCTATACGCTGCTGTCAAATGTACCGGCATCTATACGGACAGTGCTTGAGAATAAGGTGGATACAGGCGATGTACAGTAATTAATTATAAACCTAAAATAAAAGGCCTTCCGTTTGGGGGGCTTTTTTTATTTATAGGGAATGATTTTTACTAATTGGTTTAAAAAATTTCAGGTCTTTTTCCGTTTTAATAAAGACATTAAATAAACAATTAGTAATATTAAAAATCGTTATATTCGAATATGGAAAAGAAAACACTTTACACTATCGGACATGGTAGCAGGAAGTCTGAGGATTTTCTTAGAATATTGAAACAATTTGATATAGAATATCTCATTGACATCAGGTCTCAACCATATTCGAAATTCAATCCTCACTTTAACCAAAACGAGTTGAAATTTTTTCTCGAAAACAATAATATTAAATATGTTTTCATGGGGGATTCAATTGGTGGAAGGCCTAAAGATAAATCATGTTATGATAGTGAGGGGAAAGTGGACTACGAAGTGGTAAAACAAAAGGAATTCTTTCTACAGGGTATAAATAGATTAAAGACTGCTTACAGCAAAAGCATTAATGTAGTGATAATGTGTAGCGAAAGTAAGCCATGTGAATGTCATAGAAGCAAACTAATTGGAAAGGTTTTAAATACAGATAATATCGTTTTAAAACATATTGATGAATATGGAAAATTGAAAGATCAAATAACTGTAATTAATGAATATAATAAAGGTCTTCATGAAATCGACTTATTTGGTAATTCGAATAATCTAACCTCGAGAAAAGCATATTTGTAATTATGGAATTTTTCACAATCGGCGTTTACAATTCAACTGAAAAAGATTTTTTTGACAAATTGATCAATAATAACATTGATACATTTTGTGATATAAGGCAACGCAGAGGGGTCAGAGGGGCCAAATATTCATTTGTAAATAGTAACAGGCTTCAACAACGACTAACTGATTTAGAAATAAAATATGGTTATATTCCGGAATTGGCGCCGACTTCTGAAATTCGAGAATTACAAAAAGAAATTGATTTGGAAAAGGGGGAATTAAAAAGAGAACGGCAAGAATTAGGAAAGGTATTTATAATAGAATATAAAAATAAGATATTGAAGAATTTTGATTTTGATGATTTTTTTGAAAAGCTTGATCAAATTGGAGCAAATCGAATTGCGCTATTTTGTGTGGAGGAGTTTCCAGAAGCGTGTCATCGATCTATTGTTTCTGGAGCCTTAAATAACAAATATAATTACCAAATCACTGATATATAGCAAGGTACAATGGATACTTTAATTTTATCTAAAACACACATGAATTATGGGAAATGTTGTGTTGGAGGTATTACTGAAAGTGGTCGATATGTACGATTATTGACTTCAAATGGTGAAAACCAGCCTGAAAATACAGAACTTACTCAAAGACAAGTTTGGGATATTACTTTCACTGAATTAAGAAATACAGTTCCCCCACACGTTGAAGACGTTTTAATACAATCGAAGATTTTAAAGGGAACAATAAGGGAAGATGTTAAGGTCATAGATTTTATAAACAAACAAAACATACCCATTTGGAGAGGCGGTCCTGAAGTTTTATTTGACGGGCTAACCAAATGGACAAATAGTGGAAGTGGGTATATAAACAAAGCAGGTGTTCCGAATCACAGCGTTGGGTTTTGGATTTCAAATCAAGATCTTATGAAAAGAGAATATCGGGGAATCAGATATAATTATCCAAATGGCAATAAATGGTATAGTTTAAAATACGTTGGTTATGAAAATGCTATTGAGAAGATTCCAGCGGGAACATTGTTGAGAGTTTCTTTAGCAAGGTGGTGGAAAAAAGATAGTGACTCTGAAGAATGTTGTTATTTGCAGCTTTCCGGTTGGTATGATTTGCATTAAATTCACATCATCTAAATAATAAAGATTAAACAAAAAAAGGGTGCAGCCCTAAAACCACACCCTTTGTATTTTGACTTAGACTTTTAACTAAAGACTTTCAACTCAAATTAGTATCTGTAATATTCCGGCTTAAACGGCCCCTCAACAGTTACGCCGATGTATTCAGCCTGATCCTGGTCTAATACTTCCAGTTCAACACCAATTTTGGCAAGGTGCAAACGTGCAACTTTTTCGTCGAGGTGTTTTGGCAGGGTGTAAACTTTGTTTTCGTATTTGTCGCCATTCAGCCAAAGCTCTAATTGAGCAAGGGTTTGGTTGGTGAACGAGTTACTCATTACAAAGCTTGGGTGACCTGTGGCGCAACCTAAGTTAACCAAACGGCCTTCAGCTAAAACAATAACGTCGCTGCCGTCTATGGTGTATTTATCAACTTGTGGTTTAATTTCAATTTTTGTGCTGCCATAGGCGCCGTTTAACCAGGCCATGTCGATCTCGTTATCAAAGTGGCCTATGTTACAAACAATGGCTTTGTCTTTTAACGCGCGGAAATGTTTTTCGCGAACAATGTTTTTATTACCGGTAGCGGTAACTACTATATCAGCCTCGCTAATGGCGGTATCAAGTTTCTTCACTTCAAAACCTTCCATAGCAGCCTGTAAAGCGCAGATAGGGTCGATCTCGGTTACAATTACACGAACACCGGCGTTGCGCAATGAATCGGCCGAGCCTTTGCCCACATCGCCATAACCGCAAACAACAGCTACTTTACCGGCCATCATTACATCAGTAGCACGACGGATCGCGTCAACCAATGATTCGCGGCAGCCGTATTTATTATCAAATTTCGATTTGGTAACCGAATCGTTAACGTTGATAGCAGGCATTGGCAAAGTGCCCTTCTGCATACGCTCATATAAACGGTGTACACCGGTAGTAGTTTCTTCTGATAAGCCTTTTATACCGTCAACCAATTCAGGATATTTATCCAAAACCATGTTGGTTAAATCGCCACCATCATCCAATATCATGTTTAATGGTTTGCGGTCTTCGCCAAAGTATAAAGTTTGCTCAATGCACCAGTCGAATTCTTCGGCGTTCATACCTTTCCAGGCATAAACCGAAGTGCCTGCGGCAGCAATAGCGGCAGCAGCGTGATCCTGGGTGGAGAATATATTACACGACGACCAGGTAACTTCAGCACCCAGCGCCTGTAAGGTTTCGATCAATACGGCAGTTTGGATGGTCATGTGCAGGCAGCCTGCAATACGTGCGCCTTTTAAGGGTTGCGACGGGCCGTATTCTTTGCGCAATGACATTAAGCCCGGCATTTCCGCCTCGGCCAATTCAATCTCTTTCCGGCCCCATTCAGCTAATGAAGCGTCTTTTACTTTACTCTTTACGTAAGCAGTCTCTACTGATGACATATTTTCTTCTTTTTTTTGAAATGCAAAAATAGGTAATATAAATGTGAAATAAAATTGGGGCGTTACAACCTGGTAATGTTAGGGTTATTCGGCTTGGGTGATCGGTAAACCAAATGGTCGTAATGTTGGCGGTAACCTGTCGCTGTTTTTACCCCCTCCGTCTCCCTACGGTCGACACCTCCCCCTAAATTTAGGGGGAGGCCAGGTGGTGGTAAAACGGTGAAACTATTTCTATCTCTAATTATTTCTTCAAACCAATTTCGCGCAGGCGCTCATCTAAATATTCACCGGCTGTAATGTCGGTGTAGTGTTTTGGATGTGCGGCGTCGATACATGATGGCAGGCAGGCCAGGCTCATGTCGGGCTTGGGGTGCAGAAAGAACGGTACCGAATAGCGCGAATTTTTCATCTGCTCGCGCGGCGGGTTAACCACACGGTGGGTGGTTGATTTTAATTTGTTATTGGTTAATCGCTGCAGCATATCGCCAACATTAACCACCAAATCCTCACCATGCGCTTTTACCGGGAACCATTCGTTCTCGCGGGTAAGCAGCTCAAGGCCATCGGCGCTGGCGCCTATTAAAAGAGTTATCAGGTTAATATCTTCATGCGCGCCGGCACGTACCGCATCATCGGGTAATGAATCAGGATCGGTTATTGGGAAATAATGCAGGGTGCGGAGTATGGAATTGCCTTCTTCAACCTTATCATTAAAATAATTTTCGGGCAGATCAAGGTAAACGGCAATGGCCTGCAACAAATGCTTGCCTGCATTTTCCAGTCTTTTATAAACTTCCTGGGTGGTTAAATTAAAGTCGGGCAGTTCATCCACAAAAATATTATCGGGGTAATCGGCCTTTAATGGCGAAGTGGCGGGCACTGTTTGGCCTATCTGCCAAAATTCTTTCAGGTCGGGCACTTTAAAACCTTTGGCGGTCTCTTTATTTTTACCGGTATAACCCCGCTGGCCCGCAAGCTCGGGTATTTCGTACTGTAGTTTAGTGTCTTCGGGCAGGGCGAAAAGCGATTTTACTTCAACATAAAGTTTATCTATCAGTTGCTTGCTTAAGCCGTGATTGGTGATGGTAACAAAGCCGGTTTCATTAAAAGCCTGACCTATTTCATCCGAGAATTGTTTGCGCTGCGCTGCATTGCCATTTACATAATTGTTGAGATCGAGGCGCGGTATATTTACTTTGTTCATAGATAAATTATTTAGTAATTGGTAAAATGGTTACTTTTAGCCATCGCAAAATAAAGCAATTATAGCCTTTATTAAAATACCCCCCTACATTTTATAAGGTAATATTAATAACACATAAACCTGTTAACGGTTTAAACGTTTGCTTGTTTGGCAAGTCATAATTGCATATCACACAAAACAGAAACGAAATGAAAACCCTGAACAAATTATTCGCAACAGGCGCCATGGTATTTTTATTAATGCTGATGGCACCGCATAAAAGCATGGCACAGGACGATGGCTATGTAAGTGACCAGGAATTTTACGATGAACTACAGCAATACGGCACCTGGGTACAGGACGACCAGTACGGCGACGTATGGGTGCCCGATGTAGACGGCGATTTCCGCCCCTATGCCACTAACGGCTACTGGGTACAAACAGATTATGGTACCACCTGGGTTTCAGATTACCCATGGGGATGGGCTACCTTTCATTACGGAAGGTGGCGTTATGACGATTACTACGGCTGGGAATGGATCCCGGGCCACGAATGGGCACCCGCATGGGTTAGCTGGCGCCAGGGCGGCGGTTATTATGGCTGGGCACCGATGGGGCCGGGCATAAGCCTTACACTGTCATTAGGCGGTGTGGGCCTTAGTATAAATGATAACTACTGGGTGTATGCGCCGCAACGCTATATAACCAGCAGGTATATAAACAGGTACTATGCACCGCGTACGCAGATATCTGTTATCATTCGCAAAACAACTTATATACATAACACCTATGTTTATAACAAGCGTACCTATATAACCGGGCCAAGGCCGGCTGATATTCAAAGAATAACACGCCACAAGGTAACCGTTTATAAAATTAACGATGCGCCAAAGCCGGGTGGGTTCCGTGTAGGGGTAAATGTGATAAACATTTACAGGCCTGCCATTAAAAAAACGCCTGATGCAAGACCGGTACGCGTGGTAAGCGCTACTGCTTATAAAAATGAGCACCCAACCGAAGGTATAGGCAAAAAGGGCGCTGTAGGCTACAACCACGGCAACGCCGGGAAACTGGCATCGGTAGCGCGCAGCAATAACCCTGATGGCAAAATAGTAAAGGTGAACCCTAAAAAAGAGAAACCGAACGGACCCAATAAGCCAAATGAACCAGCTGTAAACAAAAACCCAGCAGTACCTGCAGGCGATCATAAGGCTACTGAGCCAAAAGCTAATCCGGGCCAGCCTGAAGGCCAAAAAGGCGATAAGGGCCAGCACAAAAACGCACCTATTACCCAACCCGAACAGGGTGGCGGCCAGCAGGCACAGCCCGCAGGTAATAAACCTGCCGAACCCCAGGGTAATGCACCTGCGGAAGCAAAAGGCGGTAAAGGCCATCACAAAAATACGCCCCCTGCAACACAACCGCAGCAGGGCGCAGCGCAGCCACAACCCGGGGTAAATAAACCTGCGGAGCCGCAAAATAATACACCTGCACCCGGGCAACCCGGTAACCCGGGCAAACATCAGCATAAACAAGCCCCTGCCGTAATACCGCCTGCACAAAATAATACCGACCAGGCAAAAAAAGACGAGCAGCAACAACAGCAGCAAGCCGCTCAGCAACAAAAACAGGAACAGCAACAAGCACAGCAAGCTGCCCGCCAGCAGGCTGCCCAACAACAAAAAGAGCAACAACAGCAGGCACAACAGGCTGCCCGTCAACAAGCTCAACAACAAAAGCAGCAACAGCAGCAGGCGCAACAAGCTGCCCGTCAACAAGCCGCACAGCAGCAAAAACAACAACAGCAGCAGGCACAACAGGCAGCCCGCCAACAGGCGCAGCAACAACAGGCACAACAAGCGGCCCGCCAGCAGGCACAACAGGCAGCCCAACAAGCAAGGCAGCAAGCTGCACAACAAAAAAAGGAGCAGGAAGAGCAGCAGAAAAAGCAACAACAAAACCCTCCGCGCAATTAACCGCGAAGGTTTAGGAATAAATATTTATAATGAACAGCGCCCGCATTACGGGCGCTGTTCGTATTTTTGGAGGATGAAATTATTGATGGTTAATAAATACATGGCAGGGGTGGTGCTGTTAATGCTAACGGCATTTGCGCCGGTAAGCAGCCATGCGCAAAGCGTAAAAAAGCCCGATGGTATTGTATTTATCGAAAACTCGTGGCTCGATGCCTTGCACCAGGCGCAGGTTAAAAACAAATATATTTTTGTTGATGCTTATGCCACATGGTGCGGCCCCTGCAACCTGCTAAAAACTACCACCTTTAAAAATAGAAAGGTAGCGGCATTTTTTAACGATAACTTTATAAATGTAGCCATCGACATGGAAAAGGGCGATGGCCCCACGCTCGCCCAGCAATGGGGGATACAAGCCTATCCCACTTTAATTGTTTTTGATGCCAACGGCAAACCCGTTACCGGCACAATGGGGTACATGGGAGCGGGCGACCTGATAAAATTTGGCAAACTGGCTTTGAGTAAAACGGCAGCGCAGTAGTTGTAAGTTGAAGGTTGTGAGTTATAGTTTGAAAAAAGCAAGGACTTTTAACCTTTAACTTATAACTCGAAAAAAGGGCATAAAAAAAGGCCGAAACACTCTCGCAGTTTTTCGGCCTACATCTACCTATGAAAACAACCCTTTTTGGAAAGGGTATCAATATTAACCCAAAAGCAATGCCAAGTTGAAAATACACGTAAATATGCTGTTACAATTGTACATTGGGCAAACAAATGTGGAATAAGTACCCGCATTTCGGGGAAATTTTACACACTTGTTAAAAATCGGGGACATATATCGAGATATAATTATAAGTTAAATGAGAACTTATCAATTAGTTAAATCATGAGAAACGTGTTAAGTTTTGGGAAGGTTTGACCTCAGATAGGCAGGCTTTAACCGGGCAAATGATGTAAATAGTTGGCTTGATAAGTCAGAGAGATATATGCTGTTAACATCTTCAAATTGTCACATTTTTATACAAGGGAAATTTATGGTTAAGCTTATTTGGATTTAATTTAAATAAGCGTACATTTGTTGCAGTTTATATATAAAAATATGAGGCTGTCACAACTTGAAGTAGGCGAAACAGGGATAGTAAAGGAATTTACTGATTTGGAAATGTCGGTAAAATTGATGGAGATGGGCTGTTTGCCAGGCGAAGCTATAAAAATTGAACGTGTTGCCCCCCTTGGCGACCCGATAGCCATAAATGTTTCAGGTTACCAGTTAAGTTTACGCAAGCGCGAAGCCTTCACTATAGTGCTGCAATAGTTTTTTCAACCATTGAAAGCTGATATAAGAGTTGCGCTTATAGGAAACCCCAATACCGGTAAGTCAACACTCTTTAATGTTTTAACCGGTCTCAATCAAAAAATAGGAAATTTTCCCGGGGTTACTGTCGATAAAAAGGTAGGTTATACTACTTTGCCCGATGGTCGTCAGGCCGAGATCATCGATTTGCCCGGCACATACAGCATCTACCCAAAAAGCCAGGACGAATCTATCGTTTTTTCGGTTTTAGCCGATAAACACAACCCGCACCGGCCCGACCTGGTGGTTGTTATCCTGGATGCATCGAACTTAAAAAGAAATTTACTGCTCTATTCGCAGGTCGCCGACCTGAAGATACCCGTTGTGGTGGCCCTGAACATGATGGATCTGGCAAAAAAGGCCGACATCGACATTGATGTCAACTTGTTTGCCAAAAAACTGGGCGTACCTGTGGTACCTATATCGGCACGAAAAAATGAAGGCATAGTGCAATTAAAAAATGCCATATCATATGCCAACAAATTTGCCTTACAAGAGGATAGTATCGATGTTTCAACCATCGCTCCTGGCCTTGTTGAAAGCATAAGCCGCGAGCTGAATATTGACAATCTTTACCTTGCCCTGCAACTGGCGCACCAGCATGAAACACTAACGTTTTTAACCCCGGAGCAAAGCGAGCGGGTTGAACAACTTGAAAAAGAATTTTCCTTCAATTCGCAAAAAGCACAAGGCGCCGAAACCATTGCCCGCTATGCCTTTATAAACGACTTGTTGTACGACACGGTTAAAAAACCCATAACACCACAGGGCGAAACACACAGCAACAAAATTGATAAGATACTTACCCACAAGGTATTTGGCTTTATTATATTTTTCGGGATACTGATGTTTATGTTCCAGGCCATTTTCTCCTGGTCGTCGTACCCAATGGAGCTGATAGCCGACGCGTTTGTTTGGGTGCAAAACTGGCTGCACCATGTTTTACCGGCCGGCCCGTTAACCAGTTTATTGGTCGATGGCGTAATTGCCGGGCTCAGCGGTGTAATGGTATTTATCCCGCAGATAGCTATTCTTTTTGCCTTTATATCGATACTGGAAGATACGGGTTACATGTCGCGTGTTACGTTTATGATGGATAAGCTGATGCGCAAAGTGGGCCTGAACGGCAAATCGGTAGTACCGTTGATAGGTGGTTTCGCCTGCGCAGTACCATCCATCATGAGTACCCGTACCATTGAGAACTGGAAGGACAGGATGATAACTATAATGGTTACACCGCTGGTTACCTGCTCGGCGCGACTGCCTATTTATACGCTGCTTATCGCGCTGGTAGTGCCTAACCGCAATGTTTGGTGGCTGTTCAACCTACAGGGGTTGGCACTTACCGGCATGTATATTTTCAGCCTGATATCGGCCGTAGTAGTAGCCTGGGTATTTAAATTTATTTTGAAGGGAAAAGAACGCGGCTACTTTATAATGGAACTGCCGGTTTACCGCATGCCCCGCTGGAGCAATGTTGTATACTCTATGTACGAGCGCTCAAAGGCATTTGTTTTACAGGCCGGGAAGGTAATCATAGCCATATCGGTTATATTATGGGTGCTGGCATCATACGGCCCTGGCGACAGGTTTGCCAAGATCGACGCGCAATACAGTCAGCCAAAATATACCAAAACCATGAGCACCGATAGCTTAAGCCGCACGGTTTCATCAGCTAAACTGGAGAACTCGTATGCCGGTGTGCTGGGCCATGTAATAGAGCCGGTTATACGCCCGCTTGGGTTCGACTGGAAAATAGGCATCGCCTTAATAACTTCCTTTGCCGCCCGCGAAGTTTTCGTGGGTACCATGGCTACCATATACAGTGTGAACGGTAATGCCGAAAAGATGGAATCGGTTTATGAAAAAATGCACCAAGCCAAAAACCCCGATACGGGCCAGCCTGTGTTTACGCTGGCGGTCGCATTCTCGCTCATGATGTTCTACGCCTTTGCCATGCAATGCGCCAGTACGGTGGCTGTAGTTTTTCGCGAAACCAAGAACTGGCGCTGGCCCGCCATACAATTTGCCTACATGACGGTACTGGCTTATGTGGCAAGTTTTATAGCTTTTCATGTGTTGAAATAAGTTTAAGGTGAAAGGATAAAGGCGAAAGGTAAAAGGTTCTTAGCGCGCTGATTTCTACCTTTCGCCCTTAACCTTTATCCTTTCACCTAATTATTTCCTCTCAATTCCCTATATTTGTATTGAGGTAGAAATTGGATAAAGTAAAAGTTTTAGAAAGGTATCTTCCGCCTGATGCTGCTCCCCTGATCGGCCGGTGGATCGATTACTTTAAATGCGAGTTTAAGATCTCGCGCAACCGCAACAGCAAATTTGGCGATTACCGTTCGCCGCACGCCGGCAAGGGCCACCGCATCTCCGTAAATTACGACTTAAACCCGTATGCGTTTTTGGTAACCACCGTACACGAATTTGCCCACTTGCATACCTGGAACGAGCATAAGCACAAAGCCAAACCGCATGGCACGGAATGGAAGAATAACTTTAAGAAAATGATGCAGCCTTTTTTTGAAAAGGACATTTTCCCGCCTGATATTAAGCATACCATCGTCAGTTATTTGAATAACCCCGCCGCGTCAAGCTGTTCCGACTTGAGTTTATACCGGGCCTTGCGCAGCTATGATGCGCCAAAGGAATCGGTTCATACAGTTGAGAAGTTGCCCTTAAAAGCACTGTTCAAACTAAAAGATGGCCGCATTTTCCGCAAGGATGAAAAACTGCGCAAACGTTTTAAATGCACCGAGATAAAAACTAAACGGGTGTATTTGTTTAGTCCGGTTGCTGAGGTGGAGTTGGTGGGGGAAGAGGCCCCACCCAAACCCTCCCCAGTAGGGAGGGCTTAAAAAGCACAAGGTTAAAGTCTCCCCCTACCGGGGGAGATTTAGAGGGGGCACCATTCACTTTTAAGGGTAAGCAGTATAAGGTAGTTTCTGTAGAGGATGCGATAAAGCAGAAGCCCGACGTTGCCATTTTTTCGGCAGGGGGCAGCACGTCATTGGAGCAGGCGCCGCTTTTTGCAGCAGCCGGCACAACCGTTATTGATAATTCATCGGCCTGGCGCATGGACCCTACCAAAAAATTGGTAGTGCCCGAAGTTAATGCCAACGTATTAACCGCAGAGGACAAGATCATCGCTAACCCGAATTGCTCGACCATACAAATGGTAGTGGCCCTAAAGCCATTGCACGATCGTTATAAAATTAAACGCGTAGTAGTTTCAACCTACCAATCGGTAACCGGTACCGGTGTAAAAGCTGTGGCCCAGTTATTTGACGAGCGCAAAGGCATTGAGGACGGCCCTAAAGCCTATCCATATACCATCGACCTGAATGTAATACCGCAGATAGATGTTTTTACAGCTAACGGCTACACCAAGGAAGAAATGAAAATGATACTGGAAACCCAAAAAATAATGGGCGATAACAGTATTAAGGTTACAGCTACAACCGTACGTATCCCGGTAATGGGCGGGCACTCCGAATCGGTAAATATTGAGTTTGCCGAAGATTTTGATTTGGCCGAAGTAAGGGAAATATTAGAAAAAGCGCCCGGCATTATTGTAACCGATGATACTGCGAACCTTAAATACCCTATGCCGCTTGACGCGCATGACAAGGACGAAGTATTTGTTGGCCGCATCCGCCGAGACGAAAGCCAGCCAAATACCCTGAACTGCTGGATAGTATCGGACAATTTACGTAAAGGCGCTGCCACCAACGCGGTGCAGATAGCTGAATATTTAGCTGCTAACCATTTGATAGGGCAGGCTGTGGAAGCATAATACCCTCCTAAATCCTCCCCAAGGGGAAGATTTAAATAAAATTTTTGAATAGGGATAGTCGGAAGATTATCCCTATTTTTATTTGAAACATTTTGCGATGAAAGCCCTAAAGCTTATTATTTTTATTAGTTGCTGTTTTTCTGGCATTAACACACTTGCACAAACACCAAAAGGCATTGAGGCTGCCTTATTGAAATCATTTAAAAAGATTGATTATTGGGCCGATAAAGGCCGCAGAGATATAACAGGCAATATTAGCCTGGATGATTCCCTTGAAAATGCAAATGAAGTATTTGCAAAAAAGCTGAAAGATTATACCGTTAAATATCCCACTACGATCAGTCAGGATTTTAGTGCTTTAAAGAAAGAACGCTTAGATATTTTTACTTCTGCTGATGGATTGTTAAGGGTATACTCCTGGGAAACTTGGTTAGGAGGTACAATGCGTGATTTTGCCAACGTTTTTCAATATAATACCGGCAAAAATATTCAATCAGTTTATCTGCATAGCACGGGTGATGATTCGAAAGAAAATGTCCCCTTTTATTCAAACTTATATACATTTAAAGCCAACCAGAAAACCTATTATCTTGGAATTTATGGCTGTATATATTCAACCAAAGATGCCGGGACTGGCATAAAAATATTTGATATTGAAAATGGGGGATTAAATACCGATGTAAAGATCATAAAAACCGCTTCGGGATTGCACGGCAAAATATATTACGATTACGATTTCTTTTCAGTGGTTGATATAACCTATGGTAAAAGGCCAACCATCTCTTTTGATGCAACTACCAAATCCATTTATGTTCCGCTTGTTGATGGCAATGGAAAAGTGACGCATAAATTCATCACCTACAAATTCACCGGCAAATATTTTGAGAAGGTAACGCCTTAACTATTTCTTTTTCTTTGCAGGTACATCCTCTTCGTCAGTTTGCCTTTTCTCGTTCCGCATAACAATCACGGCATAAATAGCAGTGAAAACTACGCCCGAAAGCACTGCTTTTAATAGCGCGTCGGTATAATTTTCTTTAAAAATATAGGTGTTAGTTAAAAATACGATTACGGTGTAAATAGCGTAAACAACAAGTATCTTCCGTGCCATGGCGTAAAGGTATGAAATAAATTTTTCTCTGAAAGTCGCCTGGAATAGCATAACGGACTTATGCAGCAATAAAAATTATATTTGCTACATGCCAAAAAAAGCTTTCATCATCGGTGCCGGAATCGCTGGAATTTCCACAGCTATACGTTTAGCCATTAAAGGCTACACTGTTGAAGTTTTTGAAGCGAACAGCTATCCCGGCGGCAAATTATCGGAGTTTGAAAAGGACGGTTTTCGTTTTGATGCAGGGCCCAGCCTGCTTACCATGCCGCAGTATATTGATGAATTGGTCGAACTGGCAGGCAAAAAGCCATCGGATTATTTCAATTACCAGAAACTGGATGTGCTGTGTAACTATTTTTATGAAGACGGCAGCCCCCTAACTGCTTATGCTGATGAAAGCAGATTTGCCAAAGAAATAACAAAAGCAACAGGTGAAGCATCATCGGCCATAAAAAAATATAGTGATAACAGCCGCAACATATACAACATTACCAACCATGTTTTTTTGGAACGATCACTGCATCAACTCAAAACCTACCTGCGTTGGGATACGCTCAAATCTATTTTTCGCCTGCGGCAGATAGATGCCAGGCGAACCATGCACAATGCCAATAAAAGTTTTTTTAAGGATGAAAGGATAATCCAGTTTTATGATCGCTTTGCTACCTATAACGGTTCAAACCCGTACCAAGCTCCGGCTACCTTAAATGTTATCCCGCATATAGAGCAGCATTTTGGGGCCTACTTTCCGGCTGGCGGCATGTATAGTATCATAACCGGCCTTGTAAAACTGGCGGAAGAATTAGGCGTAACGTTCCATTACAATTCACCTGTCGAGGAAATAGTTCTAAAGGAGAAACAAGCAACCGGCATAAAGGTGAATGGCGAAATATTGCAAAGCGACATAGTGATATCCAATATGGATGTATGGTTCACCTATAATAAGCTGTTAAAATCTTCCCCTCAATTGCATCCCAAAAAAATACTGGCTCAGGAGCGCAGCAGTTCGGCGTTAATATTTTATTGGGGGATAAATAAGCAGTTCCCGCAGCTCGATCTGCATAACGTATTTTTCAGCGCTGATTATGAAAAGGAATTTAACCACATCTGGCAGCAAAAAGATATTTATCATGACCCTACAGTTTATGTAAATGTCAGCTCAAAATTCAAATCCGATGACGCGCCAAACGGATGCGAGAATTGGTTTGTAATGATTAACATCCCATCCAATACCGGGCAGGATTGGGACACGCTGATTGCCAATACGAGACAAAATATTTTAAACAAACTAAGTAAGAATTTGGGCGAAGATGTCAGCAAACTTATCATCAGCGAAAGCATCCTCGATCCTCGTGGCATTGAAAGCCGCACATCATCATACCAGGGCTCTATTTATGGCACAAGTTCCAACAACCGTTTTGCGGCGT
>Ga0207142_1031_pt1 | contig 29575 bp, 39 predicted proteins | sample Alteio_BWMinHeat_2_FD_153561 | JGI IMG/M metagenome (GOLD analysis project Ga0207142, IMG submission 153561) | Enriched cells from forest soil in Barre Woods Harvard Forest LTER site, Petersham, Massachusetts, United States -... | ecosystem: Environmental > Terrestrial > Soil > Temperate forest >... | reverse complement strand
CACCAGCTTTGCCATAATGGATGAGTTTGCCAACGCAGGCGGCAATTTCCTCGATACCGCCAATGTTTACAAACTCGGTACCAGCGAAAAGATCATCGGCGATTACATCAGTCACCACGACCGCGATTATTTTGCACTGGCCACCAAATACACTTTAAAGGATAACACCACCAATCCCAATGCATCGGGCAATAACCGCAAAAATATGATGCGCAGCGTAGAGGAAAGCCTGAAGCGACTAAAGACTGATTTTATTGACGTGCTGCACCTCCACATTTGGGATGACATTACACCCATCGACGAGGTATTGCGCGGTCTTGACGACCTTATTCGCCAGGGCAAAGTGAACTACGCCGCCATAAGCGATACGCCCGCCTGGGTAGTAGCCAAAGGCAACACCCTTGCCGAACTAATGGGCTGGAGCCAGTTTATAGCCTTGCAGGTTGAATACAGCCTAATACAACGCACACCCGAACGCGAGCTGATACCCATGGCCAAACATTTCGGCATGACGGTTACGCCCTGGGCGCCTTTAGGCGGGGGAGCGCTAACTGGTAAATACCTGCGCGGCGAACAGGGCCGCATAAAACCCGAAAGCAACCGCCTGAACGAACGCAGTGAAAGCATTACCCGCGTGGTGATGGCTGTTGCTGATGAATTAGGTATACCACCGGGTAACGTGGCTTTGGAATGGACGAGAAAACAAGGATTCTCATGCATACCGATTGTTGGTGCTACTAAAGTGGAGCAGTTGCAGGATAATTTGAAAACTATTGATGTGGTTTTAAGTGATGAGCAGTTGAAGCGCCTGGATGAGATAAGTGCTATACCGTTAGGTTTCCCGGGTGATTTTTTTAAGGAAGAAGGCGTTAGGTTGAATAGTTTTGGCGGGTTTTGGGATAGGGTGGAGAAGCGATAGTGATTGAATATGTTTTTAATTAGTGAAAGATAATAAGGACATTACTATGTTGTTATTAGAAAATTATTATCTTTGCACATCTTAAACATTATATCACAATTAAAATGAAAAAAATTTTACTTTTCTCGGCATGTGTAATGCTTGCTTTTTCTTCATGTAAAAAAAGCGACAAAAACTCTTCTACAGCTTCAAACACCATTACAGTTACTGTTGGCAGTTCAAATTTGAGCTTTAACACCGCTGCAACTGCAGTGCTTGCTAATAGCTCCGGATCATACGTGCTTTTAGTATCAGGTGCTACCGGTACCGGGAGCAATGCGCAGGCAATAAGTATAGCTATTGATTCAGAAAACCCTATTGTTAAAGGTACATATACGCTAAATTCATCAACTAGCCCCGATGCTACTTCATTCCCTCAAATATCGTATGTGCAAAGCGCATCAACTACAAACCCGGTGAGTTTTACAAGTGATATCACCGGAACGAATGCAAGTACGATTACCATTACATCGATAAGCAGCACCAATGTACAGGGCACGTTTAACGGGGTATTAGTTTCAGATCAGGACGGTACAACTACAAAAAGCGTTACCGATGGTAAATTTAACGTAGCAGTTACATCCCACCCGTAATAACTTGAAAATTAATACCACAATTAATCCTTTTGCATTTAATCGTATCCAATAATTAAACAGCCGCTAATTTTAGCTGTTAACATTAAAGTTTACGATTATGAAAAAGAGATTTTTTGCATTAGCATTGATAATAGGAGTGGCAGTAGTATCGGTAACATCAGGTTGCTATGTAGGTTATGGTTACGGCCACCAGCATCACCGTCATTATCGTGGTTATTAAGAAATTTTTTAGAGTGATTTTTTATAAAAGAGCCTTGAATTTTCAGGGCTCTTTTTTATGGTGATAATTTGCAGTTTCCTGTCTAACCCCGATTATAACGAATTAGCATTATCCCTAACTATTATACATCCTCTTATAATACTCATCAGCCATCCTGCCCGATTCAAATTCGGGTACTATATCAGCGGCGGCTTTTTTAACCATGTTTAGCCATTGCTTTTGGTCATTATAATACGTAGGTATAACCAACTGTTCAAGCGTATTCATCAGGTTTTCGTTTTCTATTTTGTCTGCATCGGGTGAGTCTTTAGGGCCTTGCGGAATAATAAAGCAATTTTCCTTATCCTTCGCAAATTCTGGTACCCAGCCATCAGGTAATGAAACGTTGATAGCACCGTTCATGGCGGCGGTCATACCACTGGTGCCCGATGCCTCGCGGTACATCCGGGGGTTGTTAAGCCATACATCCGCGCCTCTTTTTAATACGGCCGAAAGCCCAAGCTCATAGCCAACCAGCACCGCGCAATTCGCGAAGGGTTTCGCCCGCTCTATAATGTGGTTAAACAGGTCGATCGATCCCCCGTCTTCGGGATAAGGTTTACCGGCCCATATAATTTGTACCGGTGTTTTGGTGTCGTTAACTAGGTTAAGAAAGCGCTGCCAGTCGTACATGGCCAGGTCGGCGCGTTTGTAGCCTGCAAAGCGGCGGGCCCAAACAATGGTCAATACATCTTCGCTGAGCAGCTTGCCGCATTGGTTAGCTACCACTTTAAACAGGTACTTTTTAAGTTCCTTTTTCCTGTCGGTTATCGCCTTATCGTTATTATTGTTGATTGCGTCATCCAACACAACATCTTTCCAGTAAGTTTTATTTTGCGCGTTGGTAATGGCTATGATCTCGCATATGCCGGGATAACTGCCCCACATTTCCCTTGCCACCTCACCATGTATTTGCGATACCCCATTAGCTCTTTTCGCAAACTTAAGCGCCGCAAGCGTGAAATTGAAATTGTAATCATTCATACCCAGCAACGATCTTACTTCATGCTCCTGCAAATGATAAAAAAACGACATGTCATTCAATTCACTAAAACCATGTTCTTCATTTCCGGCCATTTCGGGTGTGTGCGTTGTGAAAACCACGCGCTTTTTAATTTCATCCAGGTTTTTGTATTTGGCGTACAGGTAAAAATTCAGTGGCACGGAATGCCCCTCGTTCATATGATAAATATTAGGTTCAATACCCAAAGCATCCAGCACCATAGCGCCGCCTATGCCCAATATCATGCTTTGCGACATGCGCGTAGGTGCATGCGGATCATACAAATGTTGTGTGATGGTACGCGCCAGGTAATCATTCTCAGGTATATCGGTACTCAGTAATAATAATGGTGCCGAATTAAAGGTGTCAGGTTTTAACAGGTAGGCCTTAACATGTACAGGCGCGTTGTGTACCTGTACTGTAACCATAATACCGGTATCCTGTAAAAAAGCATATTCCTTTTCAACATAAGCGGGTTTCATCATCGCGTTTTCATCCCGTTCCTGGTCATAATAGCCGTATTTCCATAAAATGCCTATCCCTACCAGGTTTTGTTTTAGTTCATAAGCACTGTGCAGGTGCGAACCTGCCAAAAAGCCCAGCCCGCCGCTATAAATTTTAAGCGATTGGTCTATGGCAAACTCCATAGAAAAATAAGCAACTGCAGTTTCGTACTGCTCATTTATAGGGTAGGTGAAAATATCGGCTTTGTTTAACATATGATATTGTATTAAATAATGTGTGGTAATTTAAACCAGCCATGTTAAGCCGAATTTACCAAGACGTTACTAATACAAATAAATCAGTTGGTGTGTTGGCTGAAAATTATTTAATGACGAAGAGATGGCTTTGGTACAGCTCATAGTTTATTCCATCTATGTCGTTGCTGCAAGGTACGGTGAAGCAATTCCTGAATATGCTTTTGTATAAAGTACTTAAAATGAGTTAGTCATAGTGTGATATTATAATATAATTTGAACGAGAAGCGATTTATTCATGCAATAACTTAGATATTGTTTAAATCAATGCGCATATATTCAATCAAATATTTTTTATGAATCAAAACCTTTTCACTTAAAGATTTTATATATGACTGGTATTCTTCATTGAATTTTTGATCATTTGATCGGACAAGTACTGACATACGGTTCATCATAATCTCTGCCTCGTCTAAACTTTCTTTAGTAGACTTCTCAAGTTCATCAAGCTGCTTTAACACATAATCACTTGCACAGAGTTTGATAGCATTCGTTTCATGTTTTAGCTTCCTGTATTCTGAATATGCCTCATTGGATATATCTAAGACTTTTTTAAAAAAGTCAGACATAACGGAAGCTTGTTTTTTTGAATTATTAGCGCTTAAATGATCTTTAAAAAAATCTTTTATAATTGGAAAGGATTTCGCCGTCATTTCTTCAGCCATTTTTGAATTGAAATCATCTAAAAAAAGTAAGAAACTTGTTGTAAGCGTTCATTTTGCTTTCGTATATGTATTTTCTCTTAGCAATATCTAAATCATGTTCCTTTTTTATTGATTCAATTTCTTTTTGAAATTTACTTGTTACCAATTCCTTTTCCTCTGTTAATCTACTTGTGTTCTCTAATAAAACTTTAATTTTTGCTTTCTCAGAAATGAAAGTCTTTAGATAAAGTATTAAGGTTAATATAAATAAGCCGAATATGTAATTTACATAAGGGGCTAAACTTTGAAAATTCATTGCGCTTCATTTAATTTATTGATAGCTAAATTAAATAATATAATTAGCAAACCATTATCCCTAAACCCGATTGCAGCGGATACCGGCCCCGCGCTTAATGCCTTGTGCAGTATGAGCGAAAAGCGGGGCTGACTTTAATAGTAGCAGTGGCATTGATTTACAAATAGCATAAAATAATCATCTGAATAACGGTGATAATTATCATTAATAAATGAAATTTTGGTTGTCTATATATTATTGCTACAGCCAGATGAACCAAAATAAGTATTGCGCCTACAAAAAGCATAAACACGTATAATAATCCTGAATCCAGTACATGCTTTAGTTTGTCACTAATCACCAAAATTCTTATCCAAAGAAGCGTGTATAGCAAAAACATAATTATTGCTATAACATGTTTTTTAATTATATGCCAGGCGATTTTCATTTGATTTAGGATATGTAGAATTAATACATTTTATGCTTAAAGGTAACCTTTAACAAAAAACTTCTCGCACCCTATTGAAAATCAGAAAAATAGTAGCTACCTTTGCAGTCCTTAAAATAAGTCCGCCGTGTTGGCGGGCGAGGGATAAAAACTGTAAAGAAAAAAACAAAGAATGCCTACTATTCAGCAATTAGTTAGAAAAGGTAGAGTAGCTCTGGTTGACAAGAGTAAGTCGCCAGCGTTGGACAGCTGTCCACAGCGAAGAGGCGTATGCACACGCGTGTATACCACTACCCCTAAGAAACCAAACTCAGCAATGCGTAAAGTTGCACGTGTGCGCTTAACCAACGGTAAAGAAGTTAACGCTTATATCCCTGGTGAAGGTCACAACTTGCAGGAGCACTCAATTGTATTGATCCGCGGTGGTCGTGTTAAAGACTTACCGGGTGTACGTTACCACATCATCCGTGGCGCGTTAGATACATCAGGTGTTGCCGGCCGTAACCAACGTCGTAGTAAATATGGTACTAAACGCCCTAAACCAGGACAAGCTGCTGCAGCCCCTGCAAAAGGTAAAAAGAAATAATTAAAGGAGGATAGATAGCAATGAGAAAGTCAAAACCAAAAAAAAGAATCCTTCTTCCTGATCCAAAATTCAATGATATTTTGGTAACCAGGTTTGTTAACAATATGATGTACGATGGTAAAAAATCAACCGCTTACACTATATTTTACAATGCAGTTGAAATAGTTGAAAAGAAAACAAGCGAAAACGGGTTAGAAACCTGGAAAAAAGCTTTAAATAACGTAATGCCTGCTGTTGAAGTAAAAAGCCGCCGTGTTGGTGGTGCAAACTTCCAGGTGCCTACCGAAGTTCGTCCTGAACGTAAAGTAGCTTTAGGTATGAAATGGCTGATCAGCTATGCCCGCCGTCGCGGTGAAAAAACCATGATGGAGAAATTAGCAGGCGAGATCATATCGGCAGCTAAAGGTGAAGGTGCAGCAGTGAAGAAGAAAGAAGACACGCACAAAATGGCTGAGGCCAACAAAGCGTTCTCGCACTTTAGGTTCTAATAAAATTAGATTACACCGATTTAATAATACGATTACACCGATTATTTATGTTTACACGTTATAATCGGTGTAATCATTAAAGAAGAAATCGGAGAAATCAAAAAAAAATAAGAATGTCAAGAGATCTAAAATATACAAGAAACATAGGTATTGCCGCTCACATCGATGCCGGTAAAACCACTACAACCGAGCGTATCCTTTACTATTCGGGCGTTAGCCACAAAATAGGCGAGGTACACGAAGGCGCGGCTACCATGGACTGGATGGCGCAGGAGCAGGAGCGTGGTATCACCATTACTTCGGCTGCTACAACCGTTAACTGGAAATACCGTGGCCATAACTACCACATTAACATTATTGATACCCCGGGTCACGTGGATTTCACCGTTGAGGTGAACCGTTCACTGCGTGTGCTTGATGGTTTGGTTTTCCTTTTTAGTGCTGTTGACGGTGTTGAGCCGCAATCAGAAACTAACTGGAGACTTGCCAACAACTATAACGTTGCCCGCATAGGTTTCGTAAATAAAATGGACCGCAGCGGCGCCGACTTTTTAAATGTTGTAAAACAGGTAAAAAGCATGTTAGGCAGCAACGCTGTTCCGTTACAGTTACCAATTGGCGCTGAAGAAAACTTCAAAGGCGTGGTTGACTTAATCAACTGGAGAGGTATTGTTTGGAATGAGCATGATAAAGGCATGACCTTTACCGAAGTGCCTATCCCTGAGGATATGATCGAAGAAGCGACTGAGTGGAGAGAAAAATTGCTTGAATCAGTAGCTGATTATGATGAGAGCTTAATGGAGAAATTCTTCGAAGCTCCTGAGTCGATCACCGAGCGCGAAATATTGGATGCTTTACGTGCCGCTGTTTTAGATGCTAAGATCGTTCCTATGGTTTGCGGTTCATCATTCAAAAACAAGGGTGTACAAACCATGCTTGATTATGTGATGGAACTGTTGCCTTCACCTTTGGATAACAAAGGTATTGTAGGTACCAACCCTGATACAGGCGAAGAAGTTTTACGCCAGCCATCAGAAAAAGAACCATTCGCAGCTTTAGCGTTTAAAATCGCAACCGACCCATTTGTAGGCCGTTTGTGCTTTATCCGTGTATATTCAGGTAATTTGGAAGCTGGTTCGTATGTATATAACATGCGTTCAGAAAACAAAGAGCGTATATCACGTATATTCCAAATGCACGCTAACAAACAAAATCCTATACCTAACGTAGGTGCAGGTGATATTGCAGCGGTAGTTGGTTTTAAGGATATTAAAACAGGCGATACACTTTGCGACGAGAAGAACCCGATCATACTTGAATCGATGAATTTCCCTGAGCCGGTTATTGGTTTAGCTATCGAGCCTAAAACACAGGCCGACGTTGATAAACTGGGTATGGCTCTTGGTAAATTATCTGAAGAGGATCCAACCTTCCGTGTACAAACAGACGAAGAAACCGGCCAAACTGTAATTTCAGGTATGGGCGAGCTTCACCTTGATATCATCATGGATCGTTTGAAACGTGAGTTTAAGGTTGAAGTTAACCAGGGCGCTCCGCAAGTTGCGTACAAGGAAGCTATCACAGGTACTACTACTCACCGCGAAACTTACAAGAAACAAACCGGTGGTCGTGGTAAATTTGCCGATATACAGGTACACATTTCGCCAAGCGATGACAATGTACCGGGATTACAGTTTGTTAACGAGATAAGCGGTGGTTCAATCCCACGTGAGTTTATCCCTTCTGTTGAAAAAGGCTTTAAAGCTGCAATGGATAACGGTGTATTAGCCGGTTTCCCATTACAGAACATGAAAGTTCGTTTGTTCGACGGATCGTTCCACGCTGTCGATTCGGACGCTTTATCGTTTGAAATTGCCGCTCGTAGCTGCTACCGCGAAGCATTGCCAAAATGTAAACCGGTATTGCTGGAGCCGATCATGAAAATTGAGATATTAACCCCTGAAGAAAACATGGGTGATGTTATCGGTGACATGAACCGTCGTCGTGGCCAGCTTTTAGGTATGGATTCACGTGCAGGCTCACAGGTAATTAAAGCAACTGTACCACTTTCAGAAATGTTTGGTTATGTAACCCAGTTACGTACCATCACTTCGGGCCGTGCTACTTCAACCATGGAGTTTGATCACTATGCTGAAGCACCACGTAACGTACAGGAAGAAGTTGTAGCCAAAGCAAAAGGCAAAAGAGCTGCAGCGAACGCATAAGTTAGAGATTAGTTGATTGGTGATTAGAGATTAGTTGCCAATCAACTTTATAAATAAATAAACAGCCGGTATATAGTTAATAGCTCTTATAGCCGGGCCAAAAACAAAAACAAAATGAGCCAAAGAATCAGGATCAAATTAAAATCATACGATTACAATTTGGTTGACAAGTCAGCCGAGAAGATCGTAAAAACAGTAAAACCTACGGGTGCTGTAGTTAGCGGACCACTTCCGTTACCAACTGAAAAGAAAATCTTTACAGTATTGCGTTCACCGCACGTTAATAAAAAAGCGCGCGAGCAATTCCAGTTATGCTCATACAAGAGGCTACTGGACATCTACAGTTCGAACTCAAAAACTGTTGACGCTTTAATGAAGCTTGAATTGCCAAGCGGTGTTGAAGTTGAGATCAAGGTGTGATAGTACCGGAAGATCAGATATTAAAAAGCCATTCGTTTTACGGGTGGCTTTTTTGGTTTAAGTTTTCTTAACTAAATTTGATATATGGTAGCTTATGTAATATACCTTACAGAAATTCCGAAAGCCTGATCCTGACCACGTCGATATGTGATAAAAGCCTGATTTTCAATTAAATTTGGAAGGAATGCAACATAAGCCGGTTTAATTGCGTCTTTTTTATACCGGAAATTAATCGGGTTATCCATTTAAACCAATGATGAGAAAATTAATACTTACGTGTCTGTCGCTGTTTGCAGCGTTTTCTGCTTTTACACAGGATGAAAAAAAGGCGGCACATCTTGACTCCATGATCAGTGCGGTCAATATTCCAGGCATTCAGCTCATCTATACCAGCAACCATCGGCAGGAAATCTACAACTTGGGTGTGATCGACAAGGGGTCGGCTCAAAAAGTAACTTCCCATACCATTTTTGAAGCAGCCTCGCTCAGCAAAAGCGTTTTTACCTATGCTGTATTGCGGCTGGCAGACCGCGGGATCATTAGTCTCGATACGCCCCTGCTGCATTATGCCGCGAACTACGAAAGGTTCGACCCGACCAATCCGGCTTACCAAAAAATAACGGCCCGCATGGTGCTGCGCCATACCACGGGACTCCCCAACTGGGGGGACGCTGCCGGGGCTAAGCTGTTATTCCCCCCGGATAGCTGTTTTTCATATTCCGGCGAGGGGTTCCTGTTTCTGCAAAAGACGGTAGAAAAAATCACGGGTAAAACCTTAAACGAGATTGCGCAGGCGGAAGTATTCGGACCGCTACAAATGAACAACAGCAGCTACCAATGGACGGATAAGTTTGATACGGTTGCCGCGTTTGGGAACAGCCCTGACGAAATTAAAATGCACTCCGTTCAAAATGCAGCCTATAGCCTGCTGACCAATGCGCATGATTATGCGATCTTTCTGCGGGCGCTGGTATCCGGAACAGGCCTGAAGCCGGAAACACATCAAATGATGCTGGCGGAACAGACGTCGGCCAATTGGTTTGGGCACCCCTACACGGAAGCTACCGGGCACATCGCCTGGGGCCTGGGTGTCGGCTTGCAGGAAAACGAAAAAGGTACGGCGATCTGGCACTGGGGCGATAATGGCAACTTTAAGGCATTTTATATCTTGTTCCCGGCCAGGCACGAAAGCCTGGTATATTTCACCCACAGCAACAAAGGGCTATTTATAGCACCGGAAGTGGTAGACCTGTTTTTAGGCAAACAGACTACCTGGGCAATTCGGTGGATCGGCGAAGGTTACGATGCGCCTTATGCTATTAAAGCATTCCGGTCGTTATTGGTAAAAAGAGGCTTTGGCCAGGCACCTGAGATACTGAATGGGCTAAAAAAGAAAAACAGGGCATTCAGCTTATCAGAACATGACCTGAATGAATTCGGTTTCATCCTGATGCAGCAGGATAAAAAGAACGATGCGGTTGAAATATTCAAGCTGAATGCTGCTTTAAACGCTGCGAGTGGAAACGCCTATGATAGCTTGGCCGAAGCTTATGAAGGAACAGGAAACACGATACTGGCTATCCAAAATTTTAAACGTTGCCTGGAGCTAACCCCCAAAAATGACTACGCAGCCGGGCAATTGAAGAAACTTACCGGGCAATGACCCAATAAGAAAGACGCTCCAATCGACAATGTATGATATAACCCCTGCAGAATTTTCCCGCTATATTAATAACGGGAATCGAATGTGGCACATCGTCTTGTATTATTTGCACTATTGTAAACGTTAAGTTGATGTTACAAAATGTCTTATTAAAGAAAACTATCACACATGCAACGGAAGTTTGCCGTTATAAGTGGAAATAATGTGCCACTAAAAAACCATATTCCCTGATAAATAATTCAATTCCCCCTGCAACGTTTTGCCATTAACAGGTGTCTTGATAATAAATAACAACCCGTAAGCGCTTAACTGGTTCCTTATGCTAAAAAACTTTATCAAAATTGCCTGGCGTAACTTGTTAAAAAACAAGGTTTATTCCTCTATTAATATATTGGGCCTTGCGTTGGGCATGGCAGTTGCCATCCTCATCGGCCTGTGGCTGCTCGACGAGCTAACCTATAACCATTATTTCACCAAACATAAGGAGCTTGCACAGGTAATGGTTACCCAAACCTTCAACGGGGAAACCGGTACCGGCCATGCCATAGCGATACCTCTTGCTGCTGAATTGCGTAACAAATACGGCTCCAATTTTAAAAATGTAACGCTTGCCTCATGGAACCAGGGTTTTATACTGAGCAGTAGCCCCGACAAGAAAATATCCAAAAGCGGCATGTGGGTTCAACCGGCGTTCCCGGGTATGCTGGGTTTACATATACTGAAAGGTAATATTGATGCACTGAAAGACCAACTTTCGGTACTTATCGATCAATCCACAGCGACGGCACTGTACGGCTATGCTGACCCCACAGGCAAAACTATCAAGATCAACAATAAGATCGACCTGAAAGTGGCCGGCGTATATGAAGATATTCCCCGCAATGCCACATTTAACGATACGCATATTTTCATGTCGTGGGATAAATATCTTACGACTGAGAATTGGCTAAAAGGCGCCCAAACCCAATGGGAGAACCACAGCTTTCAAATGTTTGTTGAGAAAGCTAATGGCGTGGATTTTGACGCACTTACGAAAAAGCTTGAAAATATTACACGGCAATATGCTAAAGACGGGAATGAGCATACGGTATTTCACCCGATGGACAGGTGGCGGCTATATGATGAATTTGAGAACGGCAAAGTAAAGGGCGGTCGCATAAGCTATGTGTGGATGTTCGGCATCATAGGCGTATTCGTATTACTGCTGGCCTGTATAAACTTTATGAACCTGAGTACCGCACGGTCTGAAAAGCGCGCTAAAGAGGTGGGGATACGTAAAGCCATAGGCTCAGTAAGGAATCAACTCATCGTACAGTTTTTAAGCGAATCAGTGATAATGGCCGTCATGGCATTTGTATTTTCGATAGTGCTGGTGCTTGTATTCCTGCCGTTCTTTAATGAAATGGCCGATAAGAAAATGGGCATACCTTTTACTAACATATGGTTCTGGCTTATTATATTGGTGTTTATTGCCTTTACTGGTTTTGTTTCGGGCAGTTACCCTGCCTTCTACCTTTCAAGCTTTAACGCGGTAAAAGTTTTAAAGGGCACATTCAAAGCCGGTCGTTTTTCGGCACTGCCAAGGCAGGTAATGGTAGTGTTGCAATTCACTATTTCAATAGCGCTTATTATAGGCACCATTATCGTATTCAGGCAGATAGATTATGCCAAGGATCGTCCGGTGGGGTACACCCGCGAAGGGTTGATCACCATAATGATGAACACGCCTGACCTGTCCGGGCACTATGACGCTATCCGCAACGACTTGCTGGCAACCGGCGCGGTAGAAAACATGGCCGAATCATCAAGCCCAACAACCGGAACATGGAGCAACCAGATCGGTTTTGACTGGGCGGGTAAAGATCCATCGTCAACACCATTATTCGGCACCATCGGGGTTACGCAGGATTTCGGCAAAACCATTAACTGGCATATCTTAAAGGGCCGCGATTTTTCGCGTGATTTTAAAAGCGATACTTCGGCAATGGTGATTAACGAAAGCGCGGTAAAACTCATCGGATTTAAAAATCCGGTTGGGCAAACCATTAAGTTTAACGGCCAAAAAATGATCATTATAGGTGTGATTGGCGATATGATAATGGATTCGCCATACTTCCCGGTGATGCCTACGGTTTTCTTCCTTAATCCCGGTTGGGCAAATGTTATTACTATCAAAATAAAACCATCATCATCTGTTCCCGCCGCTTTAGATAAGATCGGCACAGTATTCAAACGTTACAACCCCGGCAGCCCCTTTGAATATAAATTTACAGACGATGATTATGCCGATAAGTTTGCCGATGAAATGCGCATAGGTAAACTGGCGTCATTCTTCGCCATACTGGCGGTAATCATATCATCATTGGGACTGTTCGGCCTGGCATCATTTGTTGCCGAGCAGCGCACTAAGGAAATAGGCATTCGCAAGGTACTGGGTGCGTCGGTAGGCAGTCTTTGGGCAATGCTGTCGAAAGAATTTGTGCTGTTGGTATCAATCTCATGTGCTATAGCGATACCGATAGCCTGGTATTACCTGCATAACTGGCTGAAAGGCTATAAATACCATGCAGACATTTCGTGGTGGGTATTTGTTGTCGCTTGCATCGGCGCAATGATCGTCACTTTGCTTACCGTAAGCGCACAGGCTGTTAGGGCGGCGGTGGCTAACCCGGTAAAGAGCCTCCGCTCAGAATGAGCTATGGCTCTCGAGGAGAGTTTGAGGAGTGGGTAAAATGCACCTTATTACTTATCTCTTTAATCGCTGCCGCTGAGGCTTTCTTTTTGTCTTGATACAAAAAGAAACAAAAAAATCAAGAAAGAGGGGATGCTTCCGCCCGCAGGCCATACTCCCGGCTCGCCCCCTCTTTCGAAAGAGCCATTGCGCTCTTTTTTATCCAATACCAAGAAGCCGTGAAGCAATCCCAAATTGATAGGTCACAAATAAAATACAGGTTATTTAGCTTGTGCGGTTGTTTTTGTACCTTGCAATGACCTATCTCCTATAATCTATTTATGTATTAATAAACCCCATCCGGAGCTTTATAATCAATAATAAAGTTAGCTACTTCTTTTTGCTCATCGCTATTCAGGTGTTCGCCGGTATAATACCAGTTTGCCTTTTCTTTATTGATAGCTATTTCACCCAAAAAATTAGGACTGTTTATGTCATGAGGTTCAGGTGATTTGCTGCCCTTCTTTAAAAAATGCGCTGTAAACAGATGATAACTGCCGCTTTGCCATGTGCCTGCTTCATTTACTATTTCTACTTCGCGTTCAAGAGGTGTACTGGCGTTTATTTTTAGAATAACCATTTGGGTTTGAGTTGTTGTATGTGTAAGACAAATACCATAGCCACTTGTTTTCAGCAGGTGTGTTAATTGCCTTTAATATACATATACTTAAAATTGTATATCACCTCGTTAAACTTATTGGTAAAATCCTGGCCGATATTGCCGTAGAGTTTTTCGTCGGGTGTTATTTTGGAAGAAAGTACACTTACACTATCAACGGTTACTGTTTTATCGCCAACGGTAAGGTTAACTTTTGGCAGTATGTACACCGCTTTTTTCTGCGATCCGCCTGCACCGCCAAAGCCCACGGTTTTTTTGATGCCGTTTTTTAATACAGCGGTTTTGTACCTGTTAAAATAAGCGGCGTAAAAAACAGAGCTCGAGGCACCCGAATCAAAATTAAAGGCCAGCGTATCGTTGCCCGCTTTTAAAGCTATTACCGGGTTAAGGCCATCGAGCGCGAAGTTATGCAGGTTGGTTTGTGCAGGGACTTGGGGAACAACCATGCGTCCGTCCTTGTAAATATCAACTTCTTTCATTTGCTCAATAACCGGGAAGCCGATGATCATGTTCAGTTGGTATTTGATCTGGGCAATGTATAATATGGAATCGGGCATAACCTGGAACACTACGTTTTTTACCACAACACCGCCAATATTCAATTCATCAGCTATGCCCATACCTGTTTTAAACTGGATGCCCGTTGCGCCGCTGCCTTCGTTATAAGTAACAGGCAAAATATGCAGGCCCAGTTTGGCAGCGTAGGTTTTTGTTATGGTAGATATGTTGGCCCGCGTATCGAATATGCCACTATAGGCCACAGCGTTACAGGTTACAGGTATCTCGATAAGGCCAAGCTTGTCGCGTGTCCACGGTATGGTAGTGTTGGTTTTAATTATAGTTTGCTGCGCCGCTGTATTTTTTAAAGCGCCCCGCGATAAGATGTCGTTCTTAATATCATCGATAACATCTTTTGACAGGCCCTTTGCGTAATGTTTTAATATACCACTATCGGTTTGTGCCGCTTTAGCATATTGATAGGTTTTAAAGTAACTATCGCTTTGCAGGCGGCTTAGCTGCACCTTAACCGAGTCGGGGAAATTAGCCGCATAGGTTTTCAAAAGGCTGTCCACATCGGCTATGCAATCTAGATTGTGGTTAAAAGCATTATCAAGGTAGGCCTTAAGATAAATGCGCTTATCATTGCCCAGGCTATCATTATATTGTTTGAGGTGGGTTTCCAGTTTAAAATAATCGTGTTGGTCCAGTAATGATCGTAAAGCTTTATCGGCAGAAGCGCTTAATGTTTTTTTGCTTGTACAGGCGCTGAAAAGTGATAGTGCAGCTATCGTACAAAATAAAAGTGCAGGTTTCATAAGGCAATATACAAAAAACGCTTTTGAATAAATAAGCGTTCAAACTGTTCACTGGGCGTGAACACTACTAAAACATCAACAAATTAATAATCAACTATTTAAGTGTTTAGGGGTGTTTAGGTCCGTTTAGGTTAATTTCGGTTTGTTTGGGCTTGTTTGGGTTCTGTTCATGTAGCGTTTAGCCCCTGTTTTGGTGGTGTTTAGGTGCGTTTGGGTTGCGTTTAGGGTATGGCAGTTTATTGACATACAGCAAAATATGAACGCCTGAAAACACCTGAAAATGATCCTGTTTTTTATTGATCGTAGCTCAAAAAATCCAGCCAAACACCTTCCAATTCATCAACCAGTTCAGGCCTGATGGATATACCCGATGCCTGCGGTGTCCAGGTCTGGGCAGCGAGGTTGCCGGTTTTTAATATATCGAGCGTAAGGATAGGTTGTTTATCAGGATTAAGCAACACATCCATACCAATAGTAATGCGGTGATAAATGCGCCCTTTGCGCGAAGCTAAATATGGCTCGGATGCAATATACCCCGATGCAAATATGCCTTTAGGCTCAACACCCAGGCGCATAATGTAGGCCCTGTCGCCGGGTTGTATGGTTTTGTGGCTAACCACGCTCCAGTTATCTTCCAGTTTGCCGGTTTTGGCAAGCGTGGCAATATCATCGTCCATGTCCTCCCATTTAAATTTAATAGGGTTCCACCCGAAGAGATAGGCTTTCATGAAAAATTAGAAAGAAATTAGCTGTCAGATTTACCTAATATATCATCCAGCTTATTGCGTTCGGTTTGGAGCTCGCGGGCCAGTTTCTTTTCCTTTTCGTTGGCCTTGGCTTTGTATACGCGGTATTCTTCCTCCAATTCGTTATACAGCTGGGTGCGATATTTGGCTTCACGACTGTATGAACCTGAACGGGCTATCACAACAGCTGCCGCCGCACCGAATATGATCACCAATCCCCACATAATTAAATTATAGGTTGATTTGGGAAGGCTTATGCCCACAAAATCTATCGCATTAACTTTAGCGTTAGATTCGGTCAGGCTTTGGTTGGTCGATTTTATGCCATTGTTAAGGCTGTCGATGGTTTTATTAGCAGTAGCCAGCTTAGCATTGGTATCTCTTAAAGCATGGCGGGTTTGCAGCAGCGTATCCATAACGCTTTTATGAAATGCCGCCAACAATGGCTGCTGGTAATTATAAACCTTGGTGAGTAAATACCTGTACTGGCCACTCAGGCTTTTATCGGTGTTTATGCTTTCACCGGTGGTATCTGCAACTTTGGTGTACACAGGTTTAGGCGCTGGTGGTGGAATTATAGGCTTTGTCGACGGTGGTTTAGCACCGGTTTTAGCCGGGGATTTAACTGCACTTGTTTTTTTTGCCGAATCCTGCGCATGCAGTGATAAACTAAAACAGGTGATAATAATGATGATCAGTTGAAGGAAAAGTGGTTTCTTCATAGTGTAAATTTACCATAACAATATTAATAAAACACGGATAATTATGGAATATTGTTTTCAAAAAGATGTTTTATGCTAACGAATATAAGCTTTCGCGCGGAATTTTGCCGCTCATAGTTATATTAGCGCCATGAATATTGGTATTATAGGGTTGGGCGACATGGGCCGTTTGTATGCGAAAGCTTTTGCCAAAGCAGGTTATAAAGTTTCGGGCTGCGACTTGCCCGAAAACCACGACAGGCTGGAGGAAGAACTATCGCCCCTGGGCATTAAGATATTGGACAACGGCAAAGATGTTGCCCGCACTAACGATCTTATAATTTACTCGGTTGAAGCTGATCGCCTGGAACAGGTAGCCGCCGAATATGGTCCGGCTACCAAATACGGCGCCATAGTTGCCGGGCAAACATCGGTTAAAACTCCCGAGATCGCCATATTTGAAAAATACCTGCCCGCAGATGCTAAGATTATTACCTTCCATGCCATGCACGGGCCAGGCTTTGAGCCTAAAGGACAAAAGCTGATATTGATACCGCACCGCACCGATAAAGCTGCCTACAAACGCATGCTCGACTTGTTTACCGCCGTTGAAACAGATATTGTTGAAATGGCTGACTACCACGAGCATGACAAAATAGTAGCCGACACCCAGGCCGTAACCCACGTAGGTTTTGAAAGTATGGGAACCGCATGGAAGTCGGCCGGGTTTTTTCCTTGGGAAAATGGCTCGTATGTGGGTGGTATTGATAATGTGAAGATATTGACCACGCTGCGCATATTCAGCTACAAGGCGCACGTGTACGCCGGGCTGGCCATATTGAACCCTTATGCCCGGCAGCAGGTGAAGCGCTATGCCGAATCAGAATCAGAACTGTTTAAGCTGATGATCAAAGAGGAGGAAAGCGCGTTTCGCGACAGGCTGTACCGCGCCCGGGATTTTGTTTTCCACGAGAGCCGCAAACCGATAATGCTGAACGACCAGGTGATGAAGGAATTCTCACTGTCGCAAAACCCTGAATCGCAAAAACCAAACTCGCACCTCAGCATATTAAGTATGGTTGATGCCTGGTACCATTTAGGCGTAAACCCTTATGATAACCTGATATGCCAAACCCCGCCCTTCCGCCTGCGGCTGGGTATTGCCGAATACCTGTTTAAAAATGAGCAGTTGCTCGAAGAATCGATAGAAACTGCCCTATATGATAAAACCATTCGCGGCGATGACCTGGAGTTCCATTCGGCAGTAAGGGAATGGTCGTCAATTATAAATTTTGGCGACATGGAGGGATATAAGAAGCACTTTAACGAGGTACAGGCATTCTTTAGCCATAGGCTGGAAGAAGGCAAGGCGCAAAGCGCGGAACTGATACGGCGGCTCATGATGGAATAACAAAAATCTAACACCAACTATACCCTAAACCTCTATTATGCAGCAGTTCAAAAATAAGATCCGATTGATCTTTTTGCCGTTCTTGTATATCGCTTTCGCGGTGATAGGAATTTGTACTTTTTTGCATTGGCTTTTATTTATCAACTACCAGGGGTTTAAAGTTAATGACATGGTCATTAACTTTTGGGTGCCGATCATATTGCCGGGTATACCATTGTTAATATGGCTGCGGCCAAGGCTTAAATTATTAATCCTTAATAATACTGGCAGAAGGGATCCGCTTGCAGTTTACATTATGCTGGCATGGTTCACGATCGCTATTTCAACCGCTATTGCCCAAAGTTATATAGTTACTGCTACGGGAAAATTAACTCCTTTGAATAATATCGCCCAGATAAAAGACCTGCCTGCTACGATGTATTATACTGTTAACCGCTTTTATATAAATAAGCGGTTCTCACATGCAAAAGCTTTTTTTAGCACAAGCGGAAAGTACAACCAGGATTTTGACATGAGCATATTTGTAGCAGTACCTGTCTTTGATCATCTTTTCCCGGATACTAATAAGATAACTCAAATACGGGAAGGCGTGAATCCTAATACGCTAATTGTTATAAATGATACGCTAAGTACTATGCGGCAATTGAAAAGGCTGCCTGCCGATTCTATACGGATGATGCGTTATGTAAATCCATCGATTGTTATGCCTAAATATGGGGATGCCGGTAAATTTGGGGCAATCTTAGTTTTAACCCATGGATTTAAAACGAAGATAAAGAACCCGGATATTAAAATAGAGCCTATAGCGTGGTTGGCAGTTAAGTACACCAAAACTATTAGTAACCATTTATCCAATGATTCAAAGCAATATGAGTTTAAGCGATTTGAACGGGAAAGCGATACTGATTTTCGGTTTAAGCGCTTAGCCGAATTTGAATATTTAGAAAGGCCTCCTTACAATAGCGACCTGCGACATTATGTTGCTGCAGTAAAATCAAGAGATGATGTTATTGGCGGCGAACCAATTATTCTTTTACCCATTTATGAAAATTTTGCCGATAGGAACGGTAATAAACTGGCGTGGATATTTGGTGCATTGGGAATTGGGTCGGCTATATTTGTGTTTTGTCTCATATTCGCCAAACTAAAAGCAAATACGTTAGGTAATTCCATAACCGACCATCAACAAATTCTCGATGAACTTAATGCCAGGCCAAATAAACCCTTATCTGAGTAACATGTATTACTGGGCCTTAAACAAGGTCCACGGGTAAGCCTTCATATCTCGCAGGTATTTGCCCTGGTAGCCATATTCCGGGTGTTTTTTCAGGAATGGTGCCGCCAGGAAATCTGCCCCACCGGGATGGCCCATATGTGCCCAAAACTGCATGTTTTGCGCCAATGCCGTTGTGGTTACTTTTCCCTGTACAGCACCCATCGGAAAATAAGGGCCTTCGCTCCATTCAGGTACGCCTTTAGGGTCATTTTCTACATGGCCGTCAATTACGCAGCGGTCGAGCGCGTTTTTATTGTTGAGCGCATCAAAAGTATCGCCTTCAATAACTTTTCCGGCCGAATCGGTAAGCTTGCCTTTATAATCAACCACAACTAATTTTTGCATGCGCAGTTTGCGAGCATTGGGCGAACTGGCAGGATTATTTACATCAAATGTGGTTTCTTCTTTTATCAATTTAGGGTCGCTGGGGAAATTGGAGCCAATCATGGCAGTGTCTTTTGATCGCCATACCCTGAAATCTTTTAGCCCAAGTTCAAGTTTGGCTACTTCATTGGTTTTGGTGTCGCCTATCAGCCAGTCATTGGCATAACCGCCGTTGTTATTGGTGGTCATGATTTTTATTACATCATCAATACTTTTGCTGTATTGCGCGGCTTTGCGGGCACGTACAAATTCAGGGGTGCCGGTGGTATCAAATCCTTTGAAGCCTGTTATGGTGGTTTCGGTAATCAATATGCCGCTGTTGGTTACTACAAAATCATCGCCGCTATGTATAAAGCCGGGGGCGCAATCCATTAATATATGGTTGCCTTTCTCTGGTTTAATATAGGCAATCACATTCCAGCGTTCGCCCTCAATGTAATCTGTCCAGTTATTGTGGCCGATCACTATTTTATGGTCCTTGGTATAACTGCCGGTGGCTATAAAGGCGCTGCAATTTCCGGGTGCTTTATTGTCGCCGCTCCCGGGTTTTATCTTATTCTCCAAACCGGGCACATAATATTCCGATAATTCAATGTTGGCATTCAGGGCGGTAATATCAAGCGTATCGTATTTCATGCCGTGGGCCTGTAGTCCTTTAGCAATGCCTCTTATCTCATCCTGGTATTCTTTATCTATCTTCCCCCATAAAAACCTTTTAGATGCCGCACGGTAAAAGGCCCAATCTTTTTTACTGGAATAGGGCAGGTAATATTGCATCACCTTTATTAAGGTATCTATTTCCTTTGATAACAAATAACCATGCTGGTAACCAATATCCGAAGGCGAGCCGGAAAGGTGCACGTATATCCAGCCGTTTCTATCTTCGCGGGTAGCGTTACCAAGTGGATTATGTGGTTGTGGTTTTTGCTGACAGCCGAAAAATGCAACTACAATAAACAGTAATGATGATGATGCTTTGATGAGTGTTTTCATGAAAATAATAATGAGGCGATCAATTATGGGTTCAATTTAAAAAAATTATTGTTTAAATTTGTTATATGACAACGCTCACTATTGAAATTCCGGACAAAGTTGAGAAAACACTGGCCGACCTGGTTAAACAGTTGGGTGGTAAGGTGATTGCAACTGATACGAGTTTGAAAAAAAATGTAAAATTGAAGCAGGGTGAGGAAAAACTATCGCGGAAAGAAAAGGAATTTTTGAAAGGTTTTGAGGAAGCTATTGAATTTGTAAACCTGCACCAACAGGGTAAAGTTAAAGCCAAAACAATTGACGAGTTGTTAGATGAGCTATAATATTATTCTCACTCCGTTTTTTGAGAGGGAATTTAAAAAACTCTCAAAAAAATATGCTTCCCTACAAAAAGACCTGAAAACAATTATCAATCTATTAAATGAAAATCCTAAGTCGGGAGAATCGATTGGTAATAATTGCTATAAAATACGGATGAGCATCTCGTCAAAAAATAAAGGTAAATCAGGTGGCGCAAGAATAATTACCCATATAAGATTTGTTAATGAAGAGATCTTTTTATTGTCTATATATGATAAATCGGCCCTAAGTAATATTGCCGAGGAAAAACTACTGATAGGATTAAAAGTATTAAAAATAATTAAAGCTATTTTTTGTCTGAACATTGGAGTTGATTAAAGAATATTCGGGACAACTTTAACAAAAAGCACAGAAACCCTAAATCAGCTGTCCTTTATCACTATTAAATAAACACCTTTTTTATCGGGCATGGCATATTGAGGGTTGTCGTAGTTTTCAACTGTTTCAACAATTGCAGGATCAAATGATTTGCCGAGGATATTTTGCGCTTCATCTACAGTATATGTTTTACCTTTTATAAAAAATACAAATCCATAATCTGATCTTTTAAGGTTCTTTATATATGTCGGGCTCTTATCGCCGGTAAAATCGAAACTTATGGGTATGGTATATTGTACACGTACCGCTTTGCCTTTTTGAAAACCGGGCGACCAATTGGGCGACATCGATATAACCCTTACCGCTTCCGACTCGCATCCTGCGCCCATACATTTTATCGGGGTTACATTACTTACTGAACCATCGCGTTCTATTACAAACGTTACGAAAACTTTGCCGGTAAGCCCAATTACCCGTGCTACATCGGGGTATTTAAGGTTGCTGCCGATAAATTTTGAGAACGCGTGTACGCCCCCGGGGAACGTTGGTTCCTGTTCAATAGCTGCAAAAACCTGGGTGGACGGAGCGGTTTTAGTACTGTCTTGTGCAAAAATGCTGTGTGCGGATAATATTACTACTGCAAAAAATAGCAGTAAAGGTTTAAGGTTATTCATGAGGTAAATATAATAATTGTGTGAAGTATTTGAAAACCAATAAAACAATTCAATTATGCCTTAAAATAAGCCCCCAAAACTTTTATAAAAAAATAACCTATTCACTATTTGACAATTAATATAAAATATCTATCTTTGCCGTCCCTTAACGGGGGATAATATGCCTTGAACGAAGCCCTACTGCTTCGATGGGCACAAATAAAAGAAAGAAAATGTCAGGAATTATTGGTAAAAAGGTAGGAATGACCAGCATTTTCGATGAAACAGGGAAGAACATTCCTTGTACAGTAATCGAAGCTGGCCCTTGCGTTGTAACACAAGTTAGATCTGTGGATACAGACGGATATGCTGCTGTTCAGTTAGCATATGGCGAAAAGAAAGAAAAAAACACCTCAGGCCCGTTAAAAGGCCACTTCCAAAAAGCCGGTACTACTCCAAAGCGTAAGCTTGTTGAATTTAAATCTTTCGAAGACGAAAAAAACTTAGGTGATACCATCACCGTAGATATTTTCGCTGCCGGAGATTTTGTTGACATAGTAGGTACTTCAAAAGGTAAAGGTTTCCAGGGTGTTGTAAAACGTCACGGTTTTGGTGGTGTGGGTATGCAAACTCACGGTCAGCACAATCGTTTACGTGCACCAGGTTCATTAGGAGCGTCATCATGGCCTTCTCGTGTATTCAAGGGTATGCGTATGGCGGGTCAAATGGGTAATGAGCGTGTAAAAGTTCAAAACTTAGAAGTTTTGAAAGTTTATGCCGAGCAAAACCTGTTAGTAGTTAAAGGTTCCATTCCAGGAGCTAAGGGTTCATTCGTAATAGTGGATAAATAAGATGGAAGTTAAAGTATTAAACCTATCAGGTAAAGAGACAGGTGCCAAGGTGCAGCTTCCTGAGTCCGTATTCGGTATCGAACCAAATGATCACGCTATCTATCTTGACGTTAAGCAGTTTTTAGCTAACCAGCGCCAGGGTACACACAAATCAAAACAGCGTAATGAAATTGCAGGTTCAACCCGCAAATTATATAAGCAAAAAGGTACAGGCGGTGCCCGTGCAGGTAGCGTAAAATCACCATTGTTTAATGGTGGTGGCCGTGTATTCGGTCCGCAGCCCCGCGATTACAGTTTCAAATTAAACAAGAAACTTAAAACGCTGGCACGTAAATCAGCCTTATCATATAAAGCAATTGATAACAATATAGTAGTACTGGAAGATTTCGCATTTGATGCGGTAAAAACCAAAACCTACGTACAAATGGTGGCCGACCTTAATGTTACTGATGTGAAAACATTATTAGTATTAGCAGCAGCCGATAACAACGTTTATTTATCAAGCAGGAACCTTAAGAAAGCGAAAGTTATTACTGCCGACCAGTTAAACACTTATGATGTGTTGAACGCAGGCAAACTTTTACTAACCGCAGGCGCTGTTAAAACTTTGGAGGAAGCATTAGCTAAGTAATTATGGAAATTTTAAGAAAACCCTTACTTACCGAAAAAGTAACTCAGTTAACTGAGAAACTTAACCGTTATGCTTTTATAGTTGACCCAAGGGCCAACAAAATCCAGATAAAGGCAGCAATTGAAAAAATGTATGGTGTTAACATTACTGATGTAAATACTATGCGTTACGTTGGCAAACTGAAAAGCCGTAATACAAAAGCAGGCGCCGTTAGCGGCCGTGCTGCTACGTACAAGAAAGCGATAATAACGCTGAAAGACGGTGAAACAATAGACTTTTACAGCAATATATAATAAGAGATGGCAGTTAAAAGATTTAAACCGGTTACCCCGGGCACACGTTTCAGGGTTGATGTATCTAATTCAGATATAACAACAAATGTACCTGAAAAGTCGTTGGTTGTTGCAGCCAACACACGTTCAGGCGGGCGTAACAACAGCGGTAAAATGACTATGCGCTATATGGGCGGTGGTCATAAGCAAGCATACAGGTTAATAGATTTCAAACGTAATAAATTTGATATCCCTGCAAAAGTTGCAACTATTGAGTATGATCCTAACCGTTCAGCACGTATAGCCCTGCTTCACTTTGTTGATGGCGAAAAACGTTATATGATCGCTCCTGAAGGATTAACAGTTGGACAAACTGTTGTATCGGGCGAAACAGCAACCCCTGAGGTTGGTAATACAATGCCTTTGAAAAATATCCCTTTGGGCTCTATTATTCATAACATTGAATTGAATCCAGGCCAGGGTGGTACCATCGCACGTAGCGCAGGTACTTACGCACAGCTTTCGGCACGTGACGGCAAATATGCTATCATTAAATTGCCTTCAGGCGAAACACGTATGATACTGTCAACTTGTTTGGCAACTATCGGTACCGTTTCAAATGGCGAAAAAGCAAACGCGGTGTTAGGTAAAGCCGGTCGCAAGCGCTGGTTAGGCCGTCGCCCACGTGTTCGTGGTGTAGCCATGAACCCGGTAGATCACCCTATGGGTGGTGGCGAGGGCAGGGCCTCAGGTGGTCACCCACGTTCACGCAAAGGTTTATTAGCTAAAGGCTACAAAACCCGCGACAAAAAGAAAACATCGGATCGTTATATCATTGAAAGAAGGAAGAAATAATAATGGCACGTTCAATTAGAAAAGGACCTTACATAGATCATAACCTTGACAAAAAGGTTACGACACTAAATGATTCAAATAAGAAATCAGTAGTAAAAACATGGTCACGTCGTTCCATGATCTCTCCTGATTTTGTTGGTCATACATTCGCAGTACACAACGGTAACAAGTTTATACCGGTGTATGTAACAGAAAACATGGTTGGTCATAAGTTGGGCGAATTTGCCCCAACCCGTACATTCCGCGGTCACGCAGAAAAGAAAAAATAAGGCATGGAAGCAACAACTAAAATCAAAAAGTCTGTACTGATCAGGCAACAAAAAGAAGCTGAGAAAGCCCTTAAAGGCGGCGCTTCGGTTGCTAAACTACAGAACTGCCCAACTTCACCACGCAAAATGCGCCTGGTGGTTGACCTGATACGTGGTGAAAACGTTGAGAAAGCGTTATACATCCTGAAATTTACAAATAAAGAAGCCGCAATACGCGTTGAGAAATTATTGTTATCAGCCATTAAAAACTGGGAAGCAAAAAACGAAGACAAACGTGTTGAAGACAGTGCACTATATGTAAAAGAGATCTCAGTAGGCGGTGGCCGTCAACTGAAAAGGTTACGCCCTGCTCCGCAAGGAAGGGGATACCGTATCCGCAAACGCTCAAACCATGTAACGCTGGTTGTGGACAGTAAAAACGATAACAATTAATTTGAAATGGGACAGAAAGCACATCCAATAGGTAACAGGTTAGGAATCATCAAAGGTTGGGATTCTAATTGGTTCGGTGGCAATCATTATGCCGACAAATTAGTTGAAGACGAAAAGATCCGCAAATACCTTTCAGCACGTATTAACAAAGGTGGTGTATCAAAAGTAGTTATCGAGCGTACGTTAAAACGTATAACTGTAACTATACACACTGCACGCCCGGGTATTGTAATCGGTAAAGGCGGCGCAGAGGTTGATAAGATAAAAGAAGAGTTGAAAAAACTTACTAAAAAGGAAGTTCAGATCAACATATTCGAAATCAAACGCCCTGAGCTCGACGCACAATTAGTAGCCGAAGGCATAGCAAAACAATTAGAAGCACGTATATCATTCCGCCGTGCCATGAAAACCACTATTGCTTCAACCATGAGAATGGGTGCTGAAGGAATAAAGGTGATGACAAGCGGCCGCTTAGGCGGTGCGGAAATGGCACGTAGCGAACAATATAAAGAAGGAAGAATTCCTCTGCATACTTTCCGCGCAGATATCGACTACGCATTATCAGAAGCATTAACTACCTATGGTAAAATAGGTGTTAAGGTTTGGATATGTAAAGGCGAAGTTTACGGCAAACGCGACTTATCGCCAAACATTGGCGGTACAAGCAGCGCAAGCGGTAAAGGCGGACGCCCTGAAGGCGCAACAGCAGGCTTCGGTGGCCGTGATGGCGGAAGAGGCGGCAATGAACGTGGCGGCGACCGCAGAGGCGGTGGTAACGACAGGAACAAAGGCGGAAACAACCGTGGCGGTGGTAATCGTCCAGGTGGTCCGGGTGGTCAAGGTGGAAGTCGCCCAGGTGGCGGTAACCGTCCAGGTGGCCCAGGAAAAAGATAATAAATAAGGTAGAATAATATATCAGTTTGATATAAAAGCTTAAGAAAATGCTACAGCCAAAAAGAACGAAGTTCAGAAAGATGCAAAAAGGCAAGATGAAGGGAAACGCCACTCGTGGTGCTGAACTTTCATTCGGATCTTTCGGTATAAAATCACTCGAGCCGGCCTGGATCACCAGCCGCCAGATCGAGGCTGCCCGTATTGCTGTTACACGTTTTATGAAACGTGAAGGCCAGGTGTGGATCAGGATATTCCCTGACAAGCCTGTAACCAAAAAACCAGCGGAAGTACGTATGGGTAAAGGTAAAGGTGCCCCTGAATACTGGGTAGCGGTAGTACGCCCCGGAAGGATTATTTTTGAGGCAGAAGGCGTACCATTGGACGTTGCTAAAGAAGCATTGCGCTTAGCAGCACAAAAATTGCCGGTACAAACACGGTTTATAGTACGTAGGGATTACGTAGAAGCATAAATAAAAAAGGTTAGCGGTTTTGAGTTTGCAGTTATCGGTTTGATAAGCGGGCTTGGAACTAAAAACTCAAATAACTAACAAGAACAAATGAAGAACTCAGAAATTTTAGACCTATCAACTGAAGAATTGGTTGCCAGGATCGGCGAGGAGAAGGCTAATCTCACAAAGTTGAAATTCGCTCATGCGGTTTCGGCCGTTGAGAACCCAACACGTATCACAAAAGTACGTAAGGATGTTGCTCGTTTAAATACTGAATTAACTAAGCGCAAAGCTGCGCCGGCTTCTGAAAAGAATTAATTTTTTAGAAATGGAAAGAAATTTAAGAAAAACACGTACCGGCCTGGTAGTTAGCAACAAAATGGAAAAATCCATAGTTGTAGCTGTTGAGCGGAAGGTGAAGCACCCGATCTACGGTAAGTTTGTGAAGAAAACTACCAAATTTATGGCTCATGACGAAACTAATACCTGTGGTATTGGCGACACCGTATTGATTATGGAGACCCGCCCGTTGAGCAAAAGCAAAAACTGGAGATTAGTTCAAATTTTAGAAAGGGCTAAATAAAATGGTACAACAGGAATCAAGATTAAACGTAGCTGATAACAGCGGTGCTAAAGAAGTTTTAGTGATCCGCGTGTTAGGCGGTACCGGTAAAAGATATGCTTCTATTGGCGATAAGATAGTAGTTACCGTAAAAAGCGCTTTGCCATCAGGCAACGTGAAAAAAGGTACTGTATCAAAAGCAGTAGTGGTAAGAACTAAAAAAGAGATCCGTCGTAAGGATGGTTCATATATACGTTTCGACGATAACGCAGCAGTGTTATTAAATAACCAGGACGAGCCACGGGGTACCCGTATCTTTGGCCCTGTTGCAAGGGAACTGCGTGAGAAACAATTTATGAAAATTGTATCATTAGCACCGGAGGTATTGTAACATGGAAAAGAAAAAACACGCACAACCAACCAAGATCAAGCTTCGCAAAGGCGACCTGGTTAAGGTTATAGCCGGCGACTCGAAAGGTACGCAGGGCAAAATAGTTGAAGTAATATTAGCCGACGGAAGAGCTATTGTTGAAGGTGCCAACATGGTATCAAAACATACAAAACCAAACGCTGCAACCCCTAACGGTGGTATTATAAAGAAAGAGGCTCCTATTCATATTTCAAACCTTGCATTGGTTGACCCAAAATCGGGTAAAGCAACACGCGTAGGCCGTAAATTGAATGATGCCGGTAAATTAGTAAGAGTAGCAAAAAAATCAGGGGAGGAAATTAAGTAATGACTTACACACCGAGATTAAAATCAAAATACAAGGACGAAATTCGTACCGCGCTGAAAGATAAATTTCAGTACAAAAGCGTTATGCAAGTTCCTAAACTGCAAAAAATTGCTATTAACCAGGGTGTAGGTGGTGCTACTACCGATAAAAAACTTATCGAGAACACCATTACCGAATTAACCACCATTACCGGTCAGCAGGCAGTTGCTTCAAAATCGAAGAAAGATATTTCGAACTTTAAATTGCGTAAAAATATGCCGATAGGCGTACGTGTTACTTTACGCGATAATACAATGTATGAGTTTTTAGACCGCTTGATCGCTGTTGCCCTGCCACGTATACGTGACTTTAAAGGCATTAATGATAAAGGTTTTGACGGCCGCGGAAACTATACACTGGGTATTACAGAGCAGATCATATTCCCTGAGATAAATATCGATAAGATAAATAAAATACAGGGTATGGATATTACCTTTGTAACCTCGGCAAGCAATGATGTTGAAGCCTTGGAATTACTGAAACAATTTGGATTACCATTTAAAAATCAGACTAAATAATGGCTAAAGAAGGTATAAAAGCACGCGAAGTAAAACGTGCCAAATTAGTAGCTAAATATGCTGAAAAAAGGGCCGCCCTTAAAGCAGCAGGTGATTTTGCAGCATTAGATGCTTTACCAAAAGCATCGTCGCCGGTAAAATTACACAACCGTTGTAAATTAACCGGCCGCCCACGTGGTTATATGCGCCAGTTCGGCATTTCGCGCGTTACATTCCGCGAAATGGCTTTGGAAGGCAAGATCCCGGGAGTAAGGAAAGCAAGCTGGTAATAATTGAGTAGTAAGTATTTAGTATCAAGTATCAAGACAGAAAGTCAAATGATACCGGGTACTAAACCAGTATCAAGCCAGCCACAAAGTACTAGATACTATGTACTAGCTACTTGATACTAACGAAGAAGAATTAACCGGTAGAAGGTCGCCCCGGATGTTACGGGAAGGAAACCATTACCATAAAATAGAAAAATGAATACAGATCCAATCGCAGATTATCTTACAAGAGTAAGGAATGCTATTAAGGCCAACCATAGGGTTGTTGAAATTCCTGCATCAAATCTAAAGAAGGAAATCACGAAAGTGCTTTTCGACAAAGGTTACATCGCGAATTACAAGTTTGAGGAAAATGGCCCGCAAGGCACCATTAAAGTGGCATTAAAATACCACCCAATAACTAAAATTTCAGCTATACGCAGCATAGCACGTATAAGTAAACCAGGTTTGAGAAAATACGCAGGCATGGATAATATGCCAAGAGTATTAAATGGTTTAGGTATCGCCATCCTGTCGACTTCAAAAGGTGTAATGACCGATAAAGAAGCTCGTCAGCAGAACATAGGTGGTGAGGTTTTATGCTACGTTTATTAATAGGAGGAAATTAAGTAATGTCAAGAGTAGGAAAAGCACCGATAGCGTTACCACAGGGAGTAACTATAACTGTATCGCCAGAGAACGTGGTTACAGTTAAAGGCCCCAAAGGTGAATTAACGCAGGCTGTAGACAGTGATATCATTGTTGAGCAGGAAGAAGGCAACTTATTAGTTAAACGCCCTTCTGAACAAAAACGCCACAAAGCATTACACGGCTTGTACCGCGCGCTTTTAAATAACATGGTTGTAGGTGTAACTACAGGTTACAAAGTGGAGCAGGAATTAGTGGGTGTAGGTTACCGCGCAACCAATACAGGTAATACTTTAGACTTAGTGTTGGGTTACTCTCA
>Ga0207142_1030_pt1 | contig 29637 bp, 18 predicted proteins | sample Alteio_BWMinHeat_2_FD_153561 | JGI IMG/M metagenome (GOLD analysis project Ga0207142, IMG submission 153561) | Enriched cells from forest soil in Barre Woods Harvard Forest LTER site, Petersham, Massachusetts, United States -... | ecosystem: Environmental > Terrestrial > Soil > Temperate forest >... | reverse complement strand
GGCGCGCCGATTATCGCGCAATAAGCAATCATTCGAGGTTGATCTGCTGGCTTACCGTAAGGATGGGCAGCCGCTGTGGATATCGGTTATTAATTCGGTTATTTTGGGTGATAATGGCGAAGTAGATAAGTATATAGAAGTATTAATAGATATCACCGCTAAAAAACGGGTTGAAATGGAGCTGATAGCGGCCAAAGAAGAGGCCCTGCAGTTAAACCGCGCCAAGGATATGTTCATGTCGGTTATGAGCCATGAGATACGTACCCCGCTTAATGCGGTAATAGGCATGTCGCATTTGCTCATTGATGATAACCCGCTTGAATCGCAGAAAGAGAACCTGGGCATACTTAAATTTTCGGCTGAAAATTTAATGACGCTGATAAACGATGTGCTCGATTTTACCAAGATCGAGACCGGCAACGTTGAGCTTGAAAAAGCAAATGTAAACCTGCGCGAAATGGTGCAGCGCGTTACCAGTTCAATGCAGTACCGGGCTTCGGAAAAAAATGTTTATCTTAAACACTCGGTTGATGACGCCATACCCGAATTTGTAATTGGCGATAGCGCGCGGCTGGTACAGGTATTGCTGAACCTGGTTAGCAACGCACTTAAGTTTACCGATACAGGTGGCGTGATTATTGATTTGAAGGTTTTAGAGGAAACAAATAATAACATCCGTATACGTTTTGCGGTAACAGATACAGGAATTGGTATTGCAAATAACAAAATAAACACCATCTTTGAGTCATTCAAACAAGCCGAAGCAGATACTACCCGCAAATATGGAGGCACCGGTTTAGGACTGGCCATAAGTAAGAGATTAATTGAACTACATGATTCGAGAATAAATGTTGATAGTGTTTTGGGCCAGGGCTCAACCTTTTGGTTCACTATTACGTTTAATAAGGCCGATAACAATTCAATTAGTAACGATAATAAAATGGAAATAGGATTGCGCTTAAGTGTACTTGTAGTTGATGATAACCAGATTAACCGGATATTGGTTAATAAGGTATTGCAAAAATGGGGCACCAACGTTGATTTTGCAGAGAACGGTAAAGAAGCCGTTGACAAAATTTTAGCAAATAAAGAATACGATGTAGTGTTGATGGATGTGCATATGCCTATAATGGGCGGCCTTGAAGCAACCCAGATACTGCGCGCCAATCCCGATTCTTATTTCCAGCAATTGCCTATCGTAGCACTAACCGCTTCAATGCTTAGCAGCGAAGTCAACCAAATGACCAGCGCCGGCATGAATGATTTTATCCTAAAACCATTCGACCCAAAAACACTGTACGAAAAATTGGCGAGGTACCAGAAGTAGAGTCAAGAGTCAAGAGTCAAGAGTCAAGAGTCAAGAGTCAAGAGTCAAGAGTCAAGAGTCAAGAGTCAAGAGTCAAGAGTCAAGAGTCAAGAGGTACATTATGTTAAGCTGTTAGGCTTACATCCTGTAAATCTGATAAATCCGTTTAATCCTGGTTCCCTTACTCCGCATAAGCAATAGTAGCTATACTTAATTTCAACCCATCAATTTTTAATAATTGCACGGCACAGGCTTCAAGGGTCGATCCGGTTGTCACCACATCATCTACCAGTAGAACATGCTTGTTTATTAATTTTTCAGGGTCGATAACTGCAAAAACTTCCTGCATATTCTCGAAACGCGAAAAGCGCGACTTGTGGGTTTGTGTTTCGGTAGCTTTGGCGCGGATAAGGCTGCTTTCATCAACCACCGCAGTTAATTTTTGTGCCAGTCCATCGGCAAAACAGGCACTTTGGTTGTAGCCACGCTGTTTAAAGCGCTTTTTGTGCAGCGGTACGGGGATAATAATATCTACAGTTTTAAAAACCTCGTTTTTTGTTAGTTGTGATCCTGCAATGTTCCCCAATAAAACGCCAATCTGCTGCATGCCCCTGTATTTAAAATGGTGCATCAGGTTTTGCACTTTTCCGCCTTTTGCAAAATAGTATAGCGCGTAAGCGGCCTCTAAATTTACTTTGCCCCAAAACTGCTTTGCAACAATGTTATCGGGCTGCAAATGGAAATTGGTAAATGGCAGGTTGAAACGGCAATCGGTACAAATAATACGCTCGCCGGCCATTAAGCTCTCGCCACAGGCCGGGCACAGCTGAGGGAACAGCAATGTGACAAAATCGGCAAGATAGGTTTGGGCAAGTTTCACGGCTTTAAGTTAACGAGCGGAATTGAAAAAAGGAAATGTGAGTACCCGATGCCAATGCTTTGAATTTTGCAAATAACGGATTGAGTTTTGCAAACAACTGGTGTCATATTTTGTCAACCTTTGTATCATACAAATCTTAACAAAATAAAAGATGGAACTAAGCAACAATAAAATACTGGTAACAGGCGGTGCCAGCGGCATTGGATTTGGAATGGCGGAAAGATTTATTAAAGATAATAATACCGTTATTATTTGCGGCAGGCGTGCCGAAGCTTTAAAAGAAGCAGCGGATAAACTTCCCAGCGTTATTACCAGGCAATGTGATTTAAGCGATAATACTGAAAGGGAGGAATTATTTGAGTGGATACAGGCGGAGCATCCCGACCTGAATATGCTGGTGAACAATGCAGGCATACAGAACTGGATGGATATTTCGGATGCCGGCTTTTTTGAACGGGCAAAGGAGGAAATAGTTACTAATATCGAAGCGCCGATACATTTAACCATATTATTTCTAAAACTGGGATCAGCTAAAACCGTAATGAACGTTACATCGGGCTTGTCATTTTCTCCCTTTGTTAAAGTGCCGGTTTACTCTGCCACCAAAGCATTTTTCCATTCGTTCACACAATCCTTGCAAGTGATGCTGCGGTCAAAAAATATTGAGGTAATAGAAGTAGTTCCCCCGGCTTTGAACACCGACCTTGGCGGAAAGGGCCTGCATGACGCGGCGCCCCCGGTTAGTGATTTTATTGAATCGATCTTCAACCAATTAAAAGAAGGTAAAACCCAGTTAACTTTTGGGATGAGTGAAGCCCGCGCACAGGCCGGGCAGGAAATACTCAAACCAATTTTTGACCAGATGAACCAGGTCGCAGCAAAGTAAATTAGTTTTGGTTCTCTTTTATGGCTAATTGTCCGCAGGCGGCATCAATATCTTTACCACGGCTGCGGCGCAGGTTGGTGTTGATGCCCTGGCTGCGCAGGTAATCTGCAAAAACTTCTATTTTATCCTCACCAGCGTTTATAAAGCTGGCGAAGGCAATGGGATTATATTCAATAATATTCACCTTGCAGGGTAGGTGCTTGCAAAAGCGCGCCAGTTCAATGGCATCCTGCAGGGTATCGTTAAACCCGTCGAACACAATGTATTCGTAGGTTACCGGGTTCTTTGTTTTAGCGTAGTAATATTTTAGTGCCTCGGCCAATGCTTTAAGCGAATTTTGCTCGTTTATAGGCATTATGGTGTTGCGCTTTTCGTCATTGGCGGCGTGCAGGCTTAGCGCCAGGTTAAATTTTACCTGGTCATCACCCAGTTTTTTTATCATTTTGGCTATGCCGGCTGTTGATACGGTTATTCTTTTGGCCGCCATATTAAGCCCTTCTTCCGAAGTTATTTTTTCAACCGAATCCATTACATTCTTATAATTCAGCAATGGCTCGCCCATACCCATGTAAACAATATTGGTTAATGGTTGCCCGTAATTTTCCATGGCCTGCTGACTTATCAGTACCACCTGGTCGTAAATTTCGTCGGGATTAAGGTTGCGTTTACGCTCCATATAGCCTGTAGCGCAAAACTTACAGGTGAGGCTGCAGCCCACTTGCGACGATACACAAGCCGTCATTCGGCCCGGTGTTGGAATTAAAACACCCTCAATAAGATGCGTATCGTGTAAAATAAAAGAATTTTTTATAGTTTTATCGGCACTGAACTGCGAACTGTTAATTTTAACGTTGTTTATCACAAAATTTTCATGCAGCTTAGTGCGCAGTTCTTTTGAAATATTGCTCATCACATCGAAAGAGAAACATGATTTTTGCCAAAGCCATTCGTAAACCTGCTTTGCTCTGAAGCTTTTTTCGCCCATTTGCGTAAAATGCTGTTGCAAAGCCGGCAAGCTAAGGCTGCGGATATCAATTTTATCTTTTGTAGTATTCACGCTGCAAAGATAAGGAAATTAAAATAGTAGCTTTTTTAAGATAATTCTTTTTACTAATTAAAAAACAATAACTTTAAGTTAATTATTTTTTAAATGGATAAGATGGATTGGTTTCTTAAAAGGGGTTTGTAGAAGATGCTTAGTTATAATAATGAAAAGTTTTAGAGCCGATTACGTTTTCCCAGTCCATGCCGATCCTATAAGAAACGGAGTTGTTACAGTTGATGATTCAGGAAAGATCATTTCAGTTACAGCCAACCCACCAGAGGGTAACCCGCCGCCGCAACAATTAAGCGGCATCATATGCCCCGGCTTTGTAAACACACACTGCCATTTGGAGCTATCGCACATGAAAGATAAGATAGCCACCAAAACCGGGCTGGTTAATTTTATTAAAGATATTTTAAAGCACCGTGAAGCTGATACACAGCTCATTACCGATTCCGCAGCGCAAGCCGATGCCGAAATGTACGAGAACGGCATTGTTGCCGTAGGCGATATTGCAAATACCAACGCCACCATAAAAATAAAGGCCGCCAGTAAAATACACTACCACACATTTGTTGAGCTGTTGGGCTTTCTGCCTGGCCGCGCCGAAGAGCTTTTTGACAATGGCCTTAAATTACTCGAAGAATTTAAGCCGCAGTCATGCTCCATAACCCCGCATGCGCCGTATTCGGTGTCGAAGGAATTATTCAGGCTGATAAAAAAATATTGTGAAGACCACAACAACCTGCTGAGCATACACAACCAGGAATGTGATGATGAGAATAAATTCTTTCGCTACAAGCTGGGTCAATTTATTGAGCTGTATGAATATTTTGGAATGGACATCAGCCATTTTAAGCCCCAGGCCCGTAACTCCATGCAGTCCATCATCCCGCTGCTGACCAACAAGCAGGATATTTTAATGGTGCATAACACCTGCACCAATTTAAAGGACATCTACTTCCTGAAGCGTTTCGACCGCAGGATAAACTGGTGCTTTTGCCCCAATGCCAACCTGTATATCGAAAACCGCCTGCCCAAGATCAACCTCTTTGTCGACCAGGGCTTTAATATCACCCTCGGTACCGACAGCATGGCATCAAATCACGGTCTTAGTATTTTGGGCGAAATGCAAACTATTCAGCATAAGTTCAAAACCATTAGTACTGCCAAGCTTGTTGAATGGGGCACCATAAACGGCGCCAAATTTTTAGGTATCGATGCAGATAAAGGCACACTTGAGCCCGGCAAAACCCCCGGCCTTAACCTCATTACGGGATTGGACGATATGCAATTAACCCCGGAATCAAAGGTAAAGCGGCTGATCTAATATGGCTCAAAAACTTCGTTTTTTGGCGTCAAAATGACCTGAAAAGCGAAGTTTTTGGTCAAAATTAGTCATAAAAAACGCATAAAAAGGCTCTTTTTGTTCCAAAAACACTCGAAAAAATCGACTTTTTACTATGTTTTTGATGCTTTTTTAACGTTTTTTTGCGCTTTTTGTCTCAAAAATTTCATACCCCATTCAAACCAAACCGCTACTTTAGCACTTTAATAAATGTCATTTAAAAATGACCCAATGACTTCAATGACTCAATGATCAAACATCTCGAAATAATAGTTAAAGGCAAAGTGCAGGGCGTATTCTACCGCGCATCAACTAAAGCCGTGGCCGACCAGCTTGGTGTGCGCGGCTATGTAAAAAATGACGATAACGGTGATGTGCTCATCGCTGCCGAGGCCGATAATGCAACTCTTGAGATGTTTTTAGACTGGTGCCGCGAAGGCCCCCAGGATGCCGAAGTAATTTCTGTTGAATCGCATGAAGGCGAATTAAAAAACTATCGTAATTTTGAGGTAGTAAAAAAGAACTTCTTGTGGTAGGAAAATAGAGGCAAGAATCAAGAAGCAGGAATCAAGACAGGTGGCTTCATTAAAATTATCTTGACTCTTGATTCTTGACTCTTGGTTCTTAAATTCTCGTTTAAATATATATCATTGTCAACAGCTAAAAAATTCGCGGGCCAAACCGCAGTATACGGGGTTAGTACCATTGCGGGCAGGGTGCTCAGTTTCTTTCTCACCCCGGTATACACAGCAGCCTATCGTACAGGCGCTTACGGTATTTTAACTACCATGTTCAGCTATGTATCCATTTTAAATGCGGTAATGGCTTTTGGTATGGAAACCACCTTTTTCAGGTATTTGAACAAACATGCCGATAACAAACGGCAGGTTTATAACAACGCATTTGCATCGGTATTTGCCATTACGCTTATTTTTTTATTACTTACCCTGCCGTTCACCGGGCATATAGCCGATTTTATTAATGTAAGTACCCCTGTAAAGGCCCATTCGGGTAGTATTGCAGCTGTAGGTACCACGCATGCCGATTTTATTAGGTATGTCGATTATTTCATAGCCATCCTGGTTATCGACGCCTGGTGTGTTATCCCCTTCGCGCAAATACGTGCCGATGGTAAACCGGGCCGCTACGCTGTCATAAAGCTCATTAACATATTCCTGTTTATCAGCCTCAACCTTATCTTTATTTGGGGTCTGCCATTTTGGATGAACCATCATTTACCCGGTTCGGGCTTTGTGGCGCAATGGTATGTCAAGGGATGGGTAGGCTATGTTTTCCTGTCCAATCTTATTTCAAGTATTGTCACTTTCATTATTTTATTGCCCGAATTGTTAAAATTAAGGCTTGATTTTAATGGCGCAATGCTGGCAAGCATGTATTCCTATAGCTGGCCCGTGCTTATAGCTAATTTATCATATATCATTAACGAGAATATGGATAAGTTGCTATTAGGCAAATTATTACCGGCCGGCCATAGTTTGGATGATGTGGGTATTTATGGTGCCTGCGCCAAGATCTCCCTCTTCCTAAGTATTTTCATACAAGCCTTCAGGTTAGGTGCCGAACCTTTCTTTTTCAGTCATGCTAAAAACAAAAATGCGGGCCAAACCTATGCCCGTATTATGGATTATTTTGTAATAGCTGTGTGCGTAATTTTTATCGGCCTTATAGCTAATATCGAAATACTAAAATATTTTATCCCGAATAAAAGCTACTGGGTAGGGTTATCGGTCGTGCCTCCCCTCGTTTTCGGCTATGTGAGCCTGGGCATATATATGAATTTATCTGTCTGGTATAAACTGTCCGATCAAACTAAATATGGTTTTTATATTTCGGGTGTAGGGGCTTTATTAACCATTGTTTTAAATGTTATGTTCATCCCAAAATACAACTACATGGCATCGGCCTGGGTGTCGCTCATCGCCTATGCCGTTATGATGGTGCTATCTTACATTTGGGGACAAAGAAATTATCCCATACCCTACAACCTCAAAAAAAACCTGGTATATATCGTTTCGTCTATCATAGTCGTTTATCTATCGTTCTATGTATTTAACCGAAATATTTATATAGGCGATGCCATGTTATTAGTATATGTATCGGTTGCATTTTATTTTGAACGCGAAAACTTAAGGGCTATATTTAAAGCATGATTATAAGGGTAATAAACAAGTCGAAAAACGGCCTTCCGGCATACGAAACCATACACGCCGCGGGCATGGACCTGCGCGCCGACCTGGAAACAAGTATCACGCTTAAACCTTTGGAGCGTAAGCTTGTCCCAACAGGGTTGCATATTGAATTGCCCGAAGGTTTCGAGGCGCAGATACGCCCGCGCAGCGGCCTGGCATTTAAACATGGTATAAGTATTGTGAATTCGCCTGGTACTATTGATGCCGATTACAGGGGCGAAATAAAAGTGCTGCTCATCAACCTGTCGACCGAAGTATTTGAAGTAAATACGGGCGACCGGATAGCACAAATGATAGTAGCGAAACACGAAACAGTAAACTGGCAGGAAGTAGAAGTTTTAAATGAAACTTCGCGCGGAGTTGGCGGTTATGGACATACGGGGGTTAGTTAAATTGATTTTCACCCTCTTTCCGCCGCAGGCGAAGAGAGGGTGGTCGAGCGAAGCAAAGACCGGGTGAGTAAACGGAGCGCGTGCATTACCGACATTATACCAGGGGTGCAGTTCAAGTCCTCTCCTTTGGAGAGGATTTAAGTGAGGTAAAATAGGTGAAGATAAAAATGAAAAAATATTTAAATAGGCTTTTTAAAAGTCTCCCCAACCGGGGGAGATTTAGAGGGGGCTTATTTGTTTGCTTACTATTACCCGTGTTAGCTTTTCCACAAAGTAAACCCGGCAACACTGTGGCCCAACCACGCCCCATGACCGGGCTCGACAGCCTTATGGTAAAGCAACTTTTCTTTTCGGCCATGGATGCTAAAGTGATCGAGAATTATACACAGGCTGCCGAACTGTTTAACCGCGTACTGCAAACCGACCCGAATAACGATGCCGCCCTTTACCAGTTATCCATCCTTAAAAAACTAAAAGAAAATTATACCGATGCCCAGGGCCTGCTTGAAAAAGCCGTCGCCCTAAAACCCGATAATGAATGGTACCTGCTGGGCCTTGCCGAGTGTTACGAAAAAACAAATAATTTGCCCTTGCTTGAGCATGTTTTTTCAGAACTCATACGCCTCGACCCCAATAAGCCCGAATATTATTTTGACGAAGCCAACGCCTATTTTTACGAAAATAAATACGACGAGGCGCTACAGGTTTACACGCAGTTGGAACAACTTACCGGGCTTGATGATGATATACTTGCCGGGAAACAAAAAATATATCTGAAACAAGGCAAGGTTGATAAAGCTGCTTCCGACATACAGGATATGATAAAGGCAAACCCTAATATCATAAGGTATTACCTGTTGCTTGCCGAAATTTATAATTCAAATAACCAGGGCGATAAGGCGTTGAAAGTGCTGGAAACCGCCCAAAATATAAACCCCAATGCCGGGCAGGTTCATTTGGCTTTGGCCGATATTTATCGCGATAAAAAAGATTATGAGCGCTGCTATTACCAGATAACGCTGGCTTTTGCCTTACCCGATGTGATTATCGATCAAAAGCTGAAAATAATTTTGGGCTACCTGCCCAAATTTCCCGATCCTAATGCCAAAGCCAGCGCATTGGAGCTAAGCAAAATATTAACAACCGCCAGTCCCGGCGATTACCGCTCGTGGGCCATGTATGGCGATATGCTGGCGCAAAATGCAAAGCTTAAGGAAGCCGAAGATGCCTACCGCCAGGCGTTGCAAATAAACAGCCAGAAGTACGAGGTGTATGAGCAGTTGGTACGCATTGAAATAAGCCAGTCTGAAACTACCGCTGCGCTAAAGGATGGTGAGAATGCGCTCGACCTGTTCCCTAATTCAGCATGGATGAACTACCTGGTAGGCATAGCTTATTTGCAGCAGAAAAATTATAAGGAGGCTTTAAGCTATATAAAAAATACCACCGATATGGAAACGGATGATAAGGATCTGTTATCATCAAGTTATGCATCGCTGGGCGATTGTTACCATGAGCTGAAGGACGATCAAAAGTCCGACGATGCTTATGAGAAGGCGCTAACCTATAATCCCGATAATGCTTTCTGCTTAAACAATTATGCTTATTATTTATCGTTAAGAAATGAGCAATTGGATAAGGCGGCGCAAATGTCGGCACATTCAAATGAACTGCAACCCAGTACCGCGTCGTTCGAAGATACTTATGCCTGGATATTGTTCAAGCAAAAAAAGTATGCCGATGCCAAGGTTTGGATCGAAAAGGCCATACTGCACGATAAAACAAACAGCGCCGTGCAAACCGAGCATTATGGCGATATAATGTTTTATTTAGGCGATACCAATGCCGCAGTTGAAAGCTGGAAAAAAGCAAAGTCGTTTGGTGAGCAATCACCAGTTTTAGACCGAAAAATAAATGAAAGAAAATACGTTGAATAAAATATTGATAGTTTGCTGCCTGCTGGCCATAGTAAGCTGTAAGGCAAAAAAACAAATTGTAGCCGACCGTCCCGCGGCGCCGGTAGTAAAACCAAAAGCAAAAAACGATCTCGAAAATAAGCTTAATGCCATCAGGTCGCAACAGGTAAGTTTCAATTCATTTTCGGCCAGGGCCAAAACAAATTTAAATATTGATGGCAACACTAATGATTGTACGCTAAATATCCGCATCAGCAATAATAAAAAAATATGGGTTTCAGTTACCGCGTTGCTGGGTATCGAGGTGGCCAGGGCCGTTATAACACCCGACAGTATTTTGGTTATTAACCGCCTGCAAAGTGTTTATATGAAAAAGCCGTTCAGTTTTATTTATACCTATACTAACAGGCATGTTAATTATACCATGCTGCAGGCTTTACTGGTGGGCAATGCCATACCAACACTGTTAAACGACAGTACAAAGTACGAAGCCGTGAATAATACCATAAACTTAAGCGGTAATTTGCAGGATGTGATATATAAACTGGCATTAGGCGCTGATTTTAGGGTTACCCAAACTAATTTAACAAACGATAGCCAGGGCCAGTCGTTACAGGTAAGCGATAATAACTTTATGGTATCGGGTAATCAAAAGGTTCCATCGCAAATTGCCATAGCATCGGTAGCCAAAAACCGTAAGGTACAGGTAAATCTGCACTACATTAAAGTTGATTTTAATTTGCCGCAGGATTACCCCTTCAATATACCCGATGACTATTCGCCGTCAAATTAAATTTTATTTTTAGGGCTAAGCGGGCGGTATTCAAAAACATATCCGATATATTTGCCAAGGCATAGCCTGTTTTTAACAAAGGCGAAAATGTCCCATAGGGCAATGTCATTAAGTTAAGGTGTTTTTACCCTCTTTCCGCCGCAGGCGAAGAGAGGGTCGACAAGCGTAGCGATGTCGGGGTGAGTCGACGGAGCGCGTTCATTACCGATATGATACCTCTTAACTTAACGAATTGACCCGTAGGTCAACCCCTTTGTAGAAAGAAAATAACGATAATTATTGCCTCGTCAGGGGCTACCCTTAATTGCACGGATGAGATTTTTAAAAATATTATTCTTTTTGGCACTTGTTTTCTCGGTACTGGGCGCACATGCCCAAAGCAGTACTGAACTTAAGCGCCGCCGCGACGAATTGAACCAACAGTTGCAACAGCTGAACCAGGAATATCAGGAAACAGCGAGTAATAAAAAATCAACCAAAAAACAGCTCGACCTGTTAAAGGCTCAGATCAACCTGCGCGAAGAAAAAATAGGTAACATCAACTCTGAAATAAGAAATCTCGATAATCAGATCTCTGAGAGTAATAATTCCGTACATAGCTTACAAAGCCAGTTAACGCAACTAAAAAAGGAATATGGCGCGATGGTGCTGTTTGCATATCGCAACCAAAGTGCCTATAATAAGCTGATGTTCATTTTCGCGTCGCAAGACTTTAACCAGGCTTATAAACGTTTAAAGTATTTACAGCAAATAGGTACTTACCGCCAGCGGCAGGCCGAATACATACAGGGTACTGAACAGGATCTGCATGTAAAAATAAACGAGCTTGATAAAACGAAAAAGGAAAAAGGCGATTTGCTGAAGGACCAGGAAAAAGAAGAGCAAACCCTGGGCGATGAACGGAAAAGCCAGGCGCAGGTGCTGGTTGGCCTTTCACAACAGGAAGGGCAGCTAAAACAGCAGCAACGCGATGTGCAGCGCAAAATAGCCCAGACAAACCGGGAGATAGATGCCGCCATACGTAAAGAGATAGAAGAGGAAAGGCGCAGGCAGGAAGCCGCCGCAAGGGAGGCTGCACGGATAGCTGCGGCAAAGGCCAAAGCCGAGAACCGTGATGTTTCGGTGCCAAAAACAAAGGCCATTGATGCAAGTTCAAGCAATCGCGATGTATTGAACGCTACACCTGAATCAGCTAAACTGTCGAACGACTTTTTAGGCAACCGCGGGCGTTTACCGTGGCCGGTGTCAAATGGTTTTATAACCCAGGGCTTCGGTATTTATTATAACGAAGGCATAAAAAGCGAAAGCATGGGCGTTGATATAAAAAGTAATGCCGGTGCCAACGTAAGGGCAGTGTTTGATGGCGATGTGGTGAAAGTAATGGATATAAGCGGCACATATTTGGTGCTGATAAGGCATGGCGAGTATTTTACAGCATACTCCAACCTTAAATCGGCAAGTGTGGCAAAGGGGCAAAAGGTAACTACCAAGCAAATAATTGGCACGGTAGCTACCGACCCAACAACGGGCGAGACAAACGTGCATTTTGAATTAACCAAAGGCATCAATTACCTCGACCCAAAAACATGGCTTACTCCTAATTAGGATTAAGTTTTGTGATATTAAAAATGTTTATATTTGTAACCTTTAAATATAAAGTTTATGTTTTGTTCGGTGTTGTTATTTTTTGAGTTTGGTGCGGGCGAAATAATGTTCATCATGCTGGTGGCATTACTGTTATTTGGTGGCGATAAACTCCCCGAACTTGCCCGTGGCTTAGGTAAAGGTATTCGCGATTTTAAAGATGCTTCTGAAGGCGTAAAACGCGAAATAACCAACCAGATAGATAATTTCGAGGCCAAAAAAACACAGCAGGCCGAGGCAGCTAAAGTTGAGACACCTGCCGCAGAAAATGAAGCGCCTGTTGCTGAAAATGAAAGCCTGGAAGCAACTGACGAAAAGCCAAAATTTGAACCTCCTGCCCATTCAATGCCGGTGTCAGAAATAGGCAGTACTTCCGAAGTTGAACCTGTTAAAACAGAGCCGGAACATTTAAGGGAAACACCAATTGAGCCGCACATTGAGTCATCAAACAAGGCATCATAACATTACATATAATCAAATAGTAGAATATAAATCATAATATAAAAACTTAAAAATCATGGGATTAGATTCACCGGTAACCCTCATCGTAATAGTATTTGTTGTACTGTTATTATTCGGAGGCAAAAAAATTCCTGAACTTATGCGCGGTTTAGGAAAAGGAGTAAAAGAATTCAAAGACGCCTCGAACGGCGACAACAATACTACTACCACCAACAACACCGACGATAAGCCAAAAGCTTAATTTGAAGATTGAACAATGTGCAAATATGCAGATGTGCGTATGTGCAGATTATAAATTCAAAAAGTATATTATTGTCGTGAGGGAATAGCAATAAAAGAAGATTTGAAAATTAGCTATGCAATTTTCAAATCTTCAAATTACCCCATTTGCACATCTGCATATCCGCACATTTGCACATCCGTCATACATTTGCACATCCATTCTCGGATAAGTTTTTTATTTTCGCCCTATGGCTAAATTCTATACCTCTTTAAATCAAATAAAGGGCGGCTTGCAAAGCGGGGAAGTTACGGTGCAGGGCCTGGTAAAAAACTACCTCGACCAGATAAAACAAAACACCCATTTAAACGCCTTTAATGAGGTTTTTGAACATGAAGCATTGGCACGTGCCGTAGAGATCGATACCCGCCTAAAAGAAGGTGCAGCCGGAAAACTGGCCGGTATGGTTATAGCCATAAAAGATAATATTTGCTATAAGGGCCACAAAGTATCGGCCTCATCAAAAATATTGGATGGCTTCACTTCCATCTACTCATCAACCATAGTCGAACGCCTTTTAGCCGAAGACGCCATCATCATCGGCCGTTGCAATTGCGACGAATTTGCCATGGGCGCCACCAACGAAAGCTCATATTATGGTCCTGTAAAAAACTATGCCGATAACACAAAGGTTGCAGGCGGTTCATCGGGTGGTTCGGCAGTTGCGGTGCAGGCAAACATGTGTCACGCCGCTATTGGAACGGATACGGGCGGTTCAGTAAGGCAGCCTGCTTCGTTTTGCGGCGTTATCGGCTTAAAGCCTACTTATGGCCGCATCTCAAGGCATGGCATTATCGCCTACGCTTCCTCGTTCGACCAGGCCGGTCCCATCACGCACTCGATTGAAGATGCCGCCCTGTTACTCGAAGTACTGGCTGGTCGCGATGAGTACGACAGCACCCTATCATCAAGGGAAGTAACCTCGTTCAGCACAGAAATAAAAGAACCCGGCAAAAAGAAAATAGCCTATTTACAGGAATCGATCTCAAGCCCCGGTGTCGACCCCGAAATTAAAGCCGCTTTAAGCGAATACATCGATAAACTCCGCGCCGATGGCCACACCGTAAAGCCCATCAGCTTTGAATACCTGGATTACATGGTGCCAACCTACTATATTTTAGCCACCGCCGAAGCTTCATCAAACCTGGCGCGGTATGATGGTGTGCACTATGGCTACCGCAGCCCCAATGCTACCGATCTGCAGTCTACCTATAAGCGTTCGCGTTCCGAAGGCTTTGGCAAGGAAGTAAAACGCCGTATTATGCTGGGTACTTTTGTGCTAAGCGCAGGTTATTATGACGCCTACTACGCCAAGGCCCAAAAAACGCGCAGGCTCATCCGTGAAAAAACTGAAAGTATATTGGATGAATACGACTTCATCCTAACCCCAACTGCCCCCGAACCCGCTTTTGCCATAGGTAAAGAAGAAAAAGATCCCGTTGTAACGTATCTTTCCGATATTTTTACCGTACAAGCATCATTAGCAGGTGTACCCGCAATATCATTGCCCGCAGGCAATAATAGCAAGGGTTTGCCGTTAGGATTACAACTATTGACCAGGCAATTTGAGGAGCAGGAATTGTTAAATTTCTCCAAATATTTCCTGGAGCTGTAAAAATTTAATATTTTAGTAGAAACAGGGTAGCGACAATACCCAAAAATCCCGGTAAATGAAGAGATTTCTTACTTTAATTATCTGTCTTGTCTCATTACAAATTGTTAAAGCTTCGCCTGCTGTAACAAAAACAGGCGCTACCACCTCAAAAACTACCGATACCACATTCGCGCGTAATTCCAACCCTTTGCCGCTTACCGGTTATCAAACCATGATGGCCCGCCGGCTCGATTCCATTAAAAAAGATGTGCCGCTTGATTATAACGAGTTTGTACAAAACTATATCGACCTGTATTCACAGAACCGCGAAGAAATGGGCCAGGTGATCGGCCTGTCGAAATATTATTTCCCCATTTACGAAAAGATATTCCGCGCCGCAGGCATCCCTGTCGAAATTGAATACCTTTCTATCGTCGAATCAAAGCTCGACCCTAATGCCATTTCGCGTGTTGGCGCAACCGGCCCTTGGCAGTTCATGGGTACAACGGCAAAGCTGTATGGCTTAAATATGGATAGCTATATCGATGAGCGCCGCGACCCCGTACGTGCCACTTATGCCGCCGCCGCTTATTTAAAAGATGCTTATGAAGAATTTGGCGACTGGCTGCTGGCCATAGCCTCATACAACTGCGGCAAAAGCAATGTGGAGAATGCCATCACAAAAGCAGGCGCTAATGATTTTTGGTCGATACGCCAATATCTCCCCGCCGAAACACGCAATTATGTACCGGCCTACATAGCCTGCGCCTATGTTATGAACTATTATGGCAAGCATAATATTACACCGCGCGCCTGCACCTTTGCAACAAACGTTGATACGGTGATGGTTAACAGGTATATATCGCTAAACAACATATCCTCAATTATTAATGTCGATATAAGAGTACTGTCGCTGTTAAACCCGGCTTACCGTATGCAGGCTATAAATGCCACGCCCGCCAATCCGCGCAGGTTGATCATCCCGCATGTCAATATGTACAATTATGCTGCTTTATATGAGGCGCTGAATACAGGTGTTGGCGCACCCGCCGCGCAGCAAAAAACATACGTTCCAACTCCCGAAGAAAACAGGCCCGAACCTATGCCTGCCTATCATAAAGTTAGACGTGGCGAAACATTGGCCGCCATTGCCGACAGGTATGGTGTTGATGTACAGGACCTGAAAACCTGGAACCATCTGCATCATAACAAAGCCGTAGTGGGCCAAAGGCTGATCATCAGTCACGGTTAATTGAGCTAAGTTGATTTATTGGTCGCGGGAATTATTTAACGCCATCAACCCAATAAACTTAACCAACCACTCAGCAAAAAAATGTAATTTTGAGCCCTGATCTCCATAAGATGAATAACAAAACCAATCGTAAACAGGACGCTTTAAATTACCATTCACAAGGCCGGCCAGGTAAAATACAAGTGGTGCCAACCAAGCCCACCAACTCGCAGCGCGATCTTTCAATGGCCTATTCCCCCGGTGTTGCCGAACCATGCCTGCGTATTGCCGATAATGTTGACGATGTATATAAATACACTGCTAAGGGTAACCTTGTAGCCGTTATCAGCAATGGTACTGCGGTGTTGGGCTTAGGCAACATAGGCCCCGAGGCAAGCAAGCCGGTTATGGAAGGCAAGGGTCTGCTGTTTAAAATTTATGCCGATATTGATGTTTTCGACCTCGAGATAAACGCTAAAACACCCGATGAATTTGTAAATATTGTTAAAGCGCTTGAACCTACTTTCGGCGGTATCAACCTTGAAGATATATCGGCCCCAACCTGTTTTGAAATAGAGCGGCGCTTAAAAGCCGAAATGAAGATACCCGTAATGCACGACGACCAGCACGGTACGGCTATCATATCGGGCGCGGCGCTGATAAACGCCTGCGAGATACAGGGTAAAAAGCTCGAAAAAATAAAAATGGTAGTGAACGGCGCGGGTGCGGCCGCAGTATCATGCTCAAAAATGTACCTCTCCTTAGGCGTAAAACCCGAGAACATGGTAATGTTCGATATTAACGGACTGATAACCCCCGAACGTACCGACCTGGATGAGATGCGCCTGCAATTTGCCACTACGCGCAAGGATATAAAAAGCCTTGCCGATGGCATGAAGAATGCCGACGTATTCGTGGGCCTTTCAGCCGGCAACGTGGTTACGCCTGATATGTTAAAGTCGATGGCTAAGAACCCCATCGTATTTGCAATGGCTAATCCCGAGCCCGAAATAGCTTATGACCTGGCCATAGCCGCACGCAAGGATATTATCATCGCCACTGGCAGGTCTGATTTTCCTAACCAGGTGAACAACGTACTGGGTTTCCCGTATATTTTCCGCGGCGCGCTTGATGTACGGGCGACTGCTATAAACGAGGAAATGAAGATAGCCGCCGTTAACGCCATTGCCTGCATCGCTAAAAAGCCCGTTCCCGAAGCGGTTAATTTGGCCTATAATACCAAAAGCTTAAAATTCGGCAGGGATTATATCATCCCAAAACCAATGGATCAGCGCCTCATTATCGAGGTTTCATCGGCCGTTGCCAAGGCGGCAATGGAATCGGGTGTTGCGCGCAAAGCCATAACCGATTGGGATGCTTATATCGAGGAACTAAGGGCGCGTGTGGGTATTGACGATAAGATCATGCGCACGCTTACCAATAAAGCTAAGCAAAGCCCTAAACGCGTGGTATTCTCCGAGGCCGATAACTATAAAATATTAAGAGCTGCCCAAATTGTAAAAGAAGAAGGCATAGCTACCCCTATTTTGTTGGGTAACGAAAACAGGATAAGGCAATTGATGAAGGACAACGACATTTATTTGGATGAAGTTGAAATTATCGACATCAGGGGAGGCAGCGCGCCACACATGAAGGAATACGCGGAATACCTGTATACCAAGCGCCAGCGCAGGGGGGTTACTTTGTTCGAGTCGAAAAAACTATTGAGCAACCGTAACTATTACGGCGCGTGCATGGTACAGTTTGGCGAGGCCGATGCCTTAATATCGGGCTTAACCAAGGATTATGCTACCACCATAAGGCCCGCCCTGCAAATCATAGGTACCGAGCCTGGAGTGAACCGGGTGGCCGGCATGTACATGATGATAACGCAAAAGGGGCCTGTATTTTTTGGCGATACCACGGTAAATGTAAACCCAACCGTACAGGAACTGGTTGATATTACCGTGCTGATAGAACGCACCGTTAAGCAATTCAACATCAGTCCGCGTGTGGCTATATTATCTTATTCAAATTTTGGGTCGAATGATGGCATAGTGCCCGAAAAAACCCGCGAAACCGTACGTGTTTTGCACGAGAAATATCCCGACATGCTGGTAGATGGCGAAATGCAGGCCAACTTTGCCTTAAACCCCGACCTGTTGCATGATAATTTCCCATTCTCGAATTTAGTGGGCAAACCGGCCAATACGCTGATATTCCCAACACTTGAATCGGGCAACATAGCCTATAAATTATTACAGGAAATGGGGGGCGCCGAAGCGGTAGGACCAATATTATTGGGTTTGAAAAAGCCCGTTCACGTATTGCAGTTGGGCAGTTCCGTACGCGAGATAGTAAACATGATCACCATAGCAGTAGTTGATGCGCAGGAAAAATCAGTAGAAGTAGCAGCAAAAAAATAGAGAGTTTGTCATTTAGGCAGACGGGCCGTAAGGCATACCGCGGTAGAGGGTAGTTATTAAGTAAAAGGCTTTCACCCTCTTTCCGCCGCAGGCGAAGAGAGGGTGGTCGAGCGAAGCAAAGACCGGGTGAGTAAACGGGGCGTGTTTATTACCGATATGATACCCTTGGCTTAACAACAAATCCCGTAGGGGTTAAATGTTGGTAGAAAGATCATAAAAAGAATAATATCGTGCCGTAGGTACGAAACACAACGGATGCAATATCCTATTAAACTTTACACAATTATATCGATAAAAAATGTACGCTTATATTGATGGTAAATTAGCTTTTAAAAGCCCTTCGTATGTGGTAATTGATGCCGGCGGAGTAGGCTATCACATCAATATCTCCTTAAATACCTACTCATTGATCGGCAACGCCGAACGTTGCAAACTTTACACGTGGCTTCACGTAAAAGAGGATGGGCATAGCTTGTATGGCTTTGCCGATGAAGGCGAACGCCGCTTATTTCTGCATTTAATATCAATATCGGGCATTGGCCCTAATACGGCGCGTATGATGTTATCATCAATTACCCCGGCAGAGATACAGGCGGCCATAATTAGTGGTAACGTGGCATTGATACAGCGGATAAAAGGCATCGGCCCAAAATCGGCACAACGGGTTATACTCGAGTTGCAGGACAAATTGCGCAAAGAAGGCCCCGATACGCTTACAGCAGCGCCATTAAATAAAACAGTTAAAGACGAAGCACTGTCGGCACTGGTAATGCTGGGTTTTGCCCGGAATGCCGCCGAGAAGGTGCTGGAACAGGAAATAAGCAAAAATAATGCGGATTTAACTGTAGAACAGTTAATTAAATATGCCCTAAAAAACTTATAATTACGTCTAAATTGATTTGACTTTTGAGCAGGATCTTTACGTGTAAGATTGTAATATTGGTGTTTGTCATTTCTGCGTTTTGCGGGCTTGGCAGTTCCTTTGCGCAGCAATCGCCCACAGCAAAAAAAGATTCTATCACCGTCACCACCCCATTCAATTTACAGGAATCAAACGGCATACGCATAAGGGAAGGTATTTTTGATCCCGATCCGCCAAACCTGGTGCGTACCATTGAGTACGATGCGGCCAGCAACCAATATATTTTGTACGAACGCGTGGGCAATATGCTTTACCGCCCGCCGCAGTACCTTAGTTTCGAGCAATACCTGGCCTTAAAACAACAGGCAACCGAGCGCGATTATTTTAAACAATTGGCCGATAACTACGCCTATCAATCGCAACAGCCGGGTTTCATCCCACAAATAAAAATACGCAGCCGTACATTCGAACGGATATTCGGCAGTGAGAATATCGATATAAAAGCACAGGGATCGGCAGCAGCTACATTTGCCGGGCAGTTAAATAAAAACCAAAACCCCTTATTTGATACCCAGCAGCGCAACCAGTTCAATTTTAATTTCGATCAGCAAATACAGCTTAACGTTGTCGGTAACATCGGCACAAACCTAAGCATTGCCACCAATTACAATACTAACGCCCAGTTCCAGTTCGATAACCAGATAAAACTCGACTACAAGGGCAAGGACGACGACATTGTACAGGAAATACAGGCCGGTACAGTAAGCATGCCTTTAAATACTACGCTTATTACCGGTACGCAGGCATTGTTCGGGGTAAAAACCAAGCTAAAGTTCGGCAAGCTCGAGGTTACATCCATCATGTCGCAGCAGCGTTCGCAATCAAAAACCATTACCATAACCAATGGTTCCGAGCAGGGTAATTTCACCCTTACCTCAAACCAGTACGATGCCAATAAGCACTACTTCCTGTCGCAATATTTCAGGAATAATTATGATGCGGCAATGGCCAACATACCCATCATCAGCTCAAATATCAACATTACAAAAATTGAGGTTTGGACAACCAACCGCGTAAACGCTACCACCAATTCAAGGGACATTTTGGCTTTTATGGACCTGGGCGAAAATTCTCCTTATAACAAACGTTTAGTACAGGGTGGCAGCGGTTTTTCGGCTTTGCCCGCTGGTACGGATATTCCGGGTTTTACACAGCAATCAAACAGCCTGCTTAAAAACCTGCCTGCCGATGCACGTTTAACCAATTCAAATGCTATTGCCACCTATTTTAACAGTACAGGTAGCGGTGATAACTACGCCAAGGTAACCTATGCCCGCCAGTTGGTTCAGGATAAAGATTTTACGTTGCATCCGCAGTTGGGCTATATCTCCCTTAATTACCCGTTAAATAACGACGAAGTGCTGGCCGTGGCGTATCAATACACCTACAACGGCGTAACCTACCAGGTTGGTGAATTTTCGAGCGATCGCCCCATCAACAACAATACGCCTAACGTTTTGTATGTAAAATTATTAAAGAATACCCTGCTCAAAACCAACCTGCCCATCTGGAATTTAATGATGAAAAACATTTATTCCCTCGGTGCATACCAGGTAAGCCCAACCAACTTTAAAATGCAGGTTACCCGGCTCGATAATACCTCGGGCATTCAAAAAGCGATAATGGGCGAGGGGTCAAGGACTACCGGGCGCCTATGGTTGCAATTATTGGGCCTGGATAACCTCGACCAGCAAAACGAGAAAAAGCCCGATGGCTATTTTGATTATTTAGAGGGTGTAACTATTGATTCAAAAAATGGCTTACTGATCTTCCCGGAGGTGGAGCCTTTTGGGGCCGACCTCGCCGCAAAATTCGCGCCTGGCGAAACGAATTTAATAAATACTTACGTTTACCAGCCGCTGTATGATTCAACCCAAACCGTAGCGCAGCAATTTTATCCGCAGCTAAACCGCTATACTATTACGGGTACTTTTACATCAGCAGGCGGTTCTGAATATCAGTTGAATGCCACAAACATTCCGCAGGGTTCGGTAGTAGTAACTGCCGGCGCCACCAAACTGGTAGAGGGTAACGACTATACGGTTGATTACACCGCGGGTACCATCCGCATACTTAACCAGTCTATCCTGTCGTCGGGGCAGCCCATAAGCGTAAACCTGGAAAATAATGAGCTATTTGGTGTCCAGCAAAAGTCATTGTACGGCTCAAGGTTTGATTATAAGGTGAACAACAATCTCTCGTTGGGCGCAACCATTATGCACCTAACCGAGGAACCCATATCGCAAAACGAGGCCGTGGGCGATGAATCTATATCAAACACCATCTGGGGCTTTGATGCAAACTACAATTCTCCGTCAAGGATGCTCACGCGTTTGGTCGATAAACTGCCGTTCATCCACACCAAAGTACCGTCATCCGTTAATTTTAGTGGTGAATTTGCCCAGTTGCTTCCCGGTACACCAAGTGTGCTGAATTATGCCGGATCAAAAAACGGAACAGCATACCTTGATGATTTCGAGAACAGCCAGTCCGACATCGACCTGAAAAGCGCTATTTCATGGCAAATTTCCGGCACGCCCCAGCTTTTCCCCGAATCGCAGCGCTTTGACGACCTGAGCTATGGCTACAACCGCGCCCGCCTGGCCTTTTATAACATCGACCCTATATTTTATACTTCCACTACGGTACCTGTATCGCGTAATGAGCTATCAAAGCCGTACGTGCGCGAGGTATTACAAACAGAGGTGTTCCCGTACCAGCAATCTGTTACCGGCGAGCCTTTGATATTACCAACCCTGGATCTTGCTTTTTATCCAAGCATACGCGGCCCGTATAACTACGTAACCAACGGGCTGAATAATGATGGTACACTGCAAAATCCTTTTAATAGGTGGGGGGGTATTTTCCGCCCTATCTCAACCAGCGATTTTGAAGACCTTAACATTGGCTATATTGAGTTCTGGGTACTTGATCCGTTCATCGGCAAACCAAACTCAGCCGGTGGCGATTTGTATTTCAACCTGGGCAGTATATCCGAAGATATATTGAAAGATGGCCGTAAAAGCATTGAGAACGGCCTGCCCGTAAATGGCGACTACAGCACAGTTGATACCACCGCCTGGGGCCGTGTTGCCAAACTGCAGCCCGTAGTAAATGCCTTTGATAACGACCCTAATTCACGAGCTTTGCAGGATGTTGGTTTGGATGGTTTGAATGATGCCGACGAACGCATAAAATTTGCCAGCCAGGTACAAACCATAAAAAGGATAGTAAGCCCGGCAGCCGGCAACGCCTATGCCGCCGACCCTTCATCCGATGATTACCGGTACTACCAGGGTTCTGAACTCGACCAGGCCGGGGCCGGTATTTTGGAACGATACGCCAAGTATAACGGTACCGAGGGCAACTCACCCACGTCTGCGCAATCAGTAGCGGAAACAGGACTGCAAACATCAGCGGCAACCTCCGTGCCCGATGCCGAGGATATTGACCACGACAACAACATGAGTACCGACGATGAATACTTTGAATACAAGGTATCCATAAGGCCAAAAGATTTGGTTGTAGGGCAAAATTATGTGAACGATAAGGTTACCTCAACCGTAAAACTGGCCAATGGTACAACGCAAACATTCACATGGTACCAGTTTCGCATCCCTATTAACGATCCTAATAAAATAGCGGTCGGTGGCATCCAGGATTTTAAATCCATCCGCTTTATGCGTATGTATATGACGCACTTTGTCGATACATCCGTGCTGCGTTTTGCCACCCTGCAACTGGTGCGCAGCGACTGGCGTGCATATGATTCGGATAACAACCCCGCCAACATCATAGCCGACCCTGCTATAGTGAACCCGGTTGAAGATAATTCGACCCTGGTGGTAGGTACGGTTAATATCGAAGAGAACGGTAACCGCCAGCCGATACCTTACGTAGTGCCGCCGGGTATCCAGCGCCAAACCAATTACAGCGGTATAAATGCAAATACCAAATTAAATGAGCAATCGCTGTCGTTAACGGTAAATAACCTTACCGATGGCTACTCGCAAACGGCGTTCAAAACATTTAACAACGACCTGCGTAACTATAAGAACCTGCAAATGTTTATCCATGCCGAGGCTGTCCCCGGCGAACAGTTAAAGGATAATGATATCAGCGCCTTTATACGCCTGGGGCTTGACTATGTAAACAACTATTACGAGTACGAGATCCCGCTAAAAGTTACACAGCCCGGCACCAGCAATCCCAACTCCGTATGGCCCGCCGCCAACCAGGTTGACCTGGAACTATCATTACTTACCAATGCCAAACTGGCCCGCGATGCCGCCAAATACAAAGGGCAACCATGGCCATTAACAGTGCCCTACACTATTACCATTGGCGGCAGCAAAATAACCATTATGGGCCAGCCCGACCTGAGTCGCTTAACCACTATTATGCTGGGCGTGCGTAACCCTTACAAGGGCAATTCACCGCAAACGGATGATGGTTTAACTAAGTCGGGTATTGTTTGGTTCGATGAATTGCGCCTGACTGATATTAACGAGCGCGACGGCTGGGCCGCCATTGCAAAAGCCGATATAAAACTGGCCGATTTTGCCGATGTTACCCTATCAGGAGCTAAACAAACCGCCGGTTTTGGTACGCTGGATTCAAAAATTGGCGACCGTTCACTGGATAATACTCAAAGTTACGATGTATCGGCAAATGTGGAGCTTGGTAAATTTTTCCCGGCAAAAAGCGGGGTGCATATACCAACTTATGTAAACGTATCGCAACAGGTAAGCACCCCTTTATATGACCCCGCAACGCCCGATGTGCTGTTAAAACAAACCCTGGCTAACGCCACCAGCCAAAAGCAAAAGGATTCCATAAAAAACGCGGCCGAAACATTCACCCAGCGTAAGAGCATAAACTTTACCAATGTGCATATTGATAAAACCGACACCAAAGCGCCGGTACATGTTTATGACATATCAAACTTTAATGCCACCTATGCTTATACCGATTATGAGCACCATGATTTTAACACGCTGATAGATTTTGAAAAAACTTACCATTTGCAGCTGGCCTATAATTACAGCAATAAGCCCAGCTATTTTAGCCCGTTCGAGAAGATAGTCAAGAACCACCTGCTACAGATATTTAAGGATATAAACATAAGCCTGGCGCCTACACGGTTGAATTTAAGTATCGACTTCAACAGGTTCGATTCACAAACCACCCTGCGTAACAACGACCCTGATGATATTATTCCCATACCAACAACATATAACAACACCTTTACCATTACCCGTATATTCGGTATAGGGTGGAATCTTACCAAATCATTAACACTGAATTTTGACGCGAATAATTTAGCTACAGTTGATGAACCGCAGGGGCCATTATCGGGTCTGAACCGCGACACGTTGTACAACAACCTTGCTAAGCTGGGGCGTACCACAAACTATAACCATACAGTTGCCCTGGCCTACACGGTGCCGTTTAGTAAAATACCGGGGCTCGACTGGATAAGCGCCAATACCAGCTATAGCGCGCATTTCAACTGGCTGGCCGAACCGGGTTTCTCCATCAACGATCCGCAGTTTGATGTGGGTAACAGCATACAAAACTCGCGTACCATAATAGTTAACCCTACATTGAACTTTATAACGCTATACAACAAGTTCCCGTTCCTGAAAAGGGCCACCAAGCCCGATGCGCCGGGCGGTTTGGGTAAGGTGCTAATCGGCCTGCTAACCAGTATTAAGAGCCTTACAGCGACTTATACGCGCACAGAGGGTACGTTCCTGCCGGGCTACCTGCCACAGTCGACCATATTTGGCGAGGACCCCGCATATAACTCGCCGGGCATAGGCTTCCTGTTAGGCAGCCAGGCCGACCTCCGGCAAAAGGCGGTGTTGAACGGCTGGATATCCTCCGATACACTACAAAACCAGCCGTATGTAAAAACCTTTACCCAGGATCTGCACTTCAGCGGTACACTTGAGCCATTTAAAGGGTTACGGATTATATTAACCGCGTTTAAAACGCAGGATCATACCTATCAAACCAATTTCAAATACCTGTCCGATGCTAACAGCTTTGAGAACCTATCACCCACAACAACGGGCGATTACAGCATGTCGTTCATAACTATAGGTACGGCCTTCTCAAAAATTAGCGGCGTAAATAATACCTCGTCTACCTATAATAACTTTTTGGGCGATCGCGATATTATTTCGCAGCGCCTTGGTAAACTTAATCCAAATTCAACAGCAGGTGTTGCGGGCGGTTTTGCCGATGGTTACGGGCCCAATTCGCAAAACGTATTGGTACCGGCCTTCATAGCGGCCTATACAGGTAAAGATCCGTCAACAGTGAGCCTTAACCAGTTCCCTAATATACCTTTGCCTAATTGGCAAATAACTTACGGGGGCTTGAGTAAGCTGCCTTTCTTTAGCGATATTTTTGACTCATTCGACCTGAAGCATTCTTATTCCTCAACTTACAATGTGGGCGGTTATTCAACCTTATTGCAATACACTGCCGATGCTGATGGAAACACAACCTCGCGCGATATAAATAACGACTTTTTACCACTGTACCAGTTTTCGCAGATCACCATTTTTGAACAGTTCGCACCATTGTTAGGTTTGGATATGCGTTTCAAAAACAACGTTACTACCAGCATATCATACGCCCAAAGCAGGGCGTTGAGTTTAAGTTTGCTGAACAGCCAGCTGGCACAGCAAAATGAGGACGATGTTATCTTTAGTTTTGGTTACAAGGCCAAAAACTTCAGGTTCCCCTTCGGCTTGTTCCACGACCTGATATTGAAGAACGATCTTACGTTTAACCTTGCATTCGCGCTGCGCAACACCAAAACATTAATTTATCAGCCCGATGTTACAGCGGCCCAGTTATCGTCAGGCGCCGATAACATCACCTATCGCCCCGAAATTGATTACGCCCTCAGCACCCGCTTTACCATGAGTATGTTTTATGATGCCAACATCACCAAACCATACACCTCGCAAAGCTTCAATACCTCGTTCACTACGTTTGGGTTTAATTTGAAATTGTTGTTGCAATAGTTTGATGAAACCTTAATTTTTTAGTTCCCCTCTTGAGAGGGGGCGCAAAAGAAAGTGCGGCTGCAGGGGTGTGTTATACGCTATGTAATCCCACTCAATTCCCCTGCTTCTGCGCCTTCTCCAATTCCTTCTGCCGTTTCTTCTCCGCCCTGCGCTGTTTCCTTTCCGCCCGTTTCTTCAACCGGTTCTGTTTATTTAACTGGTGTTCCGTTAACTGCGCCTGGGTAGCCTGCATCTTTTTATCATCCAACCCTGCCGATGGTTTTATGCCGGCAAGCAGCGTGTTCCATACTGTCTTAAAAAACGGCGATTCCTTTGGTCGCACATAGTTTATAGTGAATGAGCGGGGTGTTTCACCCTCCTTGTCCGGGTTGTCGTGTTTCAGTATAAATATATTGGCGTATAATGATTCTATCAGTTTGCCTTTAAAACCGTCCAAATTGGTGTCTGGCGCCAGTAGTTTTACCTTAAGGTTGTTATATAATAGGGTAAGTTTGCCTTTGTTTATTGTGCTGTTGGCATGTATGTCAAAATCCAGGCGCTTCTCCGTACCCGAGGTTATTTTAACCATGGCAAAAGGCATGGTGGCCGGGTTTATATCCTCCAGGTCCATTGGCCCCAGGCTGCCCTTGTAGCTGTAGGCGGCATCCTTAGCAGTAAGGTCAAAATTAAAAGATACATTAAGTTCGCCCTTGTTCAAAAACAAGGTGTTCAGCTGCACTGTACATATATTATTTTTAAATAATGCTGCTTTATTGTTGGTTACATTTAAAAACCTGCCGTGGGTATTGTTAAAGCTTATTGTACCCGTTTGGTACGACTTTTTATTGTACTCGCTATAGGCCACATCCAGGTGCCGCACCAATAGTGTATCTATCCTAATATCGGTAGTTAGTTTGCTTAACGCGACGTGGGGGAAACTTTTTAGCTTGTCAACGCCGGGTTTATTTGATTTGTTCGGGTTGTTGAATAATGAAAACCTGCCTTTTTTTATGATCACGCACGATGTATTTACCGTGCGGTATTTATGGTAGCTCAAATAATCAAAATGGTTCAACTGTACCGAGTCAAGGTAAACATCAAACCTGTCTTTGGTAGTTTTATAAAAAAACTTATCCTTGTTAATGGGTGACAACCTAAGCCCTTCAATATCAAGTCGCGATGTCAGGGTTGATAATTTCAGGTGGTTTATTTTATAATTATATAAGCCGCTTGGTGATGTGCCTTTATAATTATTCAGCTCGGCCACTATATCCTTGCAGTATAATAACCTCGATCTGTCCGTTTGCGTTGCCGAATCTATCAGCAGGTCACTGGCGCTCAAATTCATTTCCTTTAGCTCAGAAATAGCCACCTTATTGCCCGAATAATCTTTATAGCGCAACTGCACGTCATTCAAAAATATTTGGCCGATATGCACAGAGTGCAGGCTTTTCGACATTTTTTGCCACACGGTACGGTGGTCCTTTATTACAGTGTCTTTTGTGTGGTTAAGCTGGTAGCTGTCATCCAGTTCGGGTGCGCTTAATATTATCTGGCCAATATCAAGCCTGTGCTTAAAGTATAGGGTAAACGGGTGTATATGGTCAAGTATCAGCCTTTTTACATGTAGCGAAACCAGGTTATTAGGTGCAAGGTGCTGTTTAACCCGGCGGTTATAAACCGCAGTATCAGGCAAAAGGGTGATGTTGTAAAAAATTATCTGGCCGCGCAGCACATGCAATTCGGCACTGCTAAAGTCGGCCCGGTATAGGCTGTCGCTGCTTTCTAAAACAACGCTCCGAACTTTTTTAGCCAATATCGGCGACCAGTAATGGTTTACCAGGAAAGCGAGTATCAACACAACGGCAGCTAACCCAACTACAACGCCCGCGCCAATTTTATGATGTTTCTTAATTACAATTTTGCGCGCCATTATTCTTTTTTAGTTGTATCGCCTTGCATGCGGGCCTGTTTTTTTGCCGCTCGCCTGGCTTTTCGTTCTTCCTTTTTTTGCTTCCGTTCCTCTTTAAACCGGTTAAATTTATCAACCAGGTTATTCACCTTTATTATAGTTTTATTAACCTTGCTCTCCGTTTTTTTATCAAAACCTACGCTGGGCTTTAACCCATCTAGCAAGGCTTTATACAAAAAACTAAAGAAAGATGTCGATGGCTCGCGCTGCAGATCGATTGGCCCCGGCCTAAAGTTACCTTTCTTATCCGGATTTTCCTTCTCAATTATCAGCGTATTCGCCAGTTTCGATATAAATCCCTGCGTTTGTAATTCCGTTTTTCCTTCTACCTTTTAGCAGCTGAATGTTCAGGTTTTTATAATAAAATTCCAGTTGCCCTTTACCATTATAATTGCTGGCATTCACATTAAAATCCAGTTTGTCAATATCAGCCGATTGCACATGTACCAATGCCAGCGGTTTAACCAGTTTATCAAGCACGCGGCCATCAAACTTGCCTAATGTGCCATTATAATTAAACGCCCCGGTTTTCGATAGCAAGTTAAATTTAAAGTTCACATTCAAATCGGCACTGTTCATAAAGCGCGTATAAATATGCGCGGCCATGTACGGGTTCCTTTTCTTGGCGGCAGCATCATTGGTAACGTTCAAAATAACCCCGTAAGTATTGTTAAACGTAATAACGCCCGTATAACCCGATGTTGCGTCCTTCTCCGCATAACTGATCAGCGTATTTCTTATATTGATCCTTTTCAAATGCATGTCCAGCGCTACTTTTTGCAGCGCCTGCTCCGGATCTTTACCTATTTTAATGGATTTTTTTCCTTTGAAAGAATTATCGCTATATATTTTTACCGATGAGTTTACAATGCTTAACGTGCCTGCGTATAGTTTTTGATTGCGTAAAAACCGTTGAAGGTCAATATCATAAATATTTATCCGCTTAAAATTAAGGTTGTAAATATCGCCGGGTTCACCGCTTGCCCTGTAAAAATTTGCATAGCTGTATCTCGGCACAAATGATACTTTGCTCAATACCATCATCCGCTTAGCGGTCGAAAAATAGATCTGTTTTATTTCGGCTTTATATAAACTATCCGGCGTGGCAATTTTATAATCATCAATTTTTATCTCGATGCCTTTTGTATAGTAAAACCGGCTGGTATCCTTATCCGAAAGCGAATCCACCACCACATCCGAAATATTAATGTTCAGATGCTTTAGCGCCGTATGTTTTTCAACCGCGTCGCTTTTATTTATATAATTCAGGCTGATGTCTTTCAGCGAAATAGAATCGATGTGCAG
>Ga0207142_1029_pt1 | contig 29703 bp, 24 predicted proteins | sample Alteio_BWMinHeat_2_FD_153561 | JGI IMG/M metagenome (GOLD analysis project Ga0207142, IMG submission 153561) | Enriched cells from forest soil in Barre Woods Harvard Forest LTER site, Petersham, Massachusetts, United States -... | ecosystem: Environmental > Terrestrial > Soil > Temperate forest >... | reverse complement strand
AACAAGTGATCGACGATATGTACGAAACCATGTACGGCGCCCGTGGTGTTGGCCTTGCCGCCCCGCAAGTGGGCCTGTCAATGCGTTTATTTGTTATTGATGCTTCGGTGTTTGCAGATGAGGAACCCGATTTGAAGGACTTCAAAAAGGTATTTATCAACGCCTCTATTTTAGAAGAGACCGGCGAAGAATGGGGATTTAACGAAGGCTGTCTTAGTATACCTGATATTAGGGAAGATGTTTACCGTAAGCCCACCGTTAAAATCTCCTATTACGATGAGAATTGGAAACATCATGAAGATACGTTCTCGGGCCTGGCAGCAAGGGTGATACAACATGAATACGACCATATTGAAGGTAAATTATTTACCGACAAGCTTAGTCCGCTACGCAAACGCCTTATTGAAAAGAAATTGAACGAAATTTCAAAAGGGATGGTTGATGTGGAATATAAAATGAAGTTCCCGGCGGTTAAAAAAGGCCGTTAATTATCGCCGGTAGTTTGCCTGCTTTTATCGCCCTGCGATATCTGGTTAATAAAACTACCCCATGCCAGCGGGTTTAACAGCGGGTTAGGTGTTATGGAATGCTGGTTCATGATGCTGCTATTCAAACCCTGGTAATTAGCATCGCCTATTTCCTGCCCGTCGCGTGCTAAGGTACTTATCAACGCAAAAATGGTGGAGTGGTTAACATTCTTGCGGGCTATTTCCAAATCATCATCGGCAATTTTCATTACCAAAAAGTCTTTCTTAAACTCATCAGTAGTAGCCCAGGGGAATACATGGAAAGTTGGCAGGTTAATTATCATTGGCTTTATCATTACCTGCACGGTATAGCTTTTACTGGTTATATTGGCCGGTATAACAACTTTGGTTGGTGCGTAACCCACACAGGTAAAAACCAGTGTATCCTGCTCATGCGCCACAAACGAAAAATAGCCTTCGTAATTTGATGAATTTATGGTTTTATGCGTAGCGGTATTGGTAATGTTTACATAGGGCACAATAACTTTGGTGCTATCGGCATTATGCACAATACCACTAAACTGCACCAACGGTTGTTCTTTGTTTTGTGCAAACGCCGTTACCGTAATAAATAAAAATAATATGCCAATTATATACTTCATCTGCCTTTCAGCCTGTTGGTTGTTATACCTTGTTCCGTCAAAATTTGTTCCGAAAAATTAAACAAAAATAGGGTTATACTGCATTACGCAATGCAATTTAACAATACTTAACATTAGCGCAAATTTTCGGGGAGTACCGCGTTCGGGTCGTCAATATCTGTTAGGTTTATTGCCTCAATGCCAACTATCTCGGGCACCGCCTTTTTTATAGCCTGTTCTATGCCTGCTTTCAGCGTCATAATGCTCATTGGGCACGAACCGCACGAACCAAGCAATTTTAACCTAACTATATGGTCAGGAGTGATCTCCTCAATAGAAACATTCCCGCCATCAGCCTCCAAGTATGGACGAATCGAGTCCAGTGCTGCTTCTACCTGATCTAATAAACTCATTTTTACTAATTTATAAAGTAAAGTTATTAATTATTTACAATAATACTATTACCTGCTGCTATAGCATTCGAGATCGACACCTGCTGCGCCACCCTTTTAGCCATATCAATAAACGCTTTTGACTGTACCGAATATTCATCCAGCACAATCGGCGTACCCGCGTCGCCCGAATCACTAATGCCTTTTACCAGCGGAATTTCACCCAAAAAAGGTACATCCAGCTGGTTGGCCAGCTTCTCGCCGCCGCCCTGCCCGAATATGTAATATTTATTCTCAGGCAACTCAGCAGGTGTAAAGTACGACATATTCTCAACTATACCCAGTATCGGCACATTAATGGCAGGCATCAAAAACATGCCTATCCCTTTTCTTGCATCGGCCAACGCCACATTCTGTGGAGTTGTAACAATAACCGCACCAGTAACCGGGAAAGTTTGTGTTATGGTGATATGAATATCGCCTGTACCCGGTGGCAGGTCGACTACCAAATAATCCAGTTCGCCCCAGTCGGCATCATTAAAAAGCTGCTTAACAGCCGTCGATATCATTGGCCCGCGCCATGGCACGGGTTGATTAGGATCGGTAAAAAAACCTATGGATAACAGCTTTATGCCGAATTTCTCTATCGGTTCAATACGCGTTTTGCCATCTGCTGTTTGGCTTGCCTTTGGTTTCGCACCCTCCAAGCCGAACATGATCGGTATCGATGGCCCATAAATATCCGCATCTATCAACCCAACTTTCGAACCTGATCTTGCCAAACCCAGCGCCAAATTCACCGCTACGGTCGATTTACCCACACCGCCTTTACCGCTTGCTACCGCGATAATATTTTTAACACCCGGCACCCCTGTATTCTTTTGCGTGGTAACCTGCGATGTCATGTTAATATGTATATCGGCCTCCTTGCTTACAAAATGCAGCACTGCATTGCGGCAGGCATTTTCTATCATGGCCTTTAAAGGGCATGCCGGGGTGGTTAATATAACCGAAAAGCTAACCCGGTTGCCATCTATCTGTATATCCTGTATCATGTTAAGGGTAACCAGGTCCTTTTTCAGGTCGGGTTCCTCAACATTGCCAAGCGCTTGTAATATTTGTTCTTTGGTGATAGTCATAAATCACCACAAACTTACTAAAACCATGCGGGGAATTTGTCATTTGAATGATAAAATGGGAGTGTGGGCCGGAAGCAAAAAGAAAGCTGGTTTTGGCTAAAGCCATCCACTACTGATATATTTTTATCCGTCCTTAAAAGGCACGGCAATGATTTTTTAATCATTGCCGTTGGCTTCAACCAACGGATAACCTTCTGCAAAAACACGGCTTTAGCCAAATGCCTCAGACTGCCATCAGCAAGTAGAAGATTTTAATTGTACCAAAGCCTACCTGCCAAAAAGTGATAACCTGCTTTTTATCAGGAAACATTTTACCCATCCCCACGTTTGTATCCCATAAGATTTAGTTTAGTTTTGGATAAAATTTTTTAGATGCAGCGTATCAAACCTAAATATATCCGCATTGGCGGTATTATACTTGCTACCATATTTATTATAGTTTTAATTTTGGGCTACATCGCTTACTCAAAGCGCGAAGCGTTCCTGCAAAAGGAATTGGTAAGCGCCGAAGCAAAAGCAAAAAAGGATTATAACCTCGATATAAAAATAGGTTCGGCAAATTTTACCGGGTTTAGTACCGTATCATTTTCTGATATTACCATAGTTCCGCAAGATCGCGACAGCCTGCTATCCATAAAAAAACTAAGCGTAAGTGTTAAAATAATGCCGCTTATTATTGGCGAGGTAAAATTAGGCGAGGTAACACTGGATGATGCCCACCTGAACCTTACCGACATTAACAAGGTTAAAAACTTTGATTTCCTGTTTAAAAAGAAAAAGGATACCACGGCAACTACTAATTCAAAACTCAATCTTGCCGACCTGGCCAATAACCTCATCAACCAGTTCCTTTATAAAATACCCGACGATCTTAACCTGAAAAATTTCCTGTTAACCTTTACCAGCGATACTTCGCATCTTAAATTATTAACTACCACCGCCACTATAAAAAGTGGCAACCTTACATCAACCATTATTGTTGATGACGGGCAGGCAACCTGGCACTTCGCGGGCAAAATGCACCCTTCGGATAAAGACATTGATGTAAGGCTGTATGCCGATGGCAAAAAAGTGGAACTGCCACTCATAGAAAAAAGGTTTAAAACCAAATTCAGCTTTGATACTATCACCACCCGGCTCTCAAAAGTTAGCCATAGCGGCGGCGAAACGCGGATATATGGCTCGTGGTCGATAAGCAACCTGCTTATCAACAACAGTAATTTATCCGAAAATGATATTGTGGTGCCTAACGCATCAATTGATGCCAATGTATTTGTAGGGCCTAATTATGTGTCGCTGGATAGCTCATCGGTCATCCACCTAAAAAAATTGACGGCTAACCCCTACGTAAAATATACGCTAAGTCCGGTGAAAATTTACGAGGTGAAAATAAATACCGGCTGGCTTAACGCGCAGGATATATTCGATTCGTTCCCCGGTGGCACATTTGATTCATTGCAGGGTATGCTGGTGGCGGGCAAACTAAACTACAGTCTTAATTTTTATTTAGATACCTCGAACCCCGACGGCGTGCAGTTCAATTCAGAAATGGATAAGGACCATTTCAAGATACTAAAATACGGCAAAACCGACCTCACCATGATGAACCGGCCGTTTATGCATCAGCCTTACGAGGTAACAAACCAGCCGCCACCGTTTATGGTTGGCCCGCAAAACCCTGATTTTACACCGCTTGAAGATATAGCCGTTGATACCCGCAACGCGGTGATGACATCTGAAGACCCATCATTTTACACTAATAACGGTTTTGTTGAAGAGTCGTTACGCAAATCAATAGCTACCGATTTTAAAAACAAGAAATTTACCCGTGGTGGAAGCACCATATCCATGCAGTTGATACGCAATACATTCCTCAACCGCGATAAAAACCTCGCTCGTAAGGTCGAGGAAATTTTGATGGTATGGCTAATAGAGAACAATCACCTGGTAACCAAAGATCGCATGCTCGAGGTTTATTTTAACATAGTGGAATGGGGTTATCACATTTACGGTATTGGCGCGGCATCGCGATATTACTTCGGCAAAACACCATCGCAGCTTACCTTGGGCGAGAGTATTTTCCTGGCAAGTTTGCTGCCAAATCCTAAAGCAGGACTTTATGCCTTTCAGCCTGATGGTAGCTTACGCCAGGGTTTACATGGCTATTTTAACCTCATAGGAAATTTAATGGCCGGCCATGGCAAGGCCCAGCGTGATAGTAACGCCTACGGTTTTTATGAAGTACGCTTGAAAGAAAGCCTGCGCCGGGGCATAAGCAACCTCGATACCGCGAAGGTTGACAGCCTGATGCAGCAAAGTAACGATGATGACGCCATACCCATAGTTGAACCTGAAAAAAAGATGAATTTTTTCCAGCGTTTGTTCAGCAAAAAGGATACAACAAGCAAGACCAGTAAAAAAGAAGTTAAAAAACCAACTCACAGCACACTTGTTGATTATGGCGATGGTATTGTGATAGATACGGCAGGGAAAACAAAAAAACAGATACGCCAGGAGAAGCGCGCACTTAAAAAGCAGCAAAAACAACTGGGAAATGAAGCCAAAGAAAACGGCGGAGAGTAACGAATTGTAATAATATTACAATTTTATTTGCCTTTTTTAAGCTTAATTAAAATATATAGCAACATTAATTGCTTATTACACTAATAATAAAACAACTTTATTATATTTGGTGTATAAAAAAATACAGGGGCGAAACAATTTGGCCCGTTATAAATTAAAGATTGATGAACATATTTGTAGGAAGTCTTCCTTTTAAATTAGAGGAAGCTGATTTAAAAGAACTTTTTGAAGCCTATGGCGAAGTAAGCTCCGTTAAGTTAATTAATGACAGAGAAACCGGCAGAAGCAAAGGTTTCGGATTTGTAGAAATGCCTGACGACGAAAGTGCGCAGCAAGCTATTACAGCTTTAAACGGCAGCGAAGTTGGCGGCAGGACTATAGCCGTGAGCCAGGCTGAAGAAAGAAAGCCAAATGACCGTAAAAGCTTTGGCGGCGGTGGAAACCGTGGCGGCGGCGGTGGTTACGGTGGCGGCAACCGCGGTGGCGGTGGCGGCGGCTACTCAAAAGACAGCAGAGGTGGCGGTGGCGGAAGCCGCTGGTAATCCATCTACCTATAAAAATAATATATAAAAGTTGAACGCCGGAATATTGCTTCCGGCGTTCAACTTTGCTATTCCTATACTTTTCACTTAACATGTATATTTTGTTCATATCGAACTAAATACATACCTTGCCTTACCAATTATTAGTATTGCCTGTTAATTAATATGAGATCACGCTGGTTGCTATTTGCGCTATTTTCGCTGCTTATATTGGTCGGCTGTAAAAAAGAAAGCCATACACCTCCTCCAATTATTCCCCCACCTCTAAAGATCACCGGTACACTTACTATAGCCAATGTATTGCAAAGTAACATGGTTGTGCAACGCGGTAAACCCTTCCAGGTATGGGGCAGGGCACCGGCCACTACAAAAATTACCGTGAATGTAAGCTGGAACTCATCCGACTTTGCCGCTGTCGCCGACGGATCAGGCAATTGGTCGGTAACTATACCCGCTTCGGGTGCAAACGGCGACCCGCAAACCATTACGGCTAAAGGTGACAATGTAAATACCGTGACACTTAAAAATATTTTAATTGGTGATGTATGGATCTGCTCCGGCCAGTCGAATATGGTTTACCAGGTTGATTCTATTCCTCCGTTTGGCGGTGTTGTTGATTATCCCGACGAAATAGCCGCAGCAAATTTTCCGCTCATACGCGCTTTAACCGTTCAAGTCGACCAGGAATCAAGCCCTGTTGATAGTTTAACCTTTCCCGCTGCATGGGCCGTATGCTCGCCGCAAACCGTTGGCCAAATGAGCGCGGTAGCTTATTACTTCGCACGCAAATTATATATAAGCCTTAATGTGCCAATAGGCATTATCGTTTCGGCAGTAAACGGCACATCGTGCGAAGCATGGATAAACACTGCCGGGTTCCAGGCGAACCCTTATCTTTCAAAATATTCAAGTATTAATAGCGCCACCATGTATTATAACGGCATGATAAACCCGCTCACAAACCTTCCCATAAAAGGGTTTACCTGGTACCAGGGCGAAAACAATAAAAACAATACCCCTGTTAGCGATTACACCAAGCTAAACTCGGCACTTATTGTAGCCTGGCGACAAGCTTTTAACCAGGGCTCACTGCCGTTTTATTTTGTACAGATGACGCCCTTCGATCAATATTATTACAGTACAAACCCTGTTGGCGGTTACCCCGCGTCTGATGATTATGCCAAATTCAGGGAAGCGCAGGCCAATGTGCTTTCTGTACCCAATACCGGCATGGCCGTAACCATGGATGTAGGCGAGCCGGTCAACCAGCACCCACACGATAAAAAACCTGTAGGCGAACGCCTGGCACTGCTTGCGTTAAATAACACTTATGGCCAGCCTGTACAATGCTACGGGCCGCAGTACGACTCGTACACTACAAGCGGCAATAGCGTTACCATCAGCTTTAAACAGGGAACGGCGCAGGGATTAAACACCATTAATAATCTGCCTATAAAACAATATTTTTTTGTCGCCGGTACCGATCATAATTTCATACAGGCCAGCGCGGCAATAAGTGGAAGCCAAATAATACTTACTGCACCCGCCAATACCCCCCTGCCTATACAGGCGGTAAGGTATGCTTTTACGGTTGACCCGGTAACCAATTTGCAAAACAGCGCAGCCCTGCCTATGGAGCCTTTCCGAACTGATAATTGGAGCAATTGATAAATGTTAAAAAAGGTAACCATAAACATGGTTTTTCGTATAACTAATATGCGATTGTACTACCGGAATTGCATAATTATATTTACAAGCTCATACTAAGGTGTTTGTTAACCAGTTACTTATGCTGTAAATATGATTTCTTTTAGATAAGTATTAAAATACTTATCTTACCCTTGATTAATAAAACAGTTGATTAGGTTAATGGTTTTTGTTTGCTTGATATGAACGTTGTAGCCGAAGAAAACAAACAACAGGTAATTTCGCTTTTGAACGAGGCGTATAGTTGCCGTACCAGTAATTTAACCCAAAGCTCCCAGCTTGCCAAAAAAGCACTTGTATTAAGCCGAAAAATAAACGATCGCGCCCTTATAGGCAAAAGCCTGAGCGAGCTTGCCCTTTTCTCAATGATAAAAGGCGAACATGACCGCTCCATGAACATGTCGGAAAAAGCGATCAAGTATTTTGAAGAACTGCATGACGAAAGGGGTATTGCCGATGCCAAGTACAATATTGCCGGCATATATTATAAAACCGATAACTTTCACCTCGGCCTTGTTTACCTTACCGATTGCCTGGCTACCTACCGCAAATATAATGATCACCATAACCAGGCACGTGTACAAAAATCATTAGGCACCATATATGAATATTTCGGCGACCAGAAAAAAGCCGTACAATCCTATGAAGATGCCATTGAATCGGCCCGCAAAGCCGGTGATAATAACCTCGAATCAAATGCTTATAATCCGCTGTCGGGCATCTACCTTAAACAAGGAAAAATAGAGAAGGCCCTCGGGATCATCGAACGTGCTATTGCCATGAAAAAACAAACCGGCGATATCCGCGGCCTGGCGTTTTCCATATATGGCAGGGCGAAAATATATGCCAAAATAAAGCAATTTGAAAAAGCCGAAAGCGATTATAACGAAGCCATAGGCATACACCAGCAAATGGGCGAAAGGCTTGGCCTGGGGATGGCTTATCACAAGCTGAGCCGCATGTATGTGGAAATGGACCAATTACAAAAGGCCAAAACATTGCTGCACTCGGCAATAAAATTCAGCAAGCTGTATAATATTGTTATCATAACCTTTAAATGCAATTACCTGCTATACCAAATCTATAAACAGGAAAACAACCCCGTTGAAGCACTTGAACATCTCGAGCTATACCTTAAACAAAAAGAGGCCGTTATAAATACCCAAACGCTTAAGGTAATTGAGAACTACGAGATGATAACCAAAATGGAGCTGCTTGAAAAAGAGGCCCAGACACAGCGCGAAAAAGCAGAGATCATAGAGAAAAAGAACCGTGCCGAACAGGCCGCCGTTGTAAAACAGGAGTTCCTTTCAACCATGAGCCATGAGATACGCACACCGTTGAACGCGGTAATAACCATAGCATCGTTATTGGAGAACAAGGCCGATACCCAGGAAAAAGAGCTGGTTGAATCCTTAAAAATCGCCGCCAATAACCTGCTGCTGATCATCAATGACATACTCGACTTTACCAAGCTCGATAGCGGCAAATCACGTATCGAGGCGCGCCCATGTAATTTCCATAAGTTGTTGGGCGATATAAAAAGCACTTACACCAGCCTTGCATCAGAAAAAGGATTAAAGCTTGAACTGAAAATTGACCCCAACATTGGCGAATTTTATGAGCTTGATGAAACTAAAATTTCACAAATACTGGGTAACTTAATCACCAATGCCATAAAATTCACCGAAAATGGCAGCGTAGAAGTGCACGTGGAAAAAGTAAACAAAACACAATACTGCGATACGCTTAATTTTAAAGTTATTGATACAGGCACAGGCATTGAAGAAAAAGACCTGGAAGATGTTTTCGAAAGTTTCTCGCAGCCAAAATCCATCACCACCCGCAAACAGGGTGGCTCGGGCCTGGGTTTGGCAATAGTTAAACAGCTGGTTTTATTGCATGGCAGCAATGTTAAAGTAAATAGCGTGTTAGGCAAAGGTTCGGTTTTTTATTTCGACCTTGACCTAAAGCGGGCAACACCTGCCGACAAAAAACCTGCGCGCTTTTCGGATGTACTGCAAGGTAAAACTGTTTTACTGGCCGAAGACAACACGATAAACGCCATGCTGATCGCGAAGCTGCTGGGCAACTGGAAAATAACAACCGAGCTCGCCAAAAATGGTGTTGAGGCTGTTGAAAAAGCAAAACTTAGAGCCTTCGATTATATTTTAATGGATATACACATGCCCGAAATGGATGGTTTTGAGGCAACAAAATGTATACGCGATGGCGAAGGCCCCAATGTTAAAACCCCGATTTTTGCAATAACCGCCGACATTACTGCCGAGTACATGGATGAGTATGCCCATTATTTTAACGGCTTTTTGTGCAAACCTATTGAATTAGCCAAACTGCACCAGGCCCTGGTTGATGCCATGTAACACCTTTATTAATTATCCCATTACTGTTAAATCTGCCATAAGATATTGCTAACTTTATCCTAAGTGAAAAGGCCATATGCTATCCGGATTTTTTAATATCATTATCTTACTTGGTGCATTGCAGGGTTTTATCATCAGCAGCCTGCTATTCTTCTCAAAAAAACCTCAACTAGCAAATAAACTACTGGCGGTACTCATCTTTTTTATCGCGTTAGCCAGCCTTAACCTGTATATAGCCAACCGGGGCTGGCCACCGTCGGGCAGTATCGGGCCATTAATTATGGCGGTTGTTCCAATGGTTGTTATAATGCCTATCGGTCCCTTGTTATTTTTTTATACCAAAGCCATATTAAACCCCGGATTCGGATTAACAAAAAAAGACAAACTTCATTTTGTTACAGTCATTATCGATCTCTTCCCTTATCTAACCGCCCTGTTTTTCATTATTGGGGTACTCAGCGGCCTTATACCAAATCATCAGTTCGACGTTGGGCTTTTTATCGATAACTATAACATATATTCTGATATACCACGCTGGGTATCGTTAACAATATATCTTATACTATCCATCCGGTACATTTCTGCTTTCAGCAAATCGAATGTAGCCTATAACGGTACTTATGCACTAAAATGGCTCCGCCAGTTAACCATAGCATTTGCCATTTTTCAGTCAATATGGCTGTTGTACCTTGTTCCTTATGTTATGCCCGCTTATAGTGATAAATTGCTCAATGCAGTAGACTGGTACCCTATATATGTACCCATGTCGGTGCTTATTTACTGGCTTGGCATAAAAGGTTATTTAGTAATGAAGGAGCAGCCGGGGAACACTAAAAAAGCAAGCGCTTTGCTACATCCAGATATATCTGATAAAACAATTATCCTGCTAAAGCAGGCCATGGAACAGGACAAACTATACCTTAACCCCGAGCTTAGTTTAACCACGTTGGCGCAGCATACCGGCATCCCACAAAAAACAATATCGGCCGTGCTTAATCAGCACCTGCATAAAAGCTTTAACGAGTTTGTGAACGGCTACCGTGTAGACGCCTTCAAGCAAAAACTTTGTGCCGATGATGTAAAGCATTTAACCATTGCCGGCATTGCCGCCGAATGCGGCTTTAATTCGCAGGCCACTTTTCAGCGCACCTTCAGGCAACTTACCGGTTTATCACCATCTGAATTTAAGCTACGGGTGCTCCAAAACGCTTAAACAGCACTCAAATCGCGATTTGAGTATCCTTATTTTTTAAAATAGGCCTACTTGTGCCCAATTTTGAAATAAAAATATCACCCATGAAAAAAATATCATGCTCATTGCTCCTGCTGATCTTAATTACTGGCACCATCATCGCGCAGCAAATTAAAAGGCCCGATGGCAAAACCATTTCAACTGTCGCCATTGATGATATTGTTAAAAAGTTAATGGATAAAGGCGATGTTATGGGCCTGCAAATAGGCATTATTAACAATGACAAGCCGGTATATATAAAAAGCTATGGCTATAAAAACCAGGCAAAAGGACAACTGAATGATAACAACAGCAGTTTTTACGCAGCCTCGCTAGCCAAGCCATTGTTTGGCTATATAGTGATGCAACTGGTTGATGAAGGAATTATCGACCTGGACAAACCTATCTATAAATACCTGCCCAAACCTTTGCCTGAGTACGATAATTATAAGGACCTGGCCGGAGATGATCGCTGGAAACTGATAACGCCGCGCATGTGCCTGGCCCACACCACCGGTTTCCCCAACTGGCGCGAAGAAAACGATAATAAAAAATTGAATATACTTTTTACACCCGGCACCCGCTATTCGTACTCGGGCGAGGGTATCAACCTGCTGCAATTGGTGGTTGAAACCGTTACTAAAACTCCGCTTGAAGTTCTGGCTCGCGAAAGGATATTCAAGCCCTTTAACATGACCATGACCGACTATTTATGGCAACCACGCTTCGCGGCCGATGATGCCACAGGTTATGACGTGAACGGTGATCCGCTGGATGAAAGAAAGTATGATAAGGCCTATGCAGCGGGCTCAATGCAAACTACGATAACTGATTATACCCGCTTTATGGCAGCGGTATTAAAGGGTGAAAAATTATCAAAAAAGTCGCGGGAGGAAATACTCACGCCGCAAATTCAGATTAATTCAAAGCGCCAGTTTGTTTCGATGGTTGATGATGGTATGGCTGAAGACCGCAAAATACAATTGAGCTATGGCCTGGGATGGGGGCTGTTCACTACACCTTATGGTAAAGCGTTTTTTAAAGAGGGCCACATGTATGGCTGGGTGCATTATGTAATAGGTTTCCCCGATAAAAAAATGGCGCTGGTAATTATGAGCAACAGTTCAAACGGTGAAAGTATTTTTAATGAACTGGTTGAAAAAATTAATGGCGTTACCATTCCCTGGTATTGGGAAGGATACAGGCCGTACCGTGAAAATGTGAAGCTGCCAGCATCGGTATTGCAACAATTTACCGGTGAATATGACGGCAAGTATAAAGTTTTTATAACGCTTGTAAACGGGCGCCTAAAGGCGGAATCGCCTACAGTTAATTTGCCGAAAACAAACTTGTATGCCCTAAACGATCATCATTTTTTCCTTACAATAATGGATACCGACCTTGATTTTGTAAAGGATGCAAATGGCAAAGTAGTAAAAATTGTTGTGGATGATGAGGGCGACCATTATGAGCTTACAAAAGTAAAATGATCAGTTACATGGAAGGCTTTGCATCATAAACCTTTTTATAGTAACTGGCACAACGGGTGTTTTGTCAACACGACCCTTCAGGGCGAATATGGCTACATAGTGCGGCTCAAAGCTAAGGTCCTTAACTGCAAATTCTTTAAACGCTGCATCCATATCCATACCGCCTGAATACAAAAAACGGTAATGGCCTTTTTGTTTTTCGATGCGCAAGGCGGTGTATTTTAAATTATTCAGCAACGCGGGTTTGGCAGCTGCGCTGTCGTTGCTTAATACGCGCACATGGGCAAATTCCTCTGGTTTTGCGCCATGGCCCTGCGATGCGATGGCCTGTATGATCACTTCCCCGGGCCGCTGATAGCCCCCGAAGAAATCATTATAAGCCAATGATACCCGCATACTCGGGCTGTTGAGGCTGGTGTCTTCCATTAAAAGCAAACCTGCCTGCTGCCATTCGCTTGCCGGTACAAAATTTTCCATTTGTAATTCTATCGATAAACAACCCGTCGGCAATTGCCTTGCCACTAAATTTTTAATAGATGGCCGGGTATTACTATCGGGCCAGTTATCACCCGGTAAAGTAAAAAGAGTGAGGCCGTTCTTTTTATCCCGTTTGTTCCAATAAGCATCGTCCCTGTTCAAAACTTGCCAGTCATTAGCGATCAAGCCATTATTAGTTACATCATGAAAATCATCAGTGAACGAAACGTTCTGCTGATGGTTATGCCATGTATAGATAATCATTAATGAACCTATAACCAAAGCAAAAAGTACCAAAACCAGCCATAACTGTTTTATCCTGTTAACCGCCGTTTTTGGGCCGATCGCAATATATTGCTGCCTGTACCTGAACCAATACGGGTGATGCCCTTCATCATTCTTACGGTTTATTTCATTGGTATACGGCGCATGCAACACATAACGCGCTAAAGTATCCAGCGTAGCTATCGAAGGGTTTTCCTGCTTCTCGTTATTTATGCCCAACACATAAAACGAGTAATTCTTCAGGCTGCGCCAGCCAATAGTAAGGCCCGTTTGTTCAAGTACATCCTGGTAAAACAGCTTACTTTCCGTTTCGCTCAAAGGCTGCTGCAATGCCTGCTTAAAGCAGCGCTCATAAGCCCGGCGGTATAGTTGCGAAAAAATGGTGAAGTCGGGTTCCTGCATTGCTGTTTGTTCAATGTAAATATACAATTCCGTAAGGTTTCTGTTCCCTTACCGGTTCATTTCCCTCATGAAACTCATTTTTGCGCCAATCACATCGCCCGCAAATTTTATTATCATGAGATATTTATTCACAATTATTTTGCTCTTTATATTGCTTGCAGCGCGGCCACAAAGCCTGCAACTGCACTATGATATACGCCACACGCTCGACCCGCAGCGTAACCCCGAAAATTACCCGACACTGTATTTCGAGTATTTCAAAACCCTCGATTCGGGTAAAGCATTTATAAAGCCCGGTTCGTTTTTATTAAAATCGCAGGCCGATTTTGTAGGCGATAAAACCACCATTGGGAAATACTATATGCAGGTATCACAGGAATTCCGTTTCTGGCAACCTAAAATATTTATCAGTTTACAATATAGCGGCGGTTTGGGTGTAACCAACCCGGCACAATACAGCTATTACATTGCCAATACTTATTCGGCAGGGATCAGCTACCCCTTTAAATGGGGCGATGCCTATTTATCCAGCGTGCTCGATTTAAAATACGTTCCTTATGCCAAACCCAGCACTGATTTTTTGTATACCTTCTATTTTTTCAAAGGGTTATGGCATTATCATGCCGAATTTTCAGGCGATTTTTCCATCTGGACGGAAAATAAAAATCACGGCGATGCAGCGACTGAAAACCTTTACGGTAAACGTTTTTCGTTTTTTGCCGAACCCCAATTCTGGTATAATTTAAATAAGACTTTTGCTGTTGGCACCAAAGTAAATATGTATTACCACGTGCTTATCACGGGTAATATTTTGCAGGTTTACCCAACCGCGGCCTTGCGTGTAAAGCTGTAAAATGGCAGCTATTAACCCGTTTTTGCGGCCTTTTAAGGATAATTCGTAAGTTTGCGTTTTTAATTTTAATTAAACTCACATGAAACAAACTTTACTTTTGCTGCTGCTTTTATGTTCGGGCCTGGTTGGATTTTCCCAAACTGTTGCTCCAAAAGACACCGTACACCCCTGGACCATACACGGCCAAAACACGCTATTAATAAGCCAAAGCTCGTTCTCTAACTGGGCCGCAGGCGGTACAAACGCCCTTGCCGTAAACGCGGTTTTTGATTACGATTTTGATTACAAACGCGATAAATGGAGCCTGGATAATAAAGTGATATTGGGCTATGGATCAAGCAAACAAAACGGCCTTGGCTGGCGCAAAAATGATGACCGTATCATCCTGAACAGTTTGTTAGGTTACCAGGCCGCTAAATATTGGCTGTACACTTTCTATGCTAACTTTCAAACACAGTTTACCAATGGCTATTCGTACGATGCCTCAAATAACCGCACGCTGTTGTCAGCGCTTTTTGCACCAGCATACTTAACTTTCGGGCCGGGTTTTGCTTATAAAAAGTCAGATAACTTCAGGGTGAATCTTTCGCCTTTCGCTGCGCGTATTACCGTGGTTGAAAATGATTCGCTGTCGTCAATCGGCGCCTATGGTGTAACACCAGGCAATAAAAGCCTGTTTGAATTTGGCGCCTCGCTTGATGCATACTACAAAGTAAATTTAGTGCAGAACATTTCATTTGAGAACATTCTGAAATTATATACTAATTACCTGTCGCAACCGCAAAATATTTATATGGACTACAGCGCCAACCTGTATATGAAGGTAAACAAGTTTGTGACAGCCAATGCCGGGGTTGAATTAGTATCCGATCCCAAGGCACAAATACCCGTTTTGCGAAATGGCGTTACCGAATACCATTCGTTATTGCAGGTAAAACAGATACTGGGGGCAGGGCTAACCTATAAATTCTAGAACTGTTTTTTAATTTGATAAACAGGAAAGGCCATAAGTCGGGGAAACGTTTATAAACGTTTCCCCTTTATTTTTTCTTTATTAGAATAATCCTTTTCATTCATAAATATTAAATAAAAGATTCTTGATATCTTGGGTCAAGAACTTAATGGGAAATATCTTATTAATTAAAAGGTGTTATAAAAGGTTTATAAATATTCTAATAAAAGATGAACAATAAGAGAACTTTTTTTGAACTATTTGAAACGAATCGGCCAATATTGAAAGTCAAATTTGATGTGAATTCAAATAAAGAAGCAACAGAGGTTGAAATTGAAAATAGGCTCGAAAAAGATATTGATACAAAGGGTTTAGATAACCTTAAAAAACTTTGTACAAACCCTAATTTAGCAGAATTCCTCGATTTTTATGCTAAATGTAATGGGTTTAGTTTAGCGACTCCTGTACTCCCTAAAAACGCGCAAAAAAAACCTTTACTATTACAATTGCCCGTTAATCAATTAATAAAATTTACCGAGCTATATTTACCGAAAGGAAAATTGGCAGGGACAATTGATTTCAATAAAACTAAAACACTTTATCGGGGTGAACACAAATGGTTAGCATTTGCACAAGTTGATGATGGCCCCGCTTGCTTAACGATTTTTTTAGAAGGAGAATATGCTGGCAATATATTTTTAGTGACTCCCCAGCCTCATTTTAATATACTTAAACCTATTGCTAAAACTTTTAACAGTTTTTTAGATAGAGTAGCAAAAAATCCTGCAGCCTTTTTTAAATTAACAAAAGCTTATGTTACTATTGTTGGACGTGATAATCAGAATTTTGGATATTTTCCCTTGCAGTACATCGATAGTGGTGGCATCTTATTTCCTGAAAACGGAGAAAAAGTGTCATTAGAATCGATACGCAGTGAGAGCGATAAAACTGGTGAAGATACCGTGAAAAAGAAATGGTGGAGGTTATAGTAAAGCTACTATAATGTTCTTTAGTCAAAAAGTTCGATAGCCGCCTTCGACGAAATCAATTATTTATGCTGTTGCCATTATCACCATGTTGTGGAGAAGCTCCACACTTTATTTTTTGGCGGTATTTTATAATTGGCTGATAGTGTGATAAATAAATATTTTTTCAGGTTTTGGCATCATTGTGTATTATAGTGTTACATCTAACTTAAAAATAAAAGAACATGAAAAAATTATTTGCAGTTATGCTGTTGTCAGCATTCACATTCGGAACATTAGTAGTATCAGCTGATCCATCAATCAAAACAGATACTACCAAAAAGGAAAAAACTAAAAAAGATACCACTACTAAAAAACCACCTGTGGTTAAAAACTAGTGGCCCTGGTTTCACAATAAGCATAAACCAAGTTTTCATTTGCTTTTTACAAAAGCAATACCATTTATTATTTAGCTTGGGATATAATAGCAAATATGGCTATTATATCCCAACAAATAATAATCGCCCTGCATCTACCTATGCAAACGTTCTATTCCCGAAAGTCATCATCAATTGTTGATGCTTTCTTATTTGTGGCTATTTAATGGTCATAAAATTCGTTTTTTATCCATTCGGGTAAACAAAACCTGCTTAATTTCATTTATGAAGCCATATACCTTATTTTTGCTTAAAGGGTAAATAAAACACTATGGCTAAAATACTGCTTGTTGAAGATGACCTTACTTTTGCGCAAATGCTGCAGGTTTTTTTGCAAAAACATGGCCATAAGGTAACATCTGCCCAAAATGTAAGCAGCGGCCTTAAGCTTTTGGAGCAAAGTGTTTTCGAGCTATTATTGCTCGATTACCGCCTTACCGATGGTACCGGCCTGGATGTACTGGCTAAAACCAGGGACATGGGGCTATCAGTCCCAGCTATAATGATGACCAGTTTTAACGATGTGCGTACTGCTGTAAAGGCCATAAGGCTGGGCGCGTTCGATTATATTACCAAACCTGTTAACCCCGAGGAGCTTTTAATGATAATGGGGCATGCCCTTGCCGGTAAACCATCAGAGTCGGCAGAAGCGGCCGATCAAGGCCCCGACTTTATAACCGGTAACAGCCCACAATCAGTAAAGCTGCATGAACATATCGACTTGGTTGCCCCTACCGATATGTCCGTACTTATACAGGGCGAAAGCGGTACAGGGAAAGAATATGTTGCCCGCATGATACACCGGCAAAGCAAACGCACGTCAAAACCTTTTGTAGCTATCGACTGTGGGGCATTGTCAAAAGACCTTGCATCAAGCGAATTATTCGGACATGTAAAGGGCGCGTTCACAGGTGCTATTGCCGATAAAAAAGGTGTTTTTGAATGGGCAGAAGGCGGCACATTATTTATGGATGAAGTGGGTAACCTGGAATATGATGTACAGGTAAAACTACTGCGCGCCCTGCAGGAAAAAGTGATACAACCCGTAGGCAGCAATAAAAATATACCGGTTAACATCAGGATGATAACGGCTACCAATGATGATTTGTTAAACAGCGTAAGCCAGGATCATTTCAGGCAGGACCTTTACCACCGTATTAATGAATTTAAAATACAGCTATCGCCATTGCGGGTGAGGGGGCATGATATTGATATTTTCATAAAGTACTTTATCCAAAAAGCCAACAGCGAACTGGGCCGAAAGGTAATTGCAGTTTCACCCGAAGCTAAGGAAATATTGCACAAATACGATTGGCCGGGTAATTTACGCGAGTTGAACAATGTGATAAAGCGTATGGTATTGCTTACCACCGGCGATATAGCCGGCGCAGAGGCCCTGCCCGATGAAATGCTGTTTGCCGAACACAGCCACACAACCAGTGAATCAGATCTGAAGGCACAAAACGAAATAAACGAAAAGAACCTGATCCAAAAAGCCCTGCACCAGGTAAAAAACAATAAATCAAAGGCAGCCAAGCTGCTCAATATCGACCGCAAAACGCTTTACAGCAAAATCGAGCGCTACGGTCTTGATAAATAGATCACAATATAATTTCCTTAGTATATTGTTCAGCAGTTGCGGCCAAATGATGAAGCTCATCGGCCAGTTCCAGGATGTTTCTTGTCCATTTTTGAGTAAGTATCTCATCCTTATACAATTCAATTTCAGCCAGCCTAAAGTTTTTTGAAAGCTCCGTAGCGCCTGCCTGCGCGGTGCGCCCTGCAATACGATGGGTTACTAGCAGTATATTATCTACCTGCTTTTCGTTTATCATACTGCATAGCTCATCAATATCATTAAAGCTGTCGTTGGCAAAGCGGGTCAATATTTTAGCCGTTTCAGCGGTATCGCCAAAGGTCATCCGCTCAATTGCCTTCATATTTATTAATGCATGTATCTCACTGCCTTTGGGTTGTTTATTATCATGCTTTATCAATTCAATCAGTTCTTTTTCTTTAAATGGCTTCATCAGCAGGCCATTAAATCCCTGCTCCAAAACATAGGCGCGTTCCTCTGGCATAACCTGCGCGGTCAAGGCATACAGGCAGGTATCAGCGGGTACCTTTTTACGCAGCAGGCGGCATAGTTCCATGCCATCCATTTCGGGCATGCGCATGTCAATCATCACACATTTTACATTGTAATCCCAGGGCGCCTCCAATATTTCACGTGCCGATGAAAAGCACCGGTACCCTACTCCGTTCTGGTCGAACATCCTTGCGCAAACTTCCAGTATAAAGGGGTCGTCATCAACCACCCAAACCGTATCGTTAAATAAGCCGGCCAATGCAGCATTTGATTGTGCCGGAACCACTGCGGGGGCTGTGGCGGTTTCAAATTCAAGCTCAAATATAAAACTGCTGCCAGTGCCCAATTTGCTTTTTACAGTAATATTTCCGCCCTGGTTTTCAATTAGTTTTTTGGTGATGGCAAGGCCGAGCCCTGTACCCGTTTGCTGCTGTTTTCCATTCCCGGCTTGTTCAAATTCGTTAAATATACGTTCAATGTCATTTGGGGCAAGCCCAATACCGGTATCGGTTACATCAAAATGGTAAAGTATATGGTCGTTTACCGGTTTGCCCTTTACCGTTAATTTTACTTCGCCGTGGTGAGTAAACTTTATGGCATTACCCATTAAGTTGTATAACACCTGCTTTAGCCTGAAGGGATCGCCGGTAACAAAATTTGGTACGGTTCCATCATAATCTTTATTTATGTCGATGCCTTTTTTCTCTGCCTCAAAATTCAGCGTTGTTATTACCTCGTCAAGCAAAGCCTGCATGTTAAATACCTCGTTCACAAAAGTAAACTTGTCCGAAATTATCCTGTTATAATCCAGCACCTCGTTCACTATCTGCAGCAAATGGTTCGACGAAGTGTAAATGGCATTTATATCTTTTTTCTGTGGTTGATCCTGTTTTTTAACCAATTCGGCATAGCCGATAATGGATTGCAGCGGCGTACGTATCTCGTGGCTCATGTTCGAAAGGAAACGGTGCTTGGCCAATGCATGATATTCCGCTTCATCTTTTGCCGCTTCCAGCTGTTTACGGTACTTATTAATGCGCGATATATCACGCAAAATAAAATACACCAATAAAGCGGTTAGTATAAAAAACGATAGCATGATAAAACTGATGCGGGTAATGCTTTTCCTGACAACACCTTTGGCTATGGCGTTGTCTAAATTATTCTGCACTATCGCTTCGTTCTCTACCTTATTAAGTATAGTGAGTATTTGCTTTATAATATTGCCGCTGGCCTTATTAAGTACACCTTCGCGCTTTACAAACAAGGCGCTTTGGGTCTGCTGCCTTCTTTCCATCGTTTTCATGGCTTTTCCTACGGCCCTTAATAAACTATCGCGCTGCGAAATGGCTATGGTGTCCTTATTTACCTTTGTTTCCTCATTCACAACCTGGTAAGGATGTGCTTCAGGTGCTTTCGCTTCTTTCTTGCCGAAAAGCTTATTAAAAAATCCCTTATGTTCTTCTTTTGCTTCTTTTGCCGGCTCATCCTGGTCGGGATAAACCATCATGGTCGATGTTTTCTTTTCCGTTGTGGTAACCAGGCTGTCGGTTTGCAGGGCGGTTTTATTTACCATGGCATTCAGCTGCCCCACCTGTGCCGAAAATGATTTGTTATTTATCAGCCCCTCGCGTACATTTAAGTAACTTATATACAATTTATCCCTGTCCTGCAGCAGTTTTTTCAACGTATTCAGGCGCTTTACCTGCGTGGGGTTGTTCACATACAGGTGCTTTAGCGTATCTATTTTTAAGCTTAGCTTCTTTGTTTCTATCAAAAACCCGTAGTATTTTGATGGGTTGCGGAATAAAAGCCCCTTTTGCACCTGGTCGAGCCGCGCTATGCGGTGCGATAATTCATTAACCAAACGCAGTTTTTCATTCGGGGCCGATACATTTTCAAATGCATAAAGTACTGCCCGCGCGGCATCCTTGCTGGTTTCCCAGGCCATAAACAACGCAATACACGCCAGGATAGACGCGATGATTATTTTTCCTTTTACCGACCGGATGAACCCGACTATATGCATGCCTTATTTTCATTGGTATAAAACATTAACGTAAAAAGTTGGATGGTGTTTTACGGCATGCATGTCCCATGCTACAGAAGGGGCGTATTTTACGTTGTTTTTTCAACAAAAACACATAAAAACATACTTTTTTTGACGGTAAATTACGAGTTAAATCCGCAAATTTGAATTAAACCGAAACGCAGACCTTTCAATTTAAGGTCGTACACAACTAAGCATTGCCCACTGGTATTTCTTTTTCTACAACTTCATCAAGATAGTCCAAAATGTCAGCATCAACATCCCCGCTAAATTTCCGGGCGTAAAACTTGCCCGAGTTTACCAATATCTCCTTATCGGCCATGGTTAAAGTATCGGGGCTGCTGGCCCTTTTTACAAATCTTATGTACCGCAGGTGGTCGTTTACAATAGTATCCTTAAGATGAGAGTTTATTAAAACAGTTTGAAAAACCAATTCGTCAGCACCCCAGCACATCCGGAAGAAGCGTTCAACCCTGGGATTTTCCTCAAGGTAATCAATAACATATTGTGCACAAACCGGTGTAATGGTAAGCCATTGTGAAAAGCCATAGGGCTGCAAACCGTTAGGAAGTTTCCGCTCCCCCCTGATCTTATTTAATAATCGCTGCGCGTTATATTTTAACGGGAAGTTATAATCGCCCAGGCTGTACAACGTAAACCTTGATCTTGCCTCCTCCCACTCATTGTAAACATGACGATAGCGCATGAAGCTTTTATCAGTATTGGCGAATAAGAAATCCCGAATAGTACCAGCGCTCTTTAAGGGATAATCGGCACCGCTAAGCAAATTGATATGACTGTATTGCTTACCGCTGCGCAGTATTTCTGCCATGGCATTAAGCGTGGCGCGCATAACGCTAAAATTTGCCCAGGTAACCGTCACCCTTGCCTTTATGAAAAACACATTCTCTAATGCCTGCAGATGTATATAGCCCGATATATCACACTTTTTATCCAAATGAATATAGATATCCGTTGCGGGACAAATGAGCCGCTTAACAAGGCGTTCGAGTTGCGGGGGGTTATTATGCACAAGAATAAGATGAGCCAGTCTCATACCAAAGTTGTAATTTTATATGGCGTTATGACTGTTGATCCCGGTTAGGTAAAACTTGTACTTTTTGAGCCAATACTTTATTATGCAGCATGTGGCCAATGATCCCACTGTACCACATTTTTTTACCGGAGACCCTTACATATCATCCCGCAACATAAACATACAAAAAAGTCTTTATAGTTTTTTACGTAATAGAAATATTACCGGCAAATAAGCCGGATAAGCGTACGGATAGTGTATTGATTATTAATTTAAAATCGTACAAATTCAACTATAAGTTATTTATATTTGGATTTCCGCTAATTAAACAGGTTGACCCGTGAAGAAAAAAATACTCATTATTGAGAATGACGATGATATACGCAACATAGTTGACTATATTTTGGCAGAAGAGGGTTTTAGCACCCTCAGCATCCCCGAACCCAAAAGCCTTACTGAAGTACTGCAATTTTACCCCGATGTTATATTGGTAGATGAATTTATAAACAGCCAACCCGGGCACCGTTTGTGCCTGAAGATAAAACATGATGATACGCTAAAGCACATACCTGTAATAGTACTTTCTACAGCAAATGATATTGAATTAATTGCTAAGGAATGCCAAGCCAATGACTACATCCGCAAGCCTTTTGACGTACATGAAATGGTGGGAAAGGTAGTAGAGATATTGGATAACCGGTCGCTGACTATTTAATCCGTAATTATTGTGCTGTTTATGCCGTTGGTATTGTCACCAACAAACCGAGGAGAGTTTATAGGGGCAACCAAATTCCGGAATTAACTATTCATTGGCATGCCTATTATGCCACTCTACCACCTTAAAACCTGTTACTATTGAATCTTTACTTAGCCCGAGAGCCAAGTACTTGCCAGACTTAGGATCAAGGTAACCGTAATTTACAACAATATCATAATAGATGCTATCCTTATCGTTCCCGTAGTTTGCCGGTTCACCAAGTGAGTCAATAAGCTGTTTATAAGTTAAGCCTTTTAATTGATGATTTGACAGTAAGTCGTTGAGTATAGATTCTCTCATGGAGTAATCCATATCATCTTTGGCAATCCATTTTGACTTGTTAAACTTATCGTTTACGCCAATTGAATTACAAGCCATAGTTAGAAGCAATCCAACAAAAATAGCAATGCTTAGTCTGCGGGTTAGCATAATAATTAAAGAGAGCGCTTGTGAGTTATCAATCCAGGAAATAATGAAATTTAGTCTTTTCAGCCTAATGGTCGATGTTTCACCGCACCACAACATAAACCTACAAAAAAGTCTTTAACCTTTTTGGCTAAAGACTTTTAACTTTAATGGTCGGGATGAGAAGATTCGAACTTCCGACCTCCAGCACCCCATGCTGGCGCGATACCGGGCTACGCTACATCCCGAGGTGTAAAAAATTCCGGATTGCAAATATATAGGATGCGGTTGCTTTTTTAAATTTTAAATGCACAAAATCTGTTATACTGTATCAACAAATTTCTTCTCCACTTTGTTGAAGATGATAATACCCAGCAGGGTAACAATAAGGGTTACGCCGGCGCAATAACCCAGGCTGCCCCAGCTAAAGCTACCCTTGCCTAAAAACCCATATCTAAAGGTTTCAATAATGGGCGTCATGGGGTTGTATTTGATTATCCATGCGTACTTAGGGTATTTGATCAACGCGGTGGATAGTGGGTAGATAACCGTAGTGGCATACATTAACAGCTGCACACCAAAGGTTATTAAAAAAGCAAGGTCGCGGTATTTGGTGGTCATTGCCGAAATGATCATGCCGAAACCTAACCCCAGGCAACCCATCAGCAATACAATTACCGGGAACAATAATACATACCAGTTGACGCCAAAATAGCGGCCGCTTGCCCAATAATAAATTATCATGGCCAAAAACAGCAGCATCTGCACACCAAAACGTATAAGGTTCGATGCCACAATGCTCAGCGGCATTATCAGCCGCGGAAAATACACCTTACCGAAAATGTTGGCATTATCCTTAAACACGGTGCTGGTTTTATTGAGGCAATCTGAAAAATAATTCCAGGCGGTTATACCGGCTATATAAAAAAGCGGTTGCGGCAAACCATCGGTCGAGATCCCTGCCAGGTTGCCAAACACAAAAACGAATATGATGGTGGTAAAAATAGGCTGGATAAAAAACCACAGCGGCCCTAATATAGTTTGTTTGTAAAAACTCACAAAATCGCGGCGTACAAGCAGCAGCAACAGGTCGCGGTAGGCCCAAACATCTTTAAGGTGCAGTTGGAATAAGCTGTTACTTGGTTTTATTTCCAGGTCCCAATGCTCATCGGGTATTTGCGTTGATGTTGTATCCATTAATTTTTTAGCCTTACTACAATTATACTAAAGATTATAACAAATAATAAACTTATAAATGGGCTTATTTTTAGTGATTTATAATTTAAGTGATAATTATTATTATTTGAGAATAATATGTTAAGTTGTGATTAATAAATAAAGCCTCCTCGCACTCGCTGCTTGGAGGCTTAAACCTAAACCTTATCACAATAAGTAAGTGAGATTCACTTACAATACATATGAAGCCACTAATATAATAATAAATATTTAATTAGTATGTCAATTTGTTTACACATAGAGCGATTTGGAGTATAAAAAAATGGGGTAGCTATTAAAAAACCCCATTAAATGGCATAAAATCCCCAAAAAATAATATTTGAAAAAAAATTTATTTTAATTCATTTACATGCAATAATAAATTACTGTACGCATCAATCTCCTCCGCATATTTTTTGCCGCTTACAGCATTAGAAAGTTTATTCTTTTCAAAATCGAAGTCAATATCGGCTTCGTAGATATACGATGCATTACCTATCATCCTGCCGCTAAAGTCATCGTTCACCAGGCATTTGGTATAACCACCTTTGTTAAACAGGGTTATCCATTCGCCTTTCTTTACCAAACCATTTATAACTGCCGATACCGTTGTAGCAAACATACCCGTACCGCACGAATAGGTAATACCCACCCCGCGTTCGTACGTAGCTACATATATGCTGGTATCGGTTATTATCTTGCCCAGGTTTACATTAACGCCGTTTGGCAATATGCTGTGCAGCTTATTGGCCTTTTCGCCTATCGTTTTTAATTTATCCTCGTTAATTTCATCAACAAAGCCGGCTATATGCGGGTTTGGTAACGCCAGTGCCGTAAATTTTATTTCGGTTGAAAGTTCCGGTATCAGCTCATTCACCAATTTGGTGCCCTTTATGTTTATGGGTACAGCAGCAGGCATAAAATCAGCCTGGGGGAAGCTTAGTTCGTAAGCTGTTATATCGTCATAAAAATCGCCCACAAAGTTAAGCGGGTATTTTATACCGGTTGTATTTTCAATAACAACATTAGGTTTTTGTAATTGCTCAGCAACATAGCGGGCCACTATCCTTATGCCGTTACCACACATTTCTGCTTCTGATCCATCGGCATTAAATATTACCATCTTACCATCAGCATCGCTGTTGTCGACATATAAAATACCATCGGCGCCAAAATCAGAATTCCTGTCGCATAAAAATAATGCAAGCTGCTTTTTCATGGCGTGAGTTATAGCGCCATTATACTGCCTTATATCTATCAGGAAAAAATCATTACCAGAACCCTGGCTTTTTAAAAGTGAAAACCTCATTGTTATACTCTTCAATTATGGCAAAAATACAATAACCACCCAAATATCGGTTAAAAGGGGATATATAATGTCATTGACAAATAACATTTGCGCGTGTATTCACTTCACTTATACTTCAATACTTCTGCTTCAATACGTTTATCCGACTCAGGCATTATTATTACCGCGTCGCCACCTTCTTTTTTTGCAAATAGCACCATGTTGTGTTCAATTGCGCTTTTAATATATACATGGCTCAGCAAATGACCAATAACCTTATAATCGCGCTTAACCTCATTTGCCGAATAATAAACATCAACCTTACGGGTAGGCGGCAACTTATCGCCCATATAAGTAGGTGGTAAGCTACAGGCCGACAGGAATGTGCAAAGGATGAGGATAATACAATAGTGCTTTTTCATAATTATATTTTGCTTCTATTATTTTAGCGAAATGACGACCGTTTTTAGGCTTGACTCATTCCTGTTTTTTGGCACTCTCTTTTGTTATCACTAGTCATATACTTATCATATTGGTATTCAATCCCCAATGCTTCTTCTTGTTAGTTAACAGATATTGAATTATGTCATCTTTCTTTTTAAGGTTTTTCCAAAGGGTGCCTGTCCAAAAATCTATTATTTTATCATCTTGATATTGTATTAGGATCAAATGATTTATTTCGCCTACGCCACCTGTTAAATAGCTTATCAAAAACAAATGCCCGTCGTTACCCTGGCAAATTAACTGTCTGTCCGGCTTGTTCTCATCATGGTTATCGTCACAACAGTTCCAATCCTCTCCGGGATTAGCGATAATAAATTTATTCCTGCTGTAACTTTCCAAAAATGATTGGATAAGTGTAGGTATGCCTTGTCGCTTGTAGGTTAGTTTTAAACTTGATTTTTGCAAATCGTGAATAAAGAAATCAAGATTTTTATTCTTCAATATAACCATCTGATCGATACTAATACTATCGCCCCCATTTTTAATACTGCGTGTTGAATGGATTGAAATGGGCCTTAAACCTTTTATATCATGTTGCTGTGCGTTAGCAAAAATTATTGCTGAAACACATAGAACTGATATAAGCGTTGATTTTTTCATATAAAAATTGGCCCTCTTGATATCACTAATTATTTAAAGTAAAACTAAAGTAATAGTAAATTTTTATTCATACACACTCAATTGTTTAAGAAATAATATTAAATAATCGCTACCATTTCCCTTACAGTAAGGTATTTAACTATTAAAATACTTTTTAATTTATACTACCATTATTTAAATAGCTAATTACGCGCCTGCTGTGTAACATTTTGCTTACAATGATAAATCATACTTTAAACAGAAAAGAAAATCACCTTGGTGAATTGGGAATTTTATTCCTCATAGTTAAAATCTCATCCACACAATACCCTGTGGCATTATTAACCAGTTGATTGTATTTATTAATGTTATAGTTAAAATCTGGGTTATTTTCCACTAATTACCAACATTTTACGCCGCGCTAAAATTGTAGCACCATACTTGTCTAAGGTTTATGGGGTACGATCATCATCCCCGCTAAATTTTACACGGTTATGCAACCTACTAGCAAACATCAATTCAACAATTACAAAAAGATAGCCCTGATTGTGGCTATACTATTTGTACCCCTTTTGGGCTTTTCAAAAACCAAAACCGGGACGATAGCATTTTTAAAAGAGTGCAATGGTTTTAAAGATCTGAAGTTAGGCGAGGATATAAGCGAGATACAGCCTTACAAATTAGCCTTTATGGATGGCAACAGCGAGCTTGATGCCGATAGCTGTGTTAGCTATGTTTACCAGGACGAAGAGTTTTTAAAGGTAGATTCGGATTTTAATTTGCAGCAAGTGGCCATACGCACTTTTAAAAATAAGATAGTTAACATTTACCTTATTTTTAAAATGACCGATTCGTACAAAGCATTGCGTGACTTTTTGAAAGATTACGGACAGTTCAACGAATTACCAAAAGAATATGCCGCTATATATAACTGGAACACCAGCGAGTTAAACCTTTCATTAAAATACGAAGCCAAGACTGATTATGGTATAGCTGTTTACACTTGTAATGAATTGGTTAAGGATATTGAAACCATGAAAGAAAGCAAAAAGATCATCGAAAACTTTACCCAGTCATTTGCATCGGCCCCGGTTTATAATAATCAAACCAACGATACCCAAACTGCTAAATAATATTACCCCTATTTCAACGATATAAAAAAAGCCCTTCTCAATTTTTGAGAGGGCTTTTTTAGTTATAAGCTCCAGGCTTTCGCCTTTTACCTTAAGCTTTCACCTTAAGAAGCCATTTGCCTCCTGATGATATTTAACGCGCCACCCGCTTTAAACCATTCTATTTGCTGCGCATTGTAAGTATGGTTCACCTGGAACTGATCTGTCGAGCCATCTTTGTGATGCAGCACTACAGTTAGTTGTTTTTCAGGTGCAAATGTTGTTAAACCTAAAATATCAAAAGTATCGTCTTCCTGTATTTTGTCGTAATCGTTGCTATCGGCAAAAGTAATGCCCAGCATACCTTGTTTTTTAAGATTGGTTTCGTGTATACGGGCAAATGATTTTACCAGTATGGCACGTACACCCAGATGGCGGGGCTCCATAGCCGCGTGCTCGCGCGATGAACCTTCACCATAGTTCTCGTCGCCAACTACTATTGTACCTATGCCATGCGCCTTATAATCGCGCTGAGTGGCAGGTACCGGGCCGTACTCACCGGTCAGTTCGTTTTTAACGCTATCGGCAGTATTGTTAAAGTAGTTTATAGCGCCGATAAGCATATTGTTTGATATGTTATCCAAATGCCCGCGGAACTTTAACCATGGACCGGCCATTGAAATATGGTCGGTAGTACATTTGCCTTTGGCTTTAATTAAAAGCTTTAATTCTTTCAGATCAGTTCCTTCCCATGCAGCAAACGGTTCCAGTAATTGCAGGCGCGATGATTTAGGATCGACGATCACATTCACCTGGCTGCCATCTTCGGCAGGCGCCTGGTAACCGGCATCCTGAACTGCATAGCCTTTTAGCGGCATTTCAATACCTTCCGGTTCGTCAAATTTAACCTGTTCGCCCCGTTCGTTGGTTAACGTATCGGTAAGCGGGTTAAAGGTAAGGTCACCTGCTATAGCAAACGCGGTTACAATTTCGGGCGATGCCACAAATGCGTGCGTATTCGGGTTACCATCCTGCCTTTTGGCAAAGTTACGGTTGAACGAAGTAATAATAGAGTTTTTGCGGGTAGGATCATCTGTATGCCTTGCCCATTGACCGATACAAGGACCACAAGCATTAGCCAATACTACGCCACCCATATCTTCAAAAGTGCCTAAATAGCCATCGCGCTCAACGGTGTACCGCACCAGTTCCGAACCTGGTGTAATGGTAAATTCAGCCTTAGTTTTTAAATGCTTATCCGTAGCCTGTTTAGCGATGGACGCCGAACGGGTAATGTCTTCGTATGATGAATTGGTACATGAACCTATCAAGCCAACTTCAAGTTTTGTAGGCCAGCCGTTTTCTTTTACTGCTGTCGCGAATTTTGAGATTGGCCATGCCAAATCTGGTGTGAACGGACCGTTTACGTGTGGTTCCAGTTCGCTCAGGTTTATTTCAATTACTTGGTCAAAATACTGCTCAGGGTTTGCATAAACTTCGGCATCACCGGTCAAGTGTTCGGCAACCGCGTTAGCAAGCTCGGCAATATCAGCACGTTTGGTGCCGCTTAAATAAGCAGCCGATTTTTCATCATAACCAAATATCGAAGTGGTAGCGCCTATCTCGGCACCCATGTTACATATGGTACCTTTTCCTGTAGCTGAAAGTGAACGTGCACCTTCGCCAAAATATTCAACAATAGCACCGGTACCACCTTTTAC
>Ga0207142_1028_pt1 | contig 30408 bp, 17 predicted proteins | sample Alteio_BWMinHeat_2_FD_153561 | JGI IMG/M metagenome (GOLD analysis project Ga0207142, IMG submission 153561) | Enriched cells from forest soil in Barre Woods Harvard Forest LTER site, Petersham, Massachusetts, United States -... | ecosystem: Environmental > Terrestrial > Soil > Temperate forest >... | reverse complement strand
ACGTAATGTAGGCTCGGCAGGTTGGCTTATCGTAGTTTGGGCCATTACCGGCTTCATGACACTAACCGCCGCCGTAAGCTACGGCGAACTCAGTGCCATGTTCCCCAAAGCTGGCGGCCAGTATGTTTATTTAAAAGAAGCCTACAACAAGCTTATCGCTTTTTTATACGGTTGGAGTTTTTTCGCCGTAATACAAACCGGGACGATAGCCGCAGTGGGTGTGGCATTTTCTAAATTTACAGCATATCTTATCCCCGCTGTAAGCGAAGACAACATTCTGTTAAACTTAGGTTGGCTTAAAGTAAGCGCGGCACAGGTAGTCAGCATTGTACTTATCGTATTGCTTACTTTCATCAATACACGTGGTGTAAAAAGCGGCAAGATTATTCAAAATACCTTTACCTTAACCAAACTGGCCAGTTTATTCGGGCTGATCATTTTCGGTTTTATCATGCTGAAAGGCGATGTATGGCACGCTAACTGGACAAACGCCTGGCACCTGCAAAAACTAAGCGCTGACGGCAATACTTTTTCACAATATACCATGGGTGCAGCCTTAGGAGCTATTGCGGCGGCCATGGTAGGTTCAATTTTCAGCAGCGATGCCTGGAATAATGTAACCTTTATAGCAGGCGAAATGCGCAATCCCAAACGTGATATAGGGCTGAGCTTATTTTTCGGAACGCTGATTGTAACTGTTATTTATATATCGGTAAACTTGGTTTATACCGGAGTTTTGCCGTTACATGACATTGCCACTGCCACTAAAGACCGCGTAGCGGTATCGGCCTCTCAGGTAATATTTGGTAATGTGGGCACTATAATCATAGCGTTGATGATAATGGTATCAACCTTTGGCTGTAACAACGGCTTGATATTGGCCGGTGCACGTGTTTATTATACCATGGCAAAAGATGGGCTATTCTTTAAGAAAACGGGCGAACTAAATAAATTTTCTGTTCCTCAATTTGGCTTATGGATACAATGTTTAGTAGCATCAATACTTTGCTTAAGCGGTAAATACGGCGACCTGCTGGATATGATCTCATTCGTTGTGGTGATATTTTACATGCTTACCATTATCGGTATTTATATATTGCGGTCGAAGCGCCCGGATGCCGAGCGGCCCTACAAAGCATTCGGCTACCCGGTGCTGCCTGCAATTTATATTATAATGGGATTGGCATTTTGTACGTTATTGATCCTGTACAAGGGTCAATATGCCTGGGGCGGTTTGATTATTGTGTTGATAGGCATCCCTATTTATTATATATCTCGAAGCAATACAACGCATGAGGATACAACGGTTACTGACAGTTAGTTTTTTATTTATTGCAGGATATTGCCCCGCACAAACGCTTCAGCAAAAATTAAATAAGGCTTTTGAAAAATTGCAGCTTGATAGCCAATGCCGCTATGCATCGGTTTCGTTAACTGTGTTAGATGTAAATACCGGGCGGGAAGTTTTCTCGGCAAATCCATCAATGGGCCTGGCGACTGCTTCCACACTAAAAACCATCACTACCATTACCGCTTTTAACGTTTTAGGCAAGGATTTTAAATACCAAACCCAATTCGGCTACAATGGCGCTATAAGCAATGGCACACTTAACGGCGACATTATCATCAAAGGCGCAGGCGACCCTACCCTCGCCAGTCCGCGATATGAAAGTAGTCGTGAAGAACATATTCTTACTTTAATGGTGGATGCCTTACGCAAAGCAGGCATTAAAAAAATAAATGGCCGCATTATTGGCGATGATTCCATCTTCGGCACACAGAGTATCCCCGATGGCTGGATATATGAAGATGTGGGCAATTACTATGGTGCAGGCACTTCAGGGCTTTGCTGGCGCGAAAATGAATACAACATTCATTTCCGCACCGGCGAGAACGGTACGCCGCTTGAAGTTACTTACCAAACTCCCGCCATGCCATACCTCAAATTTGTAAACGAGGCCACCAATGCCCCTGCCCATACAGGTGATAATACCTACGCTTATTTACCCGAGAACACCAACGTGGTTTACATCCGCGGCACCTATGCAGCCGATCAAACCAAAAAATACATATCCGCCGCCCTGCCCGACCCTGCTTTTGATGCCGCTTTCCGCTTAAATGACACCCTGAAAGGATTAGGTATAACTACCACCGGCGGTCCGGCCTCAACCACAACATTATCCGCCAAAGGCGAGAGTCTGCCGACGATTACAACCAATTTACTCACCATATCATCGCTCGAATTAAGCAAGATCATTTACTGGACGAACCAGAAAAGCATTAACCTGTACGCCGAGCAGCTGCTGAAAACCATAGCCTGGAAAGCAGGCAAAACCCCGTCAACCATGAACGGCGTCGCCGCTGTGCAGGACTTCTGGAAACAACAAGGCATCGACCCAAATTCACTAAATATATTCGACGGCTCCGGCCTCTCCCCCGCCGACCGTGTAACTACCCGTACGTTGGCTACCGTATTACTTTCGGCTACCAAACAACCCTGGTACCACGATTTTTATGAAAGCCTGCCTGTGTATAACGATATGCACATGAAAAGCGGCAGCATTATAAACGTGCTTAACTACGCCGGCTACCAAACCCATAACGGGCAGCAGCTTTGCTTTTCCATAATGGTGAATAATTACAACGGCTCGGGCAAGGACATAAAAGAGAAGATTTTCAGGGTGTTGGATGAGTTGAAATAGAAAATATGAATACAAGCAGCGGGGGCAATAAGTCAAAAAAAATAGGATTAGCGCTTTCGGGCGGCGGAATAAGGGGCGTTGCTCATTTAGGGGTGATGCAGGCGCTTCTCGATAACAACATAAAGTTTTCGCACATTTCCGGCACCAGCGCAGGGGCCATAGCCGCCGCATTTTTTGCAGCTGGGTATGCGCCGAAAGAAATATTACAAGGTATTAAAGATGCCAGGCTGCTTAAACTGCTCCGCCCAGCCTTTGGCAGCACAGGCCTGGTATCCATTATGAATGTGAGCTCCGTTATCAGGGCCTACATTCCGCATAATTCCTTTCAAAAGCTTAAAACGCGGGTTACCATTGCCGCCGTTGATTTGGGCGAAAGTAAATTGGTTTATTTTACCGAAGGCGAACTGGACCTTGCAATTTTAGCCTCTTGCTGTCTGCCGGGAGTTTTCAAGCCGATATTTATCGATGGCCATATGTATGTAGATGGCGGCATCCTCAACAACTTCCCGGTTGATCCACTCGTAGGTAATTGTGATTTTATCATCGGTTCGTGCTGCAACCACCTGCCGGTTGTTACGGAGATCAAGTCGTTCACTAACATGATCGACCGCGCAGCCATGATCGCCATAAACTCCAACCTTAACTCGCATAAATTGCTATGCGATGTAGTTATCGAGCCCCACGGTTTGGGTCGTTACGGCATATTTGACACCAATGCAGCCGATGAAATTTATATGATAGGGTATGAAGAAGGGCTGAAAACCATCAGCGGAAACGAGAAAATGAAGGAGATAGCGGGCGTATAATTGTAATGGATTGGGGTGTTCATATTTTACTGTATACCAGCATTTTGTCGCAACCCAAACACAACCTAAACGCACCCAAACAGGGCCCAAACAGCACCTAAACATCCCATAAACAGGACCCAAACAAGCCCAAACGAACCTATACAAACATAAACGCTACCCATACATCCCTAAACACTTAAAGCACTAATAAACAACACTTTAATATTTTCCGGCGTTCGCGGACATTGAACACTTTTGAACGGTTTTACGGCTTAATTTCCTTAGGCTTCTTAAGGCCCAATAGCATAATTATTATACCTACAACCATTACCACATCATAATAGAAGTCATCACTAACGCTTTTAACGGCCGTATACACAAAAATGCTCAGGAAAATAATCGCACCTATGAAAAATAAGGTTTTATTATAAATGGTCATTGCTTAAAGTTTAACCGAAGTTACTATTAGATTACTACGCCGTTGTTGTCGCCCAAAACCAGACTAAAGAAAAAGGCGTCATCCCGAACTTGTTTCGTTTTCCCACAGAAAGGTAGCCTGGTAAGCATGCTATCCAATACCCAATGCCGCCCTATTCACTTTTCTTGAATATCCAACTAAGAGATATTATTATCAAATTTAATATAATACTCAAAAAAGCGAACTGACTGTAAAAAAAAATGGTTTCCACCAAATTATCCTTTTCAAAATAATTAATTGCAATCATAATGAGCACAATGACAATCTCCCCCACTGAAACAAACAGCAACCGCAATCTCAGGTTTACTCTTTTATAAAAAAGGAATAAATAAGGCCCGATATATAATAAAAGAAACAAAAATAAATTAACTTCATTTTTAAAGTCTGATATCATGGTTTACGGTTTGAGTTTCAAAATTCTCACCTGTTACTAATCTTATTTATGGTTTTCACCGCTGAACATTTTCCGCCTTTGTTGGTGTTGTCACCAACAAATCAATTCAACACCGGCTGCACATTCGTAATGTTATAAATATCCGCCATCAGATCATCACTCGGATTCACTTTAACAGTCTTAGAAAAAGCCTCCAGCGCAATAGTATCTTCCCTGTCCTTCACCAAAAAACGTAGGGTGCAATTTTTCATCGGGTGCTTTTCGCTGTTATCATCCAGTATCTGCTGAATGGTATTCAACAAATTTTCATTTATCGCATTTAATTCAATACACACGGTTAATGATTTGGTAAGCTTATCGCGCATTTCCGATAACAGCCCCATAGCGCCAATACGCAGGTCCCAGTTATCCTTTTGTTTGAACTTTTCTTCAATGTGGCCTTTTATATGTAGAAAATAGCCTTCCATCAGCAGGTTACGGAACTTCACGTAATCCTCGCCAAACAGCGCGAATTCGTACGATTCCTTATAGTCTTCCAAAACAAAAGTGCCAAATGGCTTGCCCGTTTTGGTCATTTTGTGCTGTACGTTCGATACCAGGCCGCCAATGCGGATCTCGCCCCTTCGGCGCAGCTCGGCAAACGCGCTCATGATCTCCTCACCACCCTCGCCGCTACGGGCCTTTTGCATATTCTTCAGGTCACTTACTGTAGAGTTACAGTATTTTTCCATCTCCATTTTGTAATTATCCAACGGGTGGCCGGTTAAATATATACCGATAACATCCTTCTCGTATTTCAGCTTTTCTATCAGTGCCCACTCATCAGCCTCGGGCATGCTGGGTTCGGGGATATAAGATGCCACCGATCCGCCAAATAACGACGATTGGTTACTGCTCTGCGTATTCTGGTAATCGTTGGCGTACTTTATCAGTCGTTCAACACCAGTCAATATACCGTTCTCCGTCTTGGCAAAAAATTGAGAGCGGTTAAGGCCCATGCCGTCAAATGCACCGCCATAAACCAGGTTTTCGTACGATTTACGGTTCACGCTGCGCGTATTGGAACGCTGCGCAAAATCATAAATGCTTTTAAACGGACCACGTTCATTGCGTTCCTCAATAATGCTTTCAACCGCCTTGTCGCCCACGCCTTTAACACCGGTAAGGCCAAAGCGTATTTCGCCCTTATTATTTACCGCGAATGCCATGTCCGATTCATTAATGTCCGGCCCAAGCACAGGCACACCCATTCGGCGGCATTCGTCCATAAAGAAGGTGATCTTCTCCATGTTATTTTGGTTATTCAATACCGCGGCCATATATTCAGCCGGGTAATGTGCTTTTAAGTAGGCTGTTTGATAGGCCACAAAAGCATAACATGTAGAGTGCGATTTATTGAATGCGTACTGCGCGAATGCCGTCCAGTCCTTCCATATTTTGGTCAGCTTATCTTTAGGATGGCCTTTGGCAATGGCCCCCGTCATAAACTGCGCCTCCATTTTGTTCAGCACCTCAATTTGCTTTTTACCCATTGCCTTACGCAAAACATCGGCGTCGCCCTTACTAAAGCCCGCCAATTTTTGCGATAAAAGCATCACCTGTTCCTGGTAAACGGTAATACCATAGGTTTCGCCCAGGTATTCTTCCATATCCGGAACGTCGAAAGTTATTGCTTCGCGGCCATGCTTACGACTGATAAAATTGGGTATATACTCTATCGGGCCCGGGCGGTAAAGGGCGTTCATGGCTATCAGATCCTCAAACTTATCGGGCTTTAGCTCGCGCAGGTACATTTGCATACCATCACTTTCAAACTGGAACGTGCCGTTGGTATCGCCACGCTGGTAAAGTTCAAATGTTTCCTTATCATCAAGCGGTATGTAATCAATCTCTATCTCAACACCATGATTTTGTTTGATCATGCGTAGCGCATCCTTAATAATGGTCAGGGTTTTCAAACCCAGAAAGTCCATCTTAATTACACCCGCATCCTCAATAACCCGCCCGTCATACTGCGTAACCAGCAGGTCCGAATCTTTTGCTGTCGCGACGGGAACAATTTCCGTCAAGTCATATGGCGCAATGATGATACCCGCCGCATGCACACCTGTATTTCTTATCGAGCCTTCCAGTTTTCCGGCCTCGCGCAAAACGGTTGCACGCAGGTCATTGCCTTTCACAATAGCTTGCAGCTCGGGCACCTGGTCTATCGCTCCCTGCAAGGTAATACCCAAAGTTTCGGGCACCATTTTCTTCAGTAAGTTAACTTCCGATAGTGGCATGTCCAGCACGCGGCCCACATCCTGTATACTGGTACGCGCGGCCATAGAGCCATAAGTGATAATTTGCGCCACCTGGTTCTTGCCATATTTATCAACCACGTAGTCGATCACCTTCTGCCTGCCTGCATCGTCAAAGTCCGTATCAATATCGGGCATCGACTTACGATCGGGGTTCAAAAACCTTTCGAACAGCAGGTTATATTTCATCGGGTCGATATTGGTGATACCCGTACAATACGCCACCACCGATCCCGCCGCCGAACCACGCCCCGGCCCGATAAAAACGCCCATATCGCGCCCAGCTTTTATAAAGTCTGACACGATCAAAAAGTATCCCGCGAAACCCATGGTACGTATGGTGAACAACTCGAAATTGATACGTTCCTCTACTTCGGGGCTTATATCTTTGTAGCGCTCCTTAGCACCTAAAAAAGTTAAATGTTTTAAATACTCCCACTGGTTCAGTGTATCCGAATCCGGCGTAGTATCGCTGTGGATCTTAAATTCCTGCGGGATGACAAAGTTGGGCAGTAAAATATCCCGCTTCAGTTTCAGCACATCAACCTTGTCGACTATCTCGTTGGTGTTATCAAGCGACTCGGGTATATCCGCGAACAGTTTACCCATTTCGGCCTGGGTCTTAAAATAAAACTGGTCGTTAGGGAAACCGAACCTGTAGCCTTTGCCGCCTTCTTCATCAGTAGCAATGGGCGTACTTTGCATATCGCCGGTGTTCACACACAGCAAAATATCATGCGCGTTACTGTCCTGCTGATCCACATAATGCGAATCATTGGAGCATATCACCTTTACGTTATATTTCTTAGCGTATTTAAGCAGCGCGTTGTTAACGGTAAGCTGCTCGGGTATATCATGGCGCTGCACTTCTATGTAATAGTCCTCGCCAAACAAGTCAAGCCACCATTTAAATTCTTTTTCGGCTTCTTCTTCGCCGTTCCTTAATATTTCCTGCGGGACTGATGCGCCAATGCAACAGGTAGTGGCTATCAATCCTTTGTGATATTTTAAAATAAGCTCTTTATCAATACGCGGCCACTTGCTGTACAAGCCCTCCATATAACCCAGCGAGCATAGCTTAACCAGGTTTTTATAGCCTTCGGCATTTTTAGCCAGCAATAGCTGGTGCCGCCTTACATCCTTTTTCTCTTTGGTGAACTGTTTTTTATGCCTATCTTCAACAACATAAAATTCGCAGCCTACAATAGGTTTTACGTTGTGTTTTCCCGCCTCGGCCACAAATTTAAACACGCCAAACATATTGCCGTGATCGGTAATTGCAAGGGCCTTCATACCATCGGCAGCGGCCTTTTTATACAGTTTACCTATATCGGCAGCACCATCAAGTAACGAAAATTGGGTATGTACGTGTAAGTGCGAAAAATCGGGCATAACTAAATCCTGCGTAAATTTTTTGGAGAAATACAAAGTTATCAAAAAACAACTTGCAGCAACCATGTGTTGAAAACCTATACTTATGGTTGAAAAAAATAATTCAAATTATAACTTTTCTAAGTCCCACCCTACCGGGGGAGATTTAGAGGGGTTGCTAAAGGCATATTATTTGTATATATTTAGTAACAACCATCTTCATCTTTGAAAACATACTTAATTTGAAACGATTTGGACTTATAGTTTTAAAAACCGTTCTCTGGATAATTGCAAGCGTACTATTCCTGCTGCTGCTTGTAGCTATTTTGATACAGGTGCCCGCTGTTCAAAATTATGTGAAAGACAAGGCCGTAACTTTCATTCAAAATAAAATTCATACAAAAGTTCAGATAGGCCACATCAGTTTGGGCATACCCAAAACATTGGTGCTGGACGATGTTTATTTCGAAGATCAGAAAAAAGACACGCTGATAGCCGGCAAAAAATTAAAGATCGACATCAGCATGTATAAATTGCTGCACCATACCGTTGAAATAAACGAAATAAACCTGAACGGCATAACCGCCAACATTAACCGCGGGGCCGACAGCGTTTTTAATTTTGATTATATACTAAAGGCCTTTGCCAGCAAAGCACCTGAAAAACCCAAGCCGGTTGATACATCTTCGGCGATGGTTATTTCAATTGATAAGATCATCCTCGACAAAATACATATCGGTTATAAGGACGCGATAACCGGTTTTGATGTAAAATTTATGCTGGGCCACTTTGATACACGGATTAAAAACTTCGACCTGGATAAAATGAAATTCGCCATCCCGAAGATCACTTTATCAGGTTTCAACGCCCGAATCAGGCAGACATTGGTGGATGCGCCCATAACACCTGTTGACACAACTACCAAACCATTGAACATGTCGCTTGATCTTGGCACCATAGATATATCAAAAATAAATGTGGATTACGGCGGGCCCACCATGTTGGCCAATGTGAATTTAGGCCAGCTTTTGGTCGAAATGAAAAACATCGACCTTAAAAACCAAACAGTAGGCATAAAGTCGATAAATCTGGGCGATACTAAAGCGGCTTTAACTTTCCTGCAACCCGAAAAAGTTAAAAAGGATGTAGTAAAGGACATTAAAAAACTCGACACGCTTGCAAAACCCTCGGCAAGTAACAAAGGCTGGGCCGCTACATTGGATAGGATAACCTTTACCAATGATGACGTTAAGTTTGATAACAACGCGCAAAAAGCATTGCCAAAAGGACTGGATTTTGCCCACATGAATATACGCAATCTGAATGCCGATATTGAAAATCTTTCCTATAACCCTGCTACAATATCGGGCAAAGTAAACGCCTTCACTTTTACCGAAAAAAGCGGGCTTACGCTTAATAAGTTCCATACCGCGTTCTTTTATGGCCCCAAGAACGCTTATTTAAAAAACCTGTATATTCAAACACCGCAAACTACTATCCAAAAGGAGTTAGATGTCACTTATCCCTCATTAGACGCATTAACCAAGAACTTAGGCGCACTTGGCATCAACGCTAATTTGGATGGCAGCCGCATAGCAATGAAGGACGTTTTATTGCTGATGCCAACCATGAGCAGCATGAACGGCATGAAACTATCGCCTAATGAGGTATTTAAAATAAATGGGCGTGTTTACGGCAAAGTGAATGACCTGCATATCCCTAACTTCGAGGTAACCGGACTAGGAAATACCCATATAAAAGCGTCAGCCAATATGCGTGGGCTGCCGGACATGAAGAAGGCAACCTTTGACGTCACTATTAACGACTTTAAAACAAGCCGCTCTGATATTAACCGCCTGGTATCGGCAAAAATGCTGCCTGCCAGCGTGAGCATCCCCGAAAACCTGGATCTGAAAGGGTCTTTTAAAGGAAGCATGAACAACTTCAACACCAAAATGAATTTGCGCTCAAGTTACGGGGCTCTTGATCTGGATGCTGTGATGAAAAATGGCAATAACAAATCGGCAGCATCCTATTCGGCCAATATAAAAATGAACGAGCTTAACGTGGGCGCATTAACCAAGCAACCGCAAATGGCAGGCAAAGTAACCCTCAGCGCCAACATAAAAGGCACCGGCCTTGACCCCAAAAAGGCCAGCCTGCAATTCAGCGGCGATGTGGCCAGCGCTTATGTGAAAGGGTACACCTATAAAAACTTGAAGCTTACCAGCACTTCGCATAATGGCAACTACACTGCCAAAGCCACCATGAAAGACCCAAATATCCACTTCAGCCTTGATGCCAAAGCCGATTTGAACAAAAAATATCCATCAGTTGATGCTACGCTAATGGTGGATAGCATCGACCTGCAAAAACTCAACTTTTCCACCACGCCTATGCGCTTTCATGGTAAGATCGTGGCTAAGGTGCCAACTGCCAACCCTAATTATTTAAACGCTGATATAAAAGCTACCGACCTGCTGATTGTTAATGGCACTAATCGCATACAGTTAGATACAGTAAGCCTTATTTCAACCGCTACTGCCGATAGCAGCACTATACGCTTAAAAACACCCATGCTTACAGCCCATATGGCCGGCAAGTATAAACTGCCGGAAATTGGCATCGCCATGCAGGACCTGATAAACAAATATTACGATACCGACCTGGCCCGCGGCAAAACAAAAGTTAAATATTCGCCCGAGAATTTCAAGTTCGATATACACCTTATAAAAACCCCGCTTGTCGCGCAGTTTGCCCCGGATCTGAAACAACTGCAGCCGGTAAGCATTACGGGTAATTTCGATAGCCGGGCAGGCACATTAATAGTAAATGGTTCTATACCAAAAGTGGTGTATGGTACTAACACCATCAACAATATGAAGCTGGATATACATACCGGCAACAATGCGCTTAATTACAGCCTGACCGTTGATGAAGTAAAAGCATCTTCCTCGCTTGACTTATTATACACCAGCATTTCGGGCAGCGCCCAAAACAATAAGTTAAACCTCAGTTTGCAGGTACGCGATGCCGCCAAAAAGGAGCGTTACCGCATAGCAGGCGTTTTCAGTGCTTTACCAAATGAGTACCAGTTCAGCTTCCTGCAAAATGGCCTGCTGCTTAATTATACCGAATGGGCGGTAGCGGCAGATAACACTCTCCAGTTTGGCAACAAGGGCATTTTGGCGAAGGACTTTACCATCAGCAATGCAGGCCAATCATTAAGTGTTACCAGTAACCCGCAAACCTTTAATGCCCCGCTTACCATCGATTTTAAAAACTTTCATATCGAAACGCTTACACGCCTCGCCCAGCAAGATTCGTTACAGGTTGGGGGCGTAATTAATGGTGATGCGCACATCAGCAACTTCCAGAAATCGCCTGTGTTTACAACGGCCTTAAACATAAACGATTTCAATTTCAAGGGTGACACAGTAGGCAACATCGCACTAAAAGTAGACAACCAAACCGAAAACGCTTATAAGGCCAGCATGCAGATAAGCGGCAAAGGCAACCAGGTAAACCTTGATGGCACCTATTACACCAAACCCGATAGCCGTTTTGACCTGAATCTCGACATTGTATCCCTCAATATGAAAAGCATTGAAGGGTTCAGCTTCGGCAACCTGCGCAATGCCAGCGGCAATATTACCGGCAAGCTAAAAATATCGGGCACAACCGATGCCCCCGCCATACGCGGCGATATCAACTTTAAAAAGGTCGGCTTTAATGTGGCCATGCTCAACTCCTATTTCAGTATACCCAATGAAAGCATCACTTTTAATAACGATGGCATCCGCTTTAATGATTTTACGCTCATTGACTCAACCGGCAACAAGGCGGTTGTAACCGGCTCCATCGATACAAAAACCTATACCGATTTTGCCTTCGACATGAATATTCACATGGATAATTTCCGGGTGATCAATTCAACACAGGCCGATAATAAATTTTACTACGGTAAGCTCTATTTAAACAGCGATGTAAAAATAAGCGGCACTATGAAAAAGCCCGTAGTTGATGCTACGCTAAGTGTTAATGATAAAACCGACCTTACCATTGTATTACCCGAAGACGACCCCGGCCTTGAGGATCGCAAAGGCGTAGTAGAGGTCATCGATCCAAATGCTACCAATGCCGATTCTATTTTAATGGCCCGTCAGCTGGATTCACTCAAAAAGACCGGCGTGCGGGGCATAGACCTTTCGGCCAATATAAATATTGATAAAGGCGCCAAATTTACCGTAGTAGTTGACCCCAGGAATGGCGACGTTGTACATTTTCAAGGCGAAGCACACCTTAACGGTGGCATCGACCCCAGCGGTAAAACAAACCTAACCGGCACTTACCAGGTTGAGAGTGGTTCGTATAACTTATCATACGCTACCGTTAAGCGCACCTTTAATTTCAAAAAAGGCAGTACCATTACCTGGACAGGCGACCCCACCAGCGCCGATGTAAACCTTACTGCGGTATATGTTGCCAACGTTCCGCCTATAGACCTGGTAAGCCAGCAATTGGGTGGCGATGCTACAACCACCACCATGTATAAGCAAAAGCTGCCTTTCAACGTCGACCTGAATTTGAAAGATCAGCTGCTAAAACCAACTATCACTTTTAATATTGTATTGCCCGATGGCAGTTATGAAGTATCGCCCGATGTGATACAAACTGTCAATACCCGGCTAACCCAAATACGCCAGGACCCTAACGAAATGAACAAACAGGTGTTGGGCGTACTGGTACTTGGCCACTTTATTGGCGACAACCCACTGCAAAGCCAGGGTGGTAGCACCGGGATTAACGGTGCTATACGTAATAGCGTAAGCAGTTTGCTATCAGACCAATTAAATAAACTGGCGGGCAACCTGATAGGTGGTGTACAATTGAGTTTCGACCTTACTTCGGGTGCTGATTATTCGACGGGCGTTGAACAAAACCGCACCGATCTGAATGTAGGCCTGTCGAAAAAATTCCTTAACGACCGTATTACGGTTACCGTAGGCAACAACTTTAACCTGGAAGGACAAAATCAACCAGGGCAAAAAACCACCGACATAGCCGGCAACTTATCGGTTAATTATAAGCTAACGGAAGATGGCCGCTATTTGATACGCGCCTACCGGAAAGACGAATTTATTGTGGTTGAGGGCCAGGTGGTTGAAACCGGCGTTGGCTTTACCATAACTTACGAATACAACCGCTTTAAGGAACTTTTCAGGAAAAAAACACCGAAAGAAAAGCAATTGGAAAAAGAATATAAAGAGCAGCAGAAAGAGAAAAAGAAGCAACAAAAAGAAGCCGACAAAGCCCATGACGAACAGGTTACCGATACAACACAACCTGCCGATCAGCCGGCACAACAAAAACAAGCATCAAATTAACATATGGCCAGGTTTAAATATATATTGATCGTACTAATTGCCGTTTTTATAAGCGCGTGCAGCACTACCAAATATTTGGCGCCGGGGCAAAAACTATATACCGGTGGTGAGGTGAAAATTACCGATAAGGAAAACACCACAAAAGGCGAAGCAAAAGCCTTAAGCGCCGAACTTACGGCTTTATTAAGGCCGGTACCCAATGCCACAATCTTAGGCTTGCGTTATAAACTATGGATATATGATAAAACAAAAACCAATAAGCGAAGAGGCTTAAAACACTACTTAAATACACATTTGGGTGAGCCGCCTGTTTTAATAAGTTCTGTCGACCTGGAAAAGAATGCCAGTATTCTACAAAACAGGTTGCAAAATGAGAGCTATTTTGTGGCGCAGGTAGCAGGCGATACAGTAAGCAAAAAGAATTCGAAAGTAGCGAAGGCAGTGTATTCAGTGCAAACAGGGCCGGCCTATCATTACCGTAAAATTGTATTTCCGCAGGAAAAGGATGACCTCGATACAGCCGTAACCGGCACATCTAAGTTGAGTCTTTTAAAGGTCGGCGATAAATATAACCTCGATGTTATTAAGGATGAGCGCATACGTATCGATGCCCGCTTAAAGGAAGAAGGCTTTTTTTACTTCTCGCCTGAAGACCTGATCATGAAATACGACAGCACCGTGGCCGGCCACCAGGTTGATATGTTTGTAAAAGTAAAAGCTTCAACCCCTGATGAGGCCTCATGGATATACAAGATCAGGAACATATATGTTTATCCTAAGTATACTTTAAAAGATACCTCTGCTAAACTGGATTCGGCAGTAAAATACCGCTGGTATAATGTTATCGATCCTAAAAAAAGCGTGCGGCCCTTTACATTTAAAAATACGGTACTACTGCACCCGGGCGATATTTACAACCGCACCGAACACAACAACAGCTTAAACCGCTTTATTGAATTGGGGCCGTTTACTTATGTAAAAAACCGCTTTGAAGATGTTACGCCCGACTCAGCCTTTCTTGATGTATATTACTATTTAACACAGGCTAAACGAAAGGCCCTAACCGCCGAAATAATTGCCCGGCAAACATCGGCAAACTACGATGGTACACAGGTGAATTTTACCTTCAGGAACAAAAACACCTTTAAGGGTGCCGAACTATTTAACCTTACCTTTTTTGCCAGTACCGATAAACAGTTTGGCAGCTATAACAACGGGTTCAACGTTTACCAGTTTGGTGTGCAGCCATCCATATCATGGCCACGCTTTATCAGTCCGTTTAATTTTAGTAGCGACAACGCGTTTATACCCCGTACCATGCTTACAACGGGTTACACATATATCGACCGAACACAGCTTTACCAGCTAAATTCATTCACCGGTTCATGGGGATATCAGTGGAAACCAAACCTGCACAAGCAACATACGCTCGACCTGCTGGATGTGGGCTATGTGGATGCTGCCAATGTTTCGGCTTTATATCTTGATAGTATCCGCCATACACGCAACCCTACATTAACTCACGTTATTAACAATCAGCTCACCTTCGGCCCCAGCTATAGCTTTACGTACGATAATTCCACTGAGGATTTCCGCACAAACAGCATGTATTACCAGGGAAAAATAAGCCTGTCTGCAGCGCTTTATGGCCTGGTAACCGGGGCTGATACATTAGGCGGCAAAGTAGGCAAAGTATTTGGCACCCCGTTCGACCAATATGTAAAACTGGAAAACGAAATAAGGTATTTTCATAAACTTGGGCCCAACAGCAAACTGGCCACCCGCCTGCTGGTAGATGTAGGTATCCCTTACGGCAACTCTACTATTTTGCCTTACAGCCAGCAGTTCTTTATTGGTGGCCCTAATAGCTTGCGCGGTTTCCAGGCACGTGCCATTGGGCCGGGCTCCTATTATCCGCCATCATCAGTAACCAGCGCGAGCCAGTTTTTACCTGATGAATCAGGCGATATTAAAATAGAAGGCAATATAGAATACCGGCCAAAACTATTCAGTATTGTTGAAGGCGCCCTGTTTGTTGATGCCGGTAACATATGGACCATGAGGAGCCAGTACGGCCTTCCCGGCGCTGCATTTGGCAAAAACTTTTTAACACAGATAGCCGCCGATGCCGGTTTTGGTCTGCGCTTTAATCTTTCAGTGCTCATATTACGTACCGACTTTGGTTTTCCCATACTTGAGCCCTATGAACCGCCAAGCCAGCGCCGGATAATTGACGGTATTGATTTCAGGGACGCGCAATATCACGGCTCAAATATGGTATTTAATCTCGCCATAGGCTACCCGTTCTAATTATTTAGTAATGGAGAGAATAAGTGATTGAGTGAATAATTGATTTGTAATTATGTTACTACCTGTAAATAATTTTCAAATCATCAAATTGTCAAATCATCAAATTGCTTCATCTGCACATCCACACATCCGCATATCTGCACATCCATCCCACACATTAATTGCATTTATTCCCTATTTAGTTTTAACTTTATTAGCAAACAATCATCACATATGTTACAGGGTGCCTAAATTCCCTGTGTATTTATCGCTATAGTTTTAAATGGACAGCCCGCAAAAAAATAGCACCATTATAATTATAAGCCTGCTTACAATAGTTACGGGTATTGTAGTGATGGCCGGTTGGTTATTGAATAGCCCCGGCCTGGCAAATATGGTTATCGGTTATATAGCTATGCGGTTCAATACGGGTCTATGTTTTGTTCTATTTGGCAGCGCGTTGTTGTTTTCTCAATATCAAACCAAAAAATATTCAAATATTGGCTTTATTGTCACTGCACTACTGGCTACAGTTATATCGTTTCTCACTATTTACCAGGATATTTTCCATGTCAACATCGGTATCGATCAGCTTTTTGTAACCGATAAAACACCTGTATCGCCTTATAGCCCGTTTCCCGGGCGTATGGCAACTACTTCATCTGTCTGTTTTTTTCTTTTAGGGGCCGGCCTTTTATTGCTCATCAATAAAAAAAGGGCGTTTCATATTGCGGCTCAGTACATTTTTCATGTGGTAACTTTTATTTCAGGGGTGGCGCTAATTGGTAATATGTATGGCGTAGCATTATTTCTTACCTTATTGTATGTAACCTCAATGCCAACCTGTACAGCGTTACTTCTTTTCATCCTTTCATTGGCGGCATCGCTTTTAAACCCCTTGTTAGGGATAAGCCGCGTATTTACCGGCCACCAGGTCGGCAATCAAATGGCAAAAAGGCTTTTCAGCCTTATGGTAATAATGGTGTTGCTGTTTGGTATGCTAAACGGCGAAATGCAGCATTCCAGGTTATTTTCTTCACTTGCTGTTGGCTTGTCGATTTTGGCGGTTTGCTTTTTGTTGGTTAGCCTGCTGCTGATATGGAATACAGCCACATGGTTAAACAAGATCGATGCCCGGCGCACCGAAGCCGAAGCCGAAGTAAAAATGATGAATGCCGAACTGGAACAAAGGGTAAAGGACCAAACAAGTGAACTTAGGGAAGCTGAGCTAAAATTCAGGACTATCGCCGAACGGTCGATGGTTGGGGTTTATATCGTCCAGAATGATATGTTTACCTATGTTAACCCCAGGTTTGCCAATGTATTTGGCTATGAGCCCGATGAATTGCTTAATGATACTAACGCAGCTTATAAAATTTTTGATGAAAGTTACCTTGATGTAGTAAGAGAAAATATAAGAAAACGCATTGAAGGCGAAGTGGAAAGTGTGAGGTACGAAGCTATGGGTAAACGCAAGGACGGCACCACCAATTGGATAGAGATTTATGGCAACCGGGTATTGATAGGTGGCAAACCGGCAATTATTGGGTCGATGATAGATATTAGCGAACGCAGGAAAGCCGAGGAGGAATTAAGATCGTCGGAACAAAAATATAAACTGCTTTTTGAAAGCAGCCCCATGCCTATGTGGATGATAGCCAAGGACGATCTGTCGATAATTGCGGTAAACGATGCCGCTGCCCGGCTGTATGGTTATAATAAGGATGAACTTTTACACATGAATGTAAAGGTGTTGCGCACACCTGAAGATGCTGCCGGTCAGTTGGACGATTATACCAGGGAAACCGATGAATACAGGATAGTAAGGCACCTGAAAAAAGACGGATCGGTTATGACCGTTCAGATAATTGCACACGACATTATTTTTGAAGGGCGACCCGTAAGGCTTTCATTAACCAATGACATTACCGAAAAGATAGCGGCCGAAGAAGCACTGCAAAAGTCGGAAGCTAACCTGCAGGCCATATTAAACACCACCGATACCGCTTACGCGCTTTTTGATAGAGATCTTAAGGTATTGACTTTTAACCAGAAAGCCATTGAATTTGTTAAATCTCAATATGATCACATACCACAAAAGAACGACCGACTGGCCGATTATTTTCCGAAGCAGCGTTTCCCGCAGTTCAGCAAATTTGCTGATGAGGCATTAAAAGGGAATAACATTAATTACGAAATAGACTACCCGCAGCCCGATGGATCTGTTTCCTGGTACTATGTGCGCCTGTTCCCTATAACAGATGAAAACAAACAAATTTTTGGCATGCTGATGGCTTTGTATGATATAACGGAACGCAAGAAAGCTGAAGAGAACCTGAAAACGGCCTATAAACACATCCAAAGCCATATTAACAGCATAAAAGAAATGGCATGGAAACAATCGCATCTTATACGCAGCCCGCTAGCCAATTTAAAGGGATTGGCCGCAATGTTGGATGAAGGGCACCCCGACCCCCAGGTGATCGATCATATACAAAGTGAACTTGACCGCCTGGATGCCATCATTATTGAAATGGCCGAAGACGCATCAGAAAATTATAATGATTGAATTAGCGAATATTTTAAAAAAGTAACTTACAATCATTCTCTAACTAATTCGTTAATTCACTAAATGACTATCACCGTTCCGCTGCAAATTATCGACCTTAATCAAGACGGGTTCCATCCATTATTAAGTATTAAAGTTTTCGGCAAAAAATTTACTGTGGTACTTGATACCGGTGCGTCAAAAACAGCCTTTGACAAAACACTGCTGCAACAGGCAAATGAATCAGCCTTGATAACAGAAAGCAGCATTCTTTCAACCGGGCTTGGTACCAATAGTATGGCCTCGTTTACAGCTGTTATACACGACATGCGCATAGGCCGTTTAAAAATACCCGAATTTGAAGTGGCTGTACTCGACCTTTCTACCATTAATTTTGCCTACGCCCAAATGGGTCACCCGCAGGTTTTAGGCGTGATAGGCGGCGATATTTTAATGCAATACAATGCCATAATTAATTATGGCAAACGTACACTACGCCTTTTTGCTTAACTTTGATTATTGATGATAGCAGCATTCGAAAACTACTTACGTTCACAAACCGATCTCAGCCAGGATGATATTAATCATATTATCAGCCTTGCTGTACAGCGAAAGTTGCGCCGTAATGAGTTTTTGCTGCGCGAGGGTGATATATGCCGCAATAAAATATTTATTGCAAGTGGCATGCTGCGGCTATACGGGTTAGCGCCCGACGGCAGCGAGCATATACTGCAATTCGCACCTGAAAATACCTGGACGCTGGATGTTGAAAGCTATGACCGTGAAATCCCTGCGCATACCAACATTGTTGCTGTAGAACCAAGTGAAGTATTGCTATGGCCAAAAGCCGATTTTACTAAGTTGGTGGATGATATGCCGCAGCTGAAAAACTTTTCACAACAGCTCATCTCCCGCAATATTTACAACAGTCGCCAGCGCCTGCTGACAACCTTAGGCGGCACACCCGAACAGAAGTACGAAGATTTTGTTCGAAATTCCCCCGGATTATTACCCCGTTTGCCACTGTGGATGATCGCATCCTATCTTGGTATATCACTCAAAACACTAACCCGCATACGCCACGCGCAGTTGCAGCGCTAATGCAATTATGGTCAAATGACCTCTTTTTAACACTCCCGATACCGCAACTTTGTATTAAATAAAATCATTATCCTATGCGTGTATTTGTAACAGGGGCCTCGGGATTTGTGGGCTCCGCAATTGTAAAAGATCTATTAGCGGCCGGGCATAAGGTGCTTGGCCTCGTCCGTTCGGACAAAGGCGCCGCACAAGTCGCAGCTGCTGGTGCGGAAGCATTACTTGGCGATGTAAATGATACCGCAATTCTCCGCCAGGGGGCCACAAATTGTGATGCCGTGATCCATACAGCCTTTAATCATGATTTTTCGCAGTTTAAAGCGAACTGTGAAGCTGACCGAAAGGTTATAGAAGCCTTAGGCGAAGCACTGACCGGTACAGATAAACCGCTGGTCATTACATCAGGTGTGGGCATATTGAGTTATGGCCGACCGGCGAACGAGAATGATGCAAACGAGGATGACAGGGTGACCGTGGGATCCGATGTAGTACCAAGGGCTGCTTCAGAAGAAGCGGCGGCTGTAGTTGCTAGTAAAGGTGTAAATGTGTATACGGTTCGGCTACCGCCAAGCGTACACGGGGCAGGTGATCACGGTTTTGTGCCGATGGTAATAGGCATTGCGAAAGAAAAAGGCGAATCGGCTTGTGTAAATGAAGGCCTTAATCGATGGCCTGCTGTCCACCGGTCTGATGCGGCAACGCTTTACCGGCTGATTGTGGAAAAGCAACCATCACTAAAGATCCTTCATGCGGTGGCCGAAACCGGCGTACCGTTCCGCGGGATCGCTGAAGCCATTGGAAAGGGATTGAATCTGCCCGTAGCAAGTAAAAGTGGTAATGACATTGCAACGCATTTCGGCTGGTTTGCGAATTTCGCATCTATGGGTTGCCCGGCTTCGAGCGGGAAAACCCGGAAAGCACTAGGCTGGGAACCAATTGGCCCCGAATTGATCGAAGATATTCAGGCTTGCTATTTTTTAGATTAAGCAGGATTGCCACCGAATATCAAAAGGTGCCTTAGATTTAGAAAAGGCTTCGGAAATTAATCCGAAGCCTTTTTTATTAATTGTATCTTTTTGCAACATTATTAACAGTGACCTGTCTAATTTGACAAGTGAAGGATATTGCCGAAAATAAACTAAGCGATCAGTCTCAGCTTATAGTGATCTAAGTTTTACACTGGTAAATTGCAAATAAGTATAAGAATCTGTACTTACCACCCAGCCAAACGTAACTGTTGTATTTTGGGTTAGTGTAAAGTTCAGCGTGTGTAAACCGCCAATACTGTTTTGATCGCCATGGAACCATGCCAAAGTATTACCTGTACTCAACGCAGTAATATCAGGAAGAGAAGTACCTGCTGCCACCACTTCGTTGGCGTTGATGCTCCCTCCGTATCCGGCTGTCTGTACGTCAATAGCATAATTACCGGCAGGCAATGTAAAGGTTTGATATACCTTACCGTTATTTACACCATTGCCTGAATAATTCTCTGCTTCGAAATGTATACATCCGTTATTATCGGTCGACCATCCGCCCCGCGTATCCCCATCCTGGTTCAACACGTTGGTATTGTACGACCAGTAAAGCGGGTAACCCCATTTATCGGTATGTTCCACATCGCTGCGTAAGAATGGATTACCGGGATTTTTAATATATAGTGCCGTAATATCTCCTATTCTTTTTATGGTTGGATAGGTACTGATTGCCTGTACGGTAAAGGTATCTATAGCCCCTTTAAGCGGGATATAACTGGATTGATATGTTACATTCGACCCAAACTGAAAATCGGGAAGCATGATCGTATTGCTGTCAGGCTTCAGGATGAGTGTATGGGTCTTGTTTGCATTATCCGTATAATTAATGACCGTTTTAATATTTATAGAATCTGGCGGATTGAATTTTAATTGTACGGTACCGGTAAGAATATTTACTATGAACGGAGTATCTGCATTGTAACCCCTGTTAAATAGTGCACTCTCGTATACAGCACCGAACACCCGCACACTGTTTATATTTAGTGGGATAGAAATATGCCCCGCATCATCAATGGAATAAACATTAAATGAGTAGGTACCTTCAACCAGGTTAGGGATCAGTACTTTAACCGTATCAGCAGGATTGTGATCGGTAGCAGTAACTGTTAATGAATCCTGCTTGTTGTTCCAGTATATTTTATACGTAACGATCTTGGGGTCAGGGCTGGGGTTCCATATCAACATGGTTCGCAAATTTCCGGCAAGATAGTTTTGATTAGATATCACGCCCGGATAAATAATCTCTCCGCCTTTCTCTAACTTCTTATAGTTCTCATCCATTTTGGAACAGCCGGATACAGCTATTGCTACCAGCAACAACCAAACAATATTTTTTATATATATCTTCATGTTATTAATCCTTTTAAATTATTGTGGGCTACCATAGAAAGAGATTTCTTCTATGTAGGTGTAATCCAAACCAAACCATGTATCTTTTACCTCAACGCGTATGTATTTAACCGCAGGACTATTGAATGGGACATCAAAATCTACACCTGCATTTATAAATGCCTGGTCAGCAGCGTTTGTCTGCCCCTGTGGAAGCCCGGATGGCGGATCAGGAAAATGGTAACTACCTAATGCGGTCCAATCACCCGAAATAGTGCCCGGGGCTACTCCACCCGGCGTAACAGCATCGGCAGGATTATCCACATTCGATCCCCAGATCGTAAAATCTTCCGGATTAGCATAACCATAACTTCTAACCCACATGGTAAAGTGACTGAGCTTGTAAGTGCGGCCTACACCAAAAGTACCCTGGATCGGTTTTGGAATCGGCCCTATAGTAGTCTGCCACGGAGCTTGCCCTGGCCCTTCCAGGGTAAAACCATCCCACAAATACGGTAAAATACCACCATAACCTATATAAGAGTCGCTATTGGTTTGATAGGTAAAGAATTTGCTTTTATCCAGCAATTCTTCAAAAAGAGGTGTTGCATTGACAATTAAAGTATCTGAAACATTCCCGAAGTTATCCGTAACAAAAACGCCGAAAGTGGTTGGCGTAGTAGGGTATCCCCTTACTGAATAATCTATAGTATCTGAACTTGTGTAATGATTGTCAGCAATAATGAATTTTTTAGTGACGGGGTCAATGTTAACCATATTAAGCCCTATAGCACTTTTTGAAAAATTTAGGCCCTGAATATTTATGCCGCCGAAGTCGGGCGCAAGTTTTAATGACTTCCGGACCAGCTCGTAGTAAGGCGTGTCGGGATGAACAGTGACCGTTACCGGGTCAGAAGAAATATTAGCCCTCGTAACGGCAGTCAACGTAACGGTGTAATCTTTACTGCTTTGAAAACCTTCCACACGGATGGTATCCAAAAAATAGCTTGACTTAGATTGGCGCACGGTTTTATTATTGATCATGTAATTTGCCTGTACGTATAGCAAATTCTGATCATTCGGCAACGAGTAAGTAAGAACCGCCCCCCCGTTAAAGTTTTTAACTTTAACATTGGTTACCGTGCCCGGTTTTGTTTTATCAGTCGAATCGGGGAATATATACTTATCACCCTTTTGACATGAAAGCAAACATGTTATTGAAATAGCCACTACACAAAGCAAAAAGTGTATGGGCCTGGTAATATTAAATTTCATACTGTTTTAATTTAAATTGTTATCTATGATTTGAAACAAATTATTAATCCTACCAAAAAGGGTTTTGAACCAGGTTATCATTAATCACCAGGGAATTTGTAGAAATAGGCCACAGATAATCGCGTGTATTGAAAACAGGTATCTCAACGTTAACGGCACGATAGTAATTCACAGCCTGGCTTTCGTAAATACTCCAACCTTTGCACGGTACACTTAAAACGCCCTGTAGCTCTTTCCAACGGCGCAGGTCCCAGCCGCTTTGACCTTCGAAGCAAAGCTCTATTCGCCTTTCCTGGTGAATGATCGCTCTCAGGCCGTCCTGTGTTGTTGGCTTTGTGGGATTATTAGAATAATTTGCCCATGAACTTACTACACCTGCTAATCCCGACCTCGCCCTTATTTTATCAACATAAGAAATGGCTTCAGGAGTTGGTCCGTTTACTTCGTTCAATGCTTCGGCGTATAAAAGGTATAACCCTGCCATACGCATTACCGGCATTTGAAAATCTGTCCAGGTAAAACCGTCATCATAAACAGTCAGATAATTAGCCAGTTTTTTAGGCCAGTAACCGGTTATGTTTGTTTTCTCCAAAGCTTTAGGGCCTGCGAGTGAGGTTACCCCCCTGGCGGCAACATAATGGGCTTGTTTCGCATCATATATCCCGTTGCCAAACCATATGCCGCCATCAAAGCCAATACTGCCGTAGTAGCGCGGCTCGCGATCAAAGTTTGATTTTACTGTTGTATACCCGTTTTCTATATAGAAGACGTTAGCGTTATCTCCCACTCTTAATTCATTTCTACCGGCGTAATCCCAGGTCTTGTCTTCATTTATCGGTACACCATTATTTGAATAGAAAAGTTCAGTAGTGGACATTGGAACAGCATAATAAGCGGGGTTCTGAGTGTCATTCTGGTTCGCTAACTGTGTCATGCGGGGAATGCAATACTCCTGCCCGTGCCAGATACTGCTCAGCGCCCATATCGTCTCGGGATTAGTATCCCATTTTTGCCAGAGTGCATTCTGAAAAGTAAGTACGGTTTTTAATGAATCGGGCAGGTTGGTTACGTTTGGCGCAGGCAAAAACGTTGTATTTAATTTCAGGCCCGCTGCTTCGCAGGCGTCAATAGCTGCTTTACAGGCATCTGCCGCTTTTTGCCATTTAGTGGCATCGTAAGCAGGAAACAAAAGCGTACCGCTTTTATCCTTAAAATTCGCATAATCAGGATTACCATTGAATAGCGGACTGGCAGCAGTCATCAGCACTTCAGCTTTAATTGCCATTGCTGCCGGCGCCGTTATCCTGCCCAATTCCTTCGACGGGTTATCAATTGTCGATGGCAGATCGGGAATTGCCTGATCGAGTAAGCCAACAATGTAGTTGACCACATCATTAACAGGCATACGCTTTACTTTAACCTCGGCAGTTGACGCCTCAACAGGTAAATTAACATCTATAATAGGGATAGGGCCATAAAGCCTGAATAAATAGTAATGGTAGTATGCTTTTAAAAATTTGGTTTCAGCTATCCATCTTGCTTTCTCAGTAGCTGTTAGGTCAGCCGGTTCATTTATATTGGCAAGCATGGTGTTGCACCTGCGGATGGATTTCCACATACCAATACCATTGTTTGTACCATCCCAATAATTTAAGCCAGGATTGCCCGCATTTTGCGTACCTGTTATTAAACTAAAGCCGGTTATATCAATCGGGTTACTGGGAAGGTCGAACGGGAAAATGATCTCAGATGATGTTGTGAAACCGGCGCTCCTGTTAAGGTCATTAAGCTGTTGAAGGTCGGAATAACAAGCAAACAAATAATTTTCTGCTGCATCGCGGCTCCTGAAAGCATAATCCAATGTACCAACATCGGGCGGAACAACATCAAGATATTTTTTACATGAGCCACTGAATATGACTATTATGGCTAAGCAGAATAGTTTTAAATATAATTTCATAATATTTTTCCTCTCGTTTATAAATTAACATTTACACCAATGTTGTATACCTTTTGTATGGGGTAAGCAAACCCATTGCTGCCCAATTCCGGATCCCATAACTTAAATGAACTCCATGTATATAGGTTTAGCCCGTTGAAGTACACACGTAAATTTTTGAGACCTAATTTTTTAGAGACTTTTGATGGTAAAGTGTACCCAAATTCCAGCGATTTAAGCCGCATGAAGGCACCACTTCGCAACCACCATGTGCTGGGTTGGAGATTATTTTCAATATCGTTACGATTTACACCCAAACGGGGGTACAAGGCGAACAGGTCCTGGTTGCCCGGCGACCAATGGTTATCTGCAAATTGTTGCAGTAATTGGGTGTTGCCATAAATATAAGCATCGGTACTTTGTACAAAGGGGCTAACTTCATTCGGATCGATCATAAACGATACCATTGCCTGCCCCTGGAAAAATGCCGAAAGATCAAAGTTTTTATATTGCGTTGACAAGCCATAGCCATATACAATTTCGGGCACCGACGGATAACCAAGAAAAGTTTCATCGCGGCTGTCAATTATCCCATCGCCATTCAAATCGCGATATTTGATATCTCCACCCTTAGGCGCTTTCCCTGTTGGTGAAAATATCTGTGTGGGTGAACTGGCTGCTTCGGCATCATCAACAAATAAACGTTCGGCTATGTAGCCATATCCTTCGCGAATAGGTTGCCCTACAAAATGACGGTATGCTTCGGGGTAATCAGGTTCTTCATAATAAGTATACTTATCCACCGCATAGGTAAAGTTTCCACGCCCGGTTATAGACAGGTCCTTATTAATAGTTTGTTTGTAGTCTAAGGTAAGATCAAGCCCTTTTGAATTTGCTTTACCCAAATTGGCATAAATAGGAACCTCGAGACCAGATGTTGACGGGATATAACTCCTTTGTTGCAGGATATTATAACGGTTGTAGTTATAAACCTCGGCAACAATATTCAGATTTTTCAATAAGGTCATCTCCAGGCCTATGTTTAATTGCTTGGAGGTTTCCCATGTTACATTGGGGTCGGCATAGTTATTTATAGCCACACCAGGGTGAGAATACCCTGCATTAGTACCAAAAGTAGCCGGAGCGCCCCCATTCAGGTTAACATCTGAGGCGTAAAAGAAACGCCTGTCGCTTATAGCATCATTACCAACCAGGCCATAGCTGGCCCTTAATTTAAACCTGGTAAATATCTTATCTAAGGGTTCAAACCATTTCTCTTCTGATACCAACCATCCTACACCGATTGTCGGAAAAAAACCATACCTGTTATTGGCACTAAAACGTTCAGAACCATTATAGCCAAAGTTAAACTCCGCGAAATATTTACCCAGGTAATTATAGGCTGCCCTGCCTGCTATCCCAAGGTTACGGTGCGGCAAAGCATCAATCAGCGTTGAAGCATTTGAATAAACCGTTTGCTCTTGCGTGAATACTAAGTTGGCAGATATATTATGGTTATGTAATTGTTTGGAATAATCAATGTTACCCTGTAAATAAAGCTGATTACTTATAATTGGCGTACCCGGAAAATACTGCAAATACTCTTCTGCGTCGCCCGGGGTTTGGTTAAGCCAGTTTAATACATAGGTATTATTGGCTTTATTATAACTTGAAACATTATAATAAAACGGGTTATATGCTAAATTAGAATCGAAGTACGAATAACGGTTTGTACTGAATATACCATGGAAAGCAAGGCCTTCAGTAATAAAATTCAAATTCTGATTTAACTCAAGTTGCGCAAGCATTCTCGATTCTGAAGAGTTTTTATGTCCCCGCTCTAACAATGCATAAGGATTATTGTATGGTGTGCCGAGCGCCTCGGGGGCGCCATACAAAATATGTTGTGTCTGGCGATTGGCTGAATCCGCCGGAAAAAACGCCGGAAACAATACCGGGCTGGTATGTAAGGCTATTTTGTAAACGTCAGAGCTAAAGGTACCGTCAGTGGTTAAGGGCCCGGCATAGGAGCTGAAAGTCCCGGAGAATCTCACCACTGCTTCGGTTGTTTTGGTAAGGTTTAGGTTAATATTTGAACGTAACTGATAATTTTGAAATTTCACATTATCACTGTTATTATTATTTGGATCATCAACCAAATTACCATGGTCAAGATCATAAGAACCCGAAACATAATAGCGTGCAAACGGGGTACCCCCACTTACGCTCAGGTCGGCCCTTTGCGTAGTTGTTGTGGGTTTTATGAGCATTTTTAGCCAGTCGACCGCTGGATAGACATAAGGGTTATAACCGGGGCCTTTGTTTATGGTATTTTCAGTATTTAATATTTTGTCCTGGTTAAAGGGTACCGGCGCTGACGGGTCACGGCCAAGGGCAGCCTCGTTAAAATCGTTCATGTAAGTAATTGGGTCGGCTATTTTTAACGATTGCGTATTCTCAGATATGGAGTTCTCCAATCTGAAATTAATAGTTGGCTTTCCAACTTTACCCGATTTTGTGGTGACCAAAATAACGCCGTTTGCACCCCTCGCTCCATACAAAGCCGTAGCACTGGCATCTTTCAGTATAGAGAAACTTTCGATATCGTCCACCTGTAAACGAGCCAGGTCGTTTGTTGATAATTCGATGTTGTCTATCAGGATCAATGGATTTACATTGTATCCAAAAGTGGTTACCCCCCTTATGAAAAATGTGGCGTTATCCTGGCCGGGTTGCCCCGATCCCTGGAACGCGATGATACCTGCAGCCGAACCTGCCAATGCATCGGTTAAATTACTTGCCGGTATTTTCAGGTCCCCTGGTTTAATTGTGGTTACAGATCCAACAACGGCTTCTTTACGTTCCTTTTTACCGTAGGCCAAAACCACAACTTCCTCCATTTGAGATTTTGCCTCTCTTAAAACGAAGTTGTATACCTTTTTGTCCTCGGTTACAATAACATGCTGATCGACAAACCCAACGAACGATATCTTCAGGCTGGTGCCGGGCTCAACATCCAGCACAAATTTGCCATTTTCGTCGGTTGACGTGGCAATACCTTTAACGTTTTCCGCCGCGATGGATGCTCCCGTTATCTTTATGCCTAATGTGTCGGTTATCTTACCTGTTATGGTTATTTTTTTAGGAGGGGCGGTTGATTGATCATTCTCAGGCAGATCCTTTATAATTATTGATTTCCCTTCAATGGTATAAGTAAGGTTTAACCCGTCTAAACATGTTTTCAGGGCCTCTTCAATAGGTACGCCTGTGAAGTTCACACTTAGTTTGGGCGCTGCATTGATTCGCTTTGATGACCAGAAAATGTTGTACCCGGTTTGTTTATTAAACTCGGAAAATATTTGCTTTAAGGTCGCGTCCTTTTTTTGATATGTTATTTTTTGAGAAAAACCCGCCGCACTCACCTGCATAAAAGCAAGGAACAGTAGAAATGTGGTTATCTTCATGATGAGCAGAAATTTCTTGGCGTAGCCCGAAGGCATACAAATGTTTGCAGTAAAATTTTTATACATTTGTTATGGCTGTTTTTAAGTTTAAAATGTTAGGTCAACTTGCATTCGGATTTATAAAGCCAATTGGAGCAGGGGCATCGGAAGTGCCTCTGTTCCGCTTTATAAACCAATGGTTATGAATTAGCCGGACTTGTTTTTTGCGCTCATAATTAATTTTGTTTAGTTATAAATTGGTTTTTAATGGTTTATTTTTTGCTGATTATTACCGTTGGCCCGTTTATCCTGAATTTTACATCCCCGGTTTGTTCCAACATTTTCAGCAGCGTTGAGATATTGGCAAAACGCGTAGTTAAGGCCCCGAAAGTTTCAGATTTTATACTTTCGTCCTGGTATACAACATTAATATTATACCATCTTGCCATCTCCCGCATAATGTCCTCAAGCTTTTCATCGTCGAATTTGAAATAACCGTCTTTCCAGGCTGTCACCGCTTCGGTATCAACCCCGTGTATAAAAATGCTTTGGGCCGCTTCGGCTTGCTGGCCCGGTTTTAACACAACGCTGTTATTACCGGCAGTTAGCTTCACAGCGCCGCGTAACAAAGTGGTTTTGGTGGTTTTCTCATCGCTATAAGCGTTAATATCAAATAGTGTCCCTATATCCTCAACTGTTTGAGTTGCGGTAACTACACGAAAAGGATGGGCGTTATCATGTACCACTTCAAAGCAGGCTTCACCGGTCAGTTCGACCCTGCGTTCTTTAAGCACCGAAAAATTAAGCGGGAACCTGATAGATGACATGGCGTTAAGCCAAACATGTGTACCATCCGGCAGATCGATCTGGAACTGGCCGCCCCTGGGCGTTTCAATGGTATTATACTGAATAGCAGTTGCAGGAATAGTTTTTGACGCCAGTTGTTCAGCCGTATCCGTGAGTTGAAACGAATATTTTAACTGACCATTGGCCAATTTGATGATACGCACATTATGCTGGCTGGCAACTGCACCATCCTTAATATCGGTCAATGATATTTTAGTTCCATTAGCTAATGTTAATATGGCTTTATTGCCACCCGGTAAAATATCATGCTGGCGGTTTACGGCCTGCTTTTGTTTGGTGTTTTTGGCTTCCGGGTTGATCAAAAACTTACCTACGCCCAAAGCTGCAATAATTACCGAGGCAGCGGCCAGGCCCCAGTTACGATAAATGAAAAACCTGGATCTGGGCTTCGTATGGGCCAGCAAACGGCTAAAGATATAGTCGTTGGCACTCGCCTCATCCTCCGGGAATTGAGCATCCTGGTATGCCGTAGAACGGTACCAATCCAGTAATTCCTGCTTTTCAGAATCTGACGCAGTATTGTCCTTATATTTTTGAATTAGGTTGTAAATAGTTTGCGGGTCCAATTGGTATGGGCGTTTATTACAACTATGTACCGTAAAAAGATTGTTACCCTAATGAAATAAGAACTTTTTTTAAATTAATCGCACAGCAGCTTTATCAATTACCTTTTGTAAGGTATAATGTGATAAATACCAGGATAGTAGTGCCGTAATTTTTTAATTCACCGCGAATTATCTTCAACGCTTTGGTAATGTTTGCCTCAACCCCTTTTTCGCTAAGATTTATTTTATCGGCAATTTCTTTATTTTTTAAACCTGCCTCACGACTATAGCGAAACGCCATGCGACATTTCTCAGGCATTTCCTCAACAATACCATTAATGTATTCTTTTAAAAACAACGCGTCGAGCTTTTACTCATCATTTATTATTTCATCAAACTCATAATTTGCTTCAGCCAAAGCCTTGCGCCTTTGTGTTTTTTGATAATGCTTGAAGATGTTAAATTTTATTGCTGTTGCTAAAAATGCAGGAAGGTTGTCAATATCAACCTTGTTGCGCCTTTCCCATAGTGATATAAATACGTCGGCAACTATGTCTTTGGCTTCATTACTCCCATTTGAATAGTTCCAGGCAATTAAAAGCATTTTTTTCCAATACC
>Ga0207142_1022_pt1 | contig 30583 bp, 23 predicted proteins | sample Alteio_BWMinHeat_2_FD_153561 | JGI IMG/M metagenome (GOLD analysis project Ga0207142, IMG submission 153561) | Enriched cells from forest soil in Barre Woods Harvard Forest LTER site, Petersham, Massachusetts, United States -... | ecosystem: Environmental > Terrestrial > Soil > Temperate forest >... | reverse complement strand
GGATGATGGGTTTTTTGTTGGGCCTTGGATTTAAATATACGGGGCGCGATGGATTCCGCAAGCTGCCTTATTCCACCGTGCAGGAGCTGATGATCACCCATTCGTTTGAAACCGATGCCTTCAGGATAAATTATAACGGCCAGTGGATACAGGCAATCGGCAAGGCAGATATAACCTTACACGCGCTGGCAGATGCGCCGGATAATACCGTAAACTTTTTTGGCCAGGGCAATGAAACCACGCTCGATAAATCGAACGGGTACCATAAATATTACCGCACCAGGTTTAATTTTTACCAGGTCGATCCGGCGCTACGCTGGAATACTGGCAAAGGCAGCACCATAAGTTTTGGCCCATCGATACAATTTTACCATTTCAACCCTGCCGACAATGTGGGGAGATCAATCGTGCAGCCGGGGCTCATCAAGTCATACGACAGCACGAGCTATAATAAGGACAAGGAACATGCGGGCTTTATCGCAAACTTTATCAGTAATAAACGAAATAATGAGATCCTTCCCTCAAGCGGATATTACCTTAATATAAAACTTGAAGGATATGCAGGCCTGAATAGTTATTCTAAAGCATACGCAGAGCTTAAGCCTGAATTTACCTATTATCAAAAGATAGATACCGGGGCCATAGTTGTTCTTTCAGACCGTATTGGCGGTGGTGCAAGCATAGGGAATCCCGCCTTTTATCAGTCACTATTTTTGGGTGGACAAGGTAACCTGTTGGGCTATCTGCAAAACAGGTTCGCGGGGCAGCAAATGGTTTTTAACAACCTGCAGGCCCGCATACGGTTAGCCAATATTGCCGGGTATATTTTACCGGGGCAATTGGGCGTAACAGGGTTTTATGATGTTGGCCGTGTTTGGCAAAAGGGTGAAAACTCAAATCAGTTTCACCAGGGCCTTGGCGGGGGGCTTTACTTCGCGCCTGCCAGCTTAACCGTATTACAGGTGCTGGTTGGCCACTCAAATGAAGGATGGTATCCATATATTTCATTAAATTTTAGGATATGATATATTTTGAAGCATAAGTAATTCAAAAGATTACTTATTTATGAAAGATGCTTTGTTATCTGAATATAGATTTTCATAATTTTAAACATTAAACTTATGAAACCTATAAATTATGGAAAACTACACAGATCACAGTAGCTTATCTGAAGTTAACGGCCCTGGCGATGCTGCCAAATGCCCTTTTTTAAACGGTTCGTTAAAGCAAAGTGCCGGTGGTGGTACCAGGAACCGCGATTGGTGGCCAAACCAATTGAAACTGAACATTCTGCGTCAGAACTCGGCATTATCCGATCCGATGGATAAAGGATTTAACTATGCTGAAGCCTTTAAAAGTCTTGACCTGGCCGCAGTGAAGAATGATATTTTTGAACTGATGACCAACTCGCAGGAATGGTGGCCGGCGGACTACGGGCATTACGGCCCATTCTTTATCAGGATGGCCTGGCACAGCGCTGGTACTTACCGTGTATCCGACGGTCGCGGTGGCGCGGGCTTCGGCACACAGCGTTTTGCACCGCTTAACAGCTGGCCCGATAATGCCAATCTTGACAAAGCACGTTTACTGCTTTGGCCAATAAAACAAAAATATGGCAAAAAGCTTTCATGGGCAGATCTAATGATACTTACCGGTAACTGCGCCCTTGAATCGATGGGATTGAAACCATTCGGATTTGGTGGAGGCCGTGTTGATGTTTGGGAACCTGCTGAAGATATATACTGGGGCGCGGAAAAAGAATGGTTAGAGGATACCCGCTACACCGGCGACCGCGAACTGGAAACACCCCTTGGCGCCGTGCAAATGGGCCTTATTTACGTAAACCCTGAAGGCCCTAACGGAAACCCCGATCCGCTTGGTTCTGCACGCGATATCCGCGAAACTTTCGGCCGTATGGCTATGGATGATTATGAAACCGTCGCACTTATTGCAGGCGGGCATACATTCGGTAAAACCCACGGCGCTGCCGATCCGGGCCCATATGTTGGCAAGGAACCCGCCGGTGCTGCCATTGAAGAGCAGGGCCTTGGCTGGAAGAACTCATACGGTACAGGTAACGCAGGCGATACCATCACCAGCGGACTTGAAGGTGCATGGACAACCACGCCAACCAAATGGAGCAACAACTTTTTTGAGAACCTGTTCGGCTATGAATGGGAACTGACCAAAGGACCGGGCGGTGCCAATCAATGGAAACCAAAGAATGACGCAGGCGCCGGTTTAATACACGATGCTTACGACCCGCTAAAAAAGCACGCGCCGTTCATGCTAACATCAGATATAGCCCTGAAAGTCGATCCTGCTTATGAGAAAGTTTCAAGGCACTTTTATGAAAATCCTGAAGAATTCGCCGACGCATTTGCCCGCGCCTGGTTTAAACTAACCCACCGCGATATGGGTCCGCGCGTCCGTTACCTCGGCCCGGATGTTCCGGCTGAGGAGTTGATCTGGCAAGACCCTATTCCGGCACCTACAGCGTTGTTTATTGATGATAATGACATAGCTGCGCTAAAAGGTAAAATATTAGGCTCAGGACTTTCAATAGCTGAACTGGTATCAACCGCATGGGCATCGGCTTCAACATTCCGCGGCTCCGATAAACGCGGCGGTGCTAATGGCGCACGAATCCGCCTTGCCCCGCAAAAAGATTGGGAAGCAAACAACCCTGCACAACTGGCCAAGGTTTTATCAAAGTTTGAAAGCATCAAAAATGACTTCAACAACGCCCAATCCGGCAAGGCTGTTTCTATAGCCGACCTAATTGTTTTAGGTGGCAGCGCTGCCGTTGAAAAAGCGGCAAGAGATGCCGGGTACGATACTACCGTGGAATTTATTCCGGGTCGTACAGATGCATCACAAGAGCAAACAGATGTTGAATCGTTTGGTGTGCTTGAACCCGGTGCAGATGGTTTCCGCAATTACCTGAATGCCCAACATGTTAGCTCTGCTGAGGAAATGCTGATAGATAAAGCGCAGCTATTAACACTAACTGCCCCTGAAATGACGGTTCTGATAGGCGGCCTGCGTGTGTTGGATACTAATTTCGACCATTCAAAGCATGGCGTATTCACCAATACCCCGGGAGCCCTTACCAACGACTTTTTTGTAAACCTGCTTGATCTTTCAACCACCTGGAAGGCTACTTCGGATGCCGAAAAAATATTTGCTGGTTCGGACAGGTCGACAGGCGAGATCAAATGGACAGGCACCCGTGTCGACCTTATCATAGGCTCAAATTCTGAGCTCCGTGCCATAGCCGAGGTATATGCCTGTGCAGATGGTAAGGAAAAGTTTGTGAACGACTTTGTAGCGGCATGGACCAAAGTAATGAACCTTGACCGGTTCGACCTTGTATAAGTCCGATGCTATATTCTAAATAAGGAATGGCCTATTTTATGGGCCATTCCTTGTTTTATGAACTTTATAAGTTTAATTTTTATTCTGACGGTGATCTTTTATGTACTGAGCGACATCGACCATTGGGACTATCCATATTTGTTTTTCGTTTTGTTTAAGGTAGTGCAGCAGTTTACTGTGTTCGTCTTTATCAACGTTTAAACTGTGACCACCACCTACGCCGTGAAAAAGAAAAACCAGCAGGGTGTGGCTTTGCATTGCCTGCTTTACCAGGCCGATCATATAATCAGCAGACTGGCCATTAATGGCATAGCAATTAATATTTGTAAGGTCGACATCATTGATTGTTTGAAGACCCGGCGTTACACCGCGTGCCCCTGCAAATTCGTTTTTGAGCTGGTTGTAGAAGTAAACATCGCCAATTTTAAGGTCGCCACAGGGGTAGGCAAATGTGCGTTCGGTTTTGCCGTCAATTGCTTTAAGCAGGGTGTTGTTAAGCATTATCTCGCTCACTGCACGGTCGACGGTGTATTTACTGAGATCGTGGTCGGGGGTTACAAAACTACGGCCGGGCAGCGTACCATCGCAAGGGTGGTAAAGTGAATGGTTGCCTAATTCGTGACCTTTCTTAGCCGCTGCGCGCCATTCAGTCAACCGTTTAGCCACAACAGAAGAAGAGCCAATGAGGTAAAATGTACCTTTTAAATGCAGTGAATCGAGTGCGGGGATAACATTATCAAGGTCAACATCAATGGCATCGTCATAGGTTAATACTACTGCGCATTGCTTATTGTTCCACGTTGTTTTGGTTTGCGCATTTGTTAACTGAACTGTTGATAATATTAGTATTATGGCTGCGATTATTTTTAATTTCATGATCGTATCGGGATTAATACTTTATGGCACTGAAACCACTACTTTTCCCTTTGTTTTACCGTTTGCGATGGCATCGTAAGCATCCTGGATAGTTTTCAATGAATAATTTGCCTGGTCAAGTATAGGCTTTAATACTTTCTTTTCTGCCATTTCAGTAGCTTTTCTTAAAATATCGCCATGCTGTTTCCTATTCTTTCCTGATATTAGCGGATATAAGGTAAAAACACCCGAATAGGTAGCTCCCCTGAATGATAGTGGTGCCAAAGCATGATTACCCCAGCCCAATATGCTTGCAACATGGCCCGTATACTGTTTAGCAGCCTTGAACGAGGCATCTAATACCGTGCCGCCCACAGTATCTAATACAATATCAAATCCTTCGCCCTGCGTATATTGTTGTACATATTCCTCTACAGGGATGTTATAATCGATAGGCGTAGCGCCATAGGACTTTATAAGGTCAAAATCTTTAGGGCTTACCGTCGCAAAAACTTTTGCCCCGAATGCTTTGGCAATTTGTACAGCAATATGACCAACGCCCCCGCCGCCGCCATGTATCAATACGGTTTTATCTTTACTTACTTTTGCCCTGTCAACCAGCCCCTCCCAAGCTGTTATGAAAATTAAGGGCAAAGCGGCGGCTTCCTTCATGGTCAGGTTTGATGGCTTTAATGCTAAAAGATCGGCATCAACAGCCGCGTATTCTGCAAGGCTGCCCTGAACGCCTGCAATACCGCCGGTCATTCCATATACTTCGTCGCCAACTTTAACTCCTTTAACGCCTTCGCCAACGGCCTCTACTATTCCGGCCATATCAATCCCTAATATGGCGGGTAAAACAGCCTTGGCGTGTGCTGCCTGCCCGGCCTGTATTTTCAAATCAAGCGGGTTTATACCGCTGGCCATTATTTTTACCAGTACTTCGCCTTTACCGGCTACAGGTTTTTCAATATCCTGTAATTGGTATGGAGTATTAAATTCGTTCAGAACCAATGCTTTCATTTTTTATATTTTAATATTTATTGAGGTAACCCGGGCATAAAGTTCAAGATATCCTGCCCAATTTCTTCGCCGTGCGTTTCAAGGGCAAAGTGCCCGGTATCATAAAATTTAATTGTGGTATTAGGATCATCTTTTTTAAATCCTTCAGCACCCGCTGGTGAAAAATAAGGATCCTTACTTCCCCAAATTGCCAATAACTTGGGTTGATATTTTCGGAAGTATGCCTGGAAAGCCGGGTATAATGCAACATTGGTTCGATAATCCCGCAGCAGATCCAGTTGTATTTCTACATTCTCAGGTCGTTGCATCTGGTGATCATCAATATAAATGCCCTCCGGCGCTATCAGCGATTGATCTGTAACACCCTCCCTGTACTGGAAATTTATTCCTTCCAGCGTGAAGTATTTTCTTAGCGCATCCCTGTTTTCTTGAGTATCGCGATCCCAATAAGCTTTTACCAGTCCATTGCTCCAATCCAGCAAACCCTGCTCATAAGCATTCCCATTTTGTGATATAATGCCTGTGATTTTTTCCGGGTTAGCTAAAGCCAGCCTTAAACCTACCGGCGCGCCATAATCAAAAATATACATGGCGAAACGCTTCAAGCCTATAGTATCAATAAAGGCTTGCATGGTTTTGGCAAGATTATCGAAAGTGTAAGCATATTCGCTACGGCCTGGCGCATCCGAAAATCCGAAACCGGGCAGATCAGGGGCAATAACATGATACTTTTTACTCAGCAAAGGGATCAGGTTCCTGAACATGACTGATGAGGTTGGGTAACCATGCATCAACAGAATTACAGGTGCATCTTTTGGGCCTGCTTCGCGATAAAAAATATTTAAACCACCTGCTTTAATGGTTTTATAGTGAACGGGATAATTTTCCATGGTGCTATTTTTAAATTCGTTACCATTATTACTTTGTGCTATTGCTGGTAATGCTGTCGGCATCAACAATAATATCATTATAGCCATAAGGGTTATTTTTGATTTGATCATGATTTTTTAGTTTGTGATACTATTAAAAACCCTGTCGATCAATTTACCCAGATCCAGAGGCGAATTGACGTCGGGTTCCAACTCATATCGTTCCTGCACATAAACGGCTTCATTATAAGCAAGCCATGTTTGTTGCTTGTTGTCTTCCCAGGCAATTATCTTCAAAGGAAGGTCGAGCGCGACTACGGGATTTTCTACCATCAGTTTGCCACCGGCAACCGGGTTGCCAAACAACAGGAACTCAAGCGGGTTAATGGTTATTCCGGCCTTTTTTAATTCGGCCTGCTGATCTATCCGGGCATAAATAGTTGCGCCATTTTTTTCGATGACAGCCTGCAACTTATCTATACTTTCCTTCACGCTATAAGCAACCTGTTGCGTAACAATTCCTGTGTTTTTCATTGCCATTGTTTTTTAGTTGATCGGTTCTGCTATCGGGAAATCGACCGGGATCTGGGTTAATGCAAACGCATAGTTAGTAAATACACGTAGACTGACCAAACCAACCAGTTCCATTAAAGCGCCTTCGTCAAACCCTGCTTCATAAAACGCGTTTAATGTGCTTTCTTCAGCGTGTCCTTTATTTTCAGACATTGATGCCGCAAGCTGTATTATGGCGTTCAGTTTAGGGTCGTTTACCTGTTCGCGACGTATATCCAATGTTTCTTCTTTAGTAAAGCCACGCCTGATAGCTGCAACTGTGTGCCCGGCAAGGCAATAGGCGCAGCCATTAATTTCAGAAACGATCAAAGAAACAGCTTCCCTTTCTTTAGGTGTGAATACGCCCTTATTCAATGTCTCATCCAAATCAAAAAAGGCTTTGAGCGCGTGTTCTGAATAACCCATAGTGGCATAAAGATTGGGTACCTTGCCCATGCGTTTGTTATAGAAATCGAATATTACCTGTGAACCGGCGCTTACCTGTTCGCGGGTGGGTACGGTTATAGTTTTCATACTAATTGCTTAATTTTATATATCAAAGATACGGCAATAACCAACTGAAGAACATGGACAAAAAAGGTTAATACCTGTACATATCCGCTTCAAGATCAGCAGTATAAATCTAAAGAAGATTATTAGTATTTGGAGCGATCAGCAACAATAGATATCCCGGTTTTATCGCGGAAGGCTTGCGGAGATACCTTGGTGAATTTTTTAAAAACGCGACTGAAATAAAACTCGTCCTTAAATTTGAGGTTCCAGGCTATTTCTTTGATACTTTTACGTGTTAAATGAAGCTGTTTTTTTGCTTCCAGTATCAGTCGTTCCTGTATTAATTGCGAGGGTGTTTTTTTAAAATATCGGGTTGAGCGCTTAGTGAGATTATCGGGTGTCATGGCTAATAACGCTGCATAATCCGATGGTTTGTGCAGTGTAAGGAAATGCTCGTCCAACAGCTTTTTGAAACGGTCCATTTGCTCGTCTTTTTCTGTTTTGTCTTTATCCTCGGCAATTGCTTTCAACTTAATGGCGCTTGATTTTGCCAGGAAAAGCTGCAGGTAAGCCCGCAGGATAATCTCAGATGGTTCGGCTTCTTCAAGCTCAGCATCAAGGTCGATCAATAATGAATTGAATAGACCGGCTTCCTTATCAGACAAAACAACTACCGGATCGATATAAATATTATTAAAAAGCAAACCATTGCACGATACCTCCTCGCGATGAAATTCAATACAATAAAAATCGCCATGAAACTGGAGCATTTTGCAATTTAAAAGCTTGCATTCTTCTACATAGATCACCTGCAAAGGCGTTGAGAACAGTAACACCGGGCCTTTAAAATTAAACACGCCAAAATCTGCATGGTAGGTTCCGGTTCCTTCCGGTATAAAAAAAACGGTATATACCGGGTATTGTGCAGGCGTATATAAAGCAGCTTCATCCGCTGCCTTCAGTCCTAGTAAAAGTCCACCTGATCCGGAATATACTTCTTTCATATTAGAAGCCAATATAGATAATTCTATATTCAATACATTGAAACATCCTGTAAGAATGGTATCTTATTTTGCAGTGCCGGAATTGGCGTTTAACACAAAAACAGTCATACTTCTCGGCCCATGAGCGCCTATAACCAACGACTGTTCAATATCGGCTGTTTTGGACGGACCTGCTATAAATGTCCCGAATCCATAGATTGCGGAACTTATTCTATCATAGGCCTGGTGCATGGTGGACACAATGGTTGCCGCATCAATAACAATCGCCAAGTGCTGCGTTACAAATGGCAGTACGCGGTGTGCCATTTCGTTTTCGGTTATCCAAACCGCGCCGTTCTCAGCTACGCCGAAATGGGCCTTTAGAATAGCGACATCAACATCATGCAGATCATGGATCGATAACAGGTCGTCCAAATTGTCAGTTATCAGCTCTTTAAATTCCTTTAACGGGCTAACTATTTTTACACCGATACCGTATTGCGAGTTGATGATCCCGGCAATCTCATTATAGCCCGATACATAAGCAATTTTACCACCTATTGTCCCTAACACCTCAGCAAACTTTTGCAGCGAGCCTTGTTCAGTAGTTTCAAATACCGACAGGTCTGGCAAGGCCGTACTATCTGGTTGATTGGCTTTAACGGCCGCTAATATTTTCTCCCTGCTGCTCATTTCTTTTTACCATTTTGTTTATACCATTCGCCGAATGACTGTTCAGGCGGTGTAGGCATTTCACGTTGTTTAAACCAGGGGTTCAGTTTATTATTTACTGCGAAAGGCGCGTGTTTCAATACCCATCTGCCTGCTTTGCCTGCCATGTGGTACAGCCCGGGCGAAGACAGTGTCCAGGTCATTGCCTGCATACCGGCCTTTTTGGCTGCGGGCGCATAACCTGCTTTTACCAGTACTTGCCGCCATTTATATAATTGGTCGTGAATATCAATTTTAACCGGGCAAACATTTGAACATGAGCCGCAAAGCGTTGATGCAAATGGCAGATCGACATATTTTTCCATATCCAAATTTGGCGCTAATATGGAACCTATTGGCCCTGCAACAGCCGTATGGTAACTATGCCCGCCGCTACGGCGATAAACCGGGCAGGTGTTCATACAGGCGGCACAACGGATACATTTCAGCGAGTTCCTGAAATCCTTGCGCCCCAATTGCACTGTTCGGCCATTGTCGACGATGATGATGTGTATTTTTTTGCCTTCACGCGGTTTTTTAAAATGACTGCTATAGGTAGTGATGGGCTGCCCGGTAGCGCTGCGGGTTAGCAGGCGTAGGAAAACACCTAAATGCTTTCTTTCAGGCAGCAACTTTTCAATGCCCATGCTGGCTATATGTACCTCGGCTAAATGAGCGCCCATATCGGCATTGCCTTCATTGGTGCAAACTACAAATTCACCTGTTTCGGCTATGGCGAAGTTTACACCGGTAAGCGCTACTTTACGGGTGAGAAATACTTCGCGTAAATGCTGGCGTGCAGTTTCCGTTAAAAATTGAGGATCGGATATACCGGCCTCAATCCCTAAATGCTGATGGAATATCTCCCCTATTTCCTCTTTCTTTTTGTGGATGCAGGGTAGTACTATGTGACTGGGTGGTTCTTCGGCTAATTGCACTATGCGTTCGCCTAAATCTGAGTCGATTACTTCAATACCGTTTTTAGCAAGGTATTCGTTAAGCCCGCATTCCTCGGTAAGCATGGATTTGCTTTTCACCATACGCACCACGTTGGCTTCGTTTATAAGGCGATGCACGATCTGGTTATGTTCCGCCGCATCGGCTGCCCAATGTACCTCAACACCGTTGGCAATGGCATTTTTCTCAAATTGCTGCAGGTAATTATGCAGGTTAGAAAGTACATTATTTTTGATCTGCGATGCAGCTTCTCGCAGGGTCTCCCATTCGGGGATGTTATGGGCGGCTTTATCGCGTTTCGCGCGGATGAACCAAAGCGTTTCATCGTGCCAGTCTACACGGTCCTCATCGCGGTTAAACTCCTGGGCCAGTTCGGCATGGTCTTTTGTAGTTTGCTCCATCATCCTATCCCGTTTAATATCTCAGCAATATGGATCACTTTAACTTTGCTGCCCTGCCTTTTGAGTATGCCTTCCATGTGCATCAGGCACGACATATCTACTCCGGTAATATATTCCGCACCATGTTCCAAATGGTCTTCTACCCTATCCTTCCCCATTTTTACCGATACGGCTTCTTCGGTCACACAAAAGGTTCCGCCAAAGCCACAGCATTCATCTTTCCTACCCAAATGTACCAACTCAATATCGCTAACCATTTGCAAAAGGCTGCCAGGCTTGGAGAATTCGGGCGCTACCAATTCTGTCATCGAACTGATATGCAATCCCCGCTGACCATGGCAACTTTGGTGCATACCCACCTTATGCGGGAATTTAGCATCGAGGCTTTTCACCTTTAGTACATCTGTTAAAAAAGAAGTAAGCTCGTAAATTTTATGGCTGATATTTTTTGCAGCTTCCGGGTTTTTATCATCATGCAGGTGATCGCGTACATGCAGCACACAACTACCGGATGGCGCTACTATGTAATCGAAATCCGCGAAATTCTCAATAAACAGTTCATTGCAACCTTTAGTCAGGTGCTCAAAGCCTGAGTTAGCCATTGGCTGCCCGCAACAGGTTTGATTTTGTGGATAAACTACATCTACACCCAATTTTTCAAGCAATTGTAGCGTGGCAATAGCTGCGCCGGGGTAGAATTGATCTACATAACAGGGTATAAAAAGTCCTACGGTCATAATGAAATATGGTGCGGGGCCGAATAATATTTTAGTTCGATAATATCAGCCGGAAGCGGTTTTTTGTTCCAGCATTTATGGATAGCAATGGCTGTACCTATTGCTGTCGCCTGGGCCATTGAAGCGGCAAACACCTCGATATGAGGAAATTCCTTTGCCAGCAAATTCATATAAATGGGATTTTTACTGAAGCCGCCATCCACAAATATCCGGTGGATATTAGCGCCATTTAGTATCATATTTGTTGACTGTACCTGCTGATCCATAATATCCAACATTAACTGGTGATAGGCTTCCGTATAATTTTCAAACAGATCCAGATCACGTGCTGCAAAGGCTGATTGGTGCCTTGTAAAATTAATATTTTTTATGTCAGGATTACATTTAATTTTATTTATTACTCCAGCGTCATATTCCACATGCTTAAATACCGAAGTATTAACACCAAAATGTGCTGCTATTTTTTTCACCTGTATCTCATGCTCATTACCCGCAAATAAGCGCGAAGCCTTTACCGGCGCCCCTTTGTATTGTATGTAACACAGGCAATCGTTTTCCAGTTCCTCATCGGTAACCGGGGTATTATTAAAGGGATTTAGGCTGATACACCACGTTCCCGTGCTTATCAAAACAAATGGTTCGGTAAAATTAACGAGGTAAGGGATAAGTGCGGCGGAACTATCGTGCAAACCAATACCAACAACATAATCATTATTTCCTTCGCTGCTTTGTAGTACGATGTCGGCATCGGCAATAGGTGCAAATTTTTCGGCGATGCCTTCTTTATACACCCAGTCGTGGTAATCATTCTTTGCAAAATCCCACAAACCTGTATGGCAGCCGATGCTGGTAATATCGGTAAAAGCTTTTCCCGTTAACAGGAAACTTAAGTATTGCGGTAAATGCAGGCTGTATTTTATCTGTTTAAACAGTTCTGGCTTTTGGTATTTAAGGCGATAGAGCTGCATACCCGAATTCAGGTTACCCAAAACCGGCGATGATGTTTCCCTTGCCAGCTTCGCTTCGCCGCCGTAGGTATTATAGAATTGCTCTTTCAGATCCGCAGGAAATTCCTTCAGGTAATTGTAAAGCGGCGCTATTGCCTTGCCATTTTCATCAATATGTACAAAACTGGCGCCATAAGTAGAAAAATTAACCGCCCTGATCGAAAACTCCGTCAATTTAAAAACTTCACGGAGGGATTCAAACACAGATAATCGCAGGCTTTCCAGGTTTTCACAGGGGTCGCCGTCCTCGTCGGTGGTTTCAGTAAACCGCGCCGATTTCTCAAAAACTATCTTGTAATGCTCATCGAATAAGAACAGTTTTTTATTGGTCTTGCCTACATCAAATATTGCTATAACAGGTACGGACATTATTTCAATTTACTTTTTTTAAAGTCCTCCCTACCGGGGAGGATTTAGGTGGGGCTTATAAACCCGTAGCTACAGTTTTTAAGCCGCGTTCTTTTATCAGGTTTTCGCGTACATTCAGTTTACGGTAAGTTGCAATTGGATCCAAAGCACCACCCGACCTGTAACTCGCTTCAGCTATCAGCGGGCGCACATCGGTACGGTAGGCCTGCTGTAATATTTCCTGGGCCAGCGCCACATCGTTATTATTTTGAGCGGCTACCAATGCGGCTTTATCAACCAACAGTGCCTGGGCATAAGCTATTTTTATGGCCTGTACCGATTGCAACAGATCCTCTATCGGGTCTTTAACATTATGCGAGGCATCTATCATCCAGCCTATCGAGGTGGCATGATCCATTCCTTTGGCGTCCATACCTTCTACCAGTTCATTAAATATAAGGAACAGTTGGTATGGGTTGATGCTGCCTACGGTCAAGTCATCATCACCGTATTTCGAATCGTTGAAATGGAACCCGGCAAGCTTGCCTTCCATCAATAGTAATGATACGATCTGCTCGATATTAGTGCCCTGCAAATGGTGACCAAGGTCGACCAAAGTACTTGCCTTCGGCCCTAATTTTGAAGCTAAAAGATACGACTGCCCCCAATCGCCAATGGTCGTCGAATAGAAGTTTGGTTCGTAAGGTTTATATTCTACCCATACTTTCCAATCATTTGGTAGCGCGGCATATATTTCCTGTAAACTCTCCAAAGTATTCTGGAATGCTGTGCGGAAATTTAACTGACCGGGGAAGTTCGAACCGTCAGACAACCAAACAGATAATGCCTTTGAATCTAATTGTTTGCCGTATTTTATTACTTCGATATTATGCTCAATGGCTTGTTTTCTCACCGCTTTATCCACGTGGTGCAGCGAACCGAACTTGTAGCTTAATTTCTGACCTTTCTGATCCTGGAAGGTATTTGAATTAACTGCATCAAAGTGTAAACCCAATTGTGCAGCCAATGCTTTCATTTCTGAAGCATTATCAGGAATATCCCAGGGGATATGCAGCGAAATAGAATTACTCGACTTGTTCAGGGCATGAATAACACCTACATCCGAAATTTTTTCTTCCAGGTTACGTGGCTCGCCGCCACCTGAGAACCGGCCAAAACGCGTACCGCCCGTACCCAATGCCCAGCTTGGGATTGCGATATTAAATGCGCCTAGCTTTTGTATGATAGTGTCGAGGTTGGCAATATCGGCAGCTACGCCATCAAATTGCTTTTGATGTTTGCTGATCAGCTGGCTATTTATCTCGTCTAATTTATATTTCTCTATCTGCATAACTTCTATAATTGGTATTTTCATTAAACTCCCCCTTTGCGCCACCGCTAAAGCTTAGGCGGCACGCGGTAGGGGGTTGGGGGGCTTTATCTTACAAAGCCTGCGGCTACACCGCCATCAACGTTTATTACATTGCCCGTTGATTTATTTAACAGCCCACCTGTTAACGCAAAACACGCGTTAGCAATATCAACCGGTAATATCACTTCGTTTAGTAATGTCCTTTTTGCATAATAAGCCGGAAGTTCCGCAACGGTTACACCGTAAGCTTTGGCACGGCCCTCGGCCCAGCCGCCTGCCCATATGTTGCTGTCGCTGATAACTGCATCAGGGTTTATTACGTTCACCCTTATTTTATCTGCGCCTAACTCAGCAGCATTCAACCTGCTCAGGTGCAATTGAGCTGCTTTGGCACTGCCGTAGCCTGCATTGTTTGGCCCGCTTACCAGCGCGTTCTTGCTCACAATATTTATAACATCGCCACCGATGGCTTGTTTCTTCATTATGGCAACAGCTGCCTGCGTTACAAAAAACTGGCCTTTTACCAATACGTCATATAACAGGTCCCAATCTTTTTCAGTGTGATCGGCAATGGTTTTGGAGATGGATAAACCGGCGTTGTTCACTATCAGATCCACACCGCCAAAGGCCAATATGGCTGTGGCAATTGCTTCCTGAATTTGTGCTTCGTTAGTTACATCCAATATCGCTGTGGTGTAGGCATCTTTGCCGTATGCTTTTTTAAACTCTTCACCGGCACCCTCCAGGCGTTCAGCGTTCATGTCATTCAAAATAACAACCGCGCCTTCTTCGACAAATTTCTTGGCGATGGCTTTGCCTATGCCACCAGCGCTTCCTGTAATTAAGGCTATGCGGCCCGACAAAGCTTTTGGCTTTGGCATACGGGATAGTTTGGCTTCTTCCAACAACCAATACTCAATATCAAAAGCTTCCTGTCGTGGTAATGAAGTGTATTCAGATATAGCTTCAGCGCCTTTCATTACGTTGATGGCGTTGATATAAAACTCAGCCGCCACCCTTGCGGTTTGTTTATCCTTGGCAAAGGTGAACATACCTACGCCGGGATACAATATAACCACCGGGTTGGCATCGCGAATTGCCGGGCTGTTTGGGTGTTTGCAAGTGTTATAGTAGTCGGTGTACATTTGGCGATAGGCTTCGAACGCAGGTAAAAGTTTGGCTTTTATAGCTTCAACATCGCCCAGGTCATCATTTGCACCGATCTCCAATACCAAAGGGCTAATCTTGGTGCGCAGGAAGTGGTCGGGGCAGCTTGTACCCATTGGCGCCAATCTTTCAAGGTCGTTCGAATTGATGTATTCCAGTACCCGCGCATCGTCGGTAAAGTGACCTATCATTTGTACTTTTGATGAACAGAAACCGCGCAATATCGGTGCAAGTGCAACCGCCTGTTTTTTGCGGTCGGCTTCGGCAAGGCTTTGTAATTTTTGGCCGCCGAACACAGGGCCTTTTTTACCATAGTTAGCTTCCAGGTATTCAGAGCATTTTTCAATTACCTCGAGCGTGTTGATATAGCTTTCGTAAGCCGTATCGCCCCAGGTAAATAAACCATGCGAACCCAGCATAATGCCACGGATATTAGGACTGGCATCCAAACATGCCTTTAATTGCAGGCCAAGATCGAAACCCGGGCGTTGCCAGTCAACCCAGCCTACTGTACCGCCAAATAATTCTTCGGTTATTTTTTTACCATCTTTTGCTGCCGCAATGGCGATTGCCGCGTCGGGATGCAGGTGGTCGATATGTTTGAATGGTAAAAAACCATGCAATGGCGTATCTATTGACGGCGCTTTAGAATTAAGGTCGAATATACTATGGTTAAACAACTCCACCATTTCATCTTCAAACTCAATACCGCGATAAACATTTTTCAGGCTTCTTAAACGATCAACATATAAAGCCGCCAAACCGCTTTTTTTCAGTGTACCGATGTCGCCACCCGATCCCTTGATCCACATTACTTCAACCTCTTTACCGGTAAGCGGGTCCTTATCAATCACCTTGCACGAGGTATTGCCGCCACCATAATTGGTAAGGCGAAGATCGGCACCTAAAAGATTGGAACGGTATATTAACAGGGCCACTTCGTCACCGGCCAATTCTGCCGCTTTTGCATCGTCCCATAAGTAACTTACGTACTTGAAATTTGTGGTTTTAACAGACATTATATTTGAAATTTTATTTTAGACATTTTTTAAAGATCCGAAGCGGTTCAATTGGTTTTCCGCTACTAATTTACACCGCGAATTTAAACTACCCGAAGGTTTTAACTGTTATGGACTGTTATGTGAGAACCTTAACAAAGCTACTAATAAACCGATATCACTACACCAACACATTATTTTAAACTTTGATTGAATTACCATATCCCACAATTCATTAACACATTAATCAAAACTAATGTCCTGTTCATTTCTGCTATAAACATTTAAAATCAAATGCTATTCGATATCATATAAATATGCAAACGGTAGCTGGGTTGTCATCCATTAATTAAAACCCTGAACTATTAAAATGATAATTGCCCGAACCCACATTTATGGTCATATATCCGACTGGCGAATCATTAGTATTTGCTACCACTTTACCATTTTCGGTTACTATACTGCCATCCTTTACAGGTACATGGATAGTCGCCGTGGTATTTGCCGGGATGGAAACATCAAGCGATAAACTACCGGCATCAAGCTTCCAGTGCGAGCTTACCGTTCCGTAACCTGTTTCATAATCTGCGGACGCATAAGTCAAATTACCGCCGATGGTGGGTTTGATGGTGATCTGTTTGTAGCCTGGTCCATCTGCCTTGGTATCGATACCGGCAATCACACGGTACATCCAATCGCCTATGGCACCATATGCATAGTGATTAAATGAATTCATTGTCGGAGTTTCAAAAGTACCATCGGGCCTTATACCATCCCAACGCTCCCATACGGTTGTCGCGCCCATTTTTACCGGGTATAACCATGAAGGATAAGTATCCTGCAATAAAAGCTTATAGGCCACATCGGCATAGCCAAAACGGCTTAATACGTGGCACAAATAAGGTGTACCTAAAAACCCTGTTGTCAGGTGGTTGCCATACCTTGTTACGTTATTTGCAAGCCGTTCTGCTGCCTGGTGACGAAGGTTATCAGGCAACATATCAAATTCAAGCGCCAACACATATGCCGTTTGCGTATCTGACGAAATAAGGCCATTGGGCGTAACATATTCTTTTAAATAAGCATCCTTTATCCTTGCCAGCAATTCGGTGTAATGGTCAACGTCCTCTTTTTTGCCTAATACCTGCGCTGCGTTAATTAACAATTGGGTTGAGTAAGCCCAAAAGCATTGCGCAATAAGGTATTTATTGGTGATGGCCGAACTGCCATCGGTATCATCATTCACGCTGTAAAATAACCAATCGCCAAAATGGTCACCAGTATTCCACAGATCATTTTTGCTTTGATGAACCATATATTCAACCCAGGCTTTCATACTGGTGTACTGATTCTGGAGAATTTGCTTATCGCCATAAGCCAGGTACATATTCCATGGTATAATAGTTGAAACATCAGACCAGCCGGTACTGCCGCCCGGCTCGCTTCCGGCCCGTTTTATTACATCGGGTATCACATGCGGTACAGCTCCGCTGCTGTATTGATCGGCCGCGACATCTTTAAGCCACTTGGTAAAGAAATTATGCACGTTCATGTTATATGATGCAGTGCGCGAGAATACCTGCGCATCACCTGTCCAGCCTAAGCGCTCGTCGCGCTGAGGGCAATCGGTGGGTACATCTAAGAAATTTCCTTTCTGTCCCCATTGTATATTATGCTGCAATTGGTTTATCATGGTGTTGGAGCAGCTAAAAGACCCCGTTGGCCGCATGTCTGAATACATGGCAATAGCTGTAAAATTCTCAGGTTTTAAATCACCGGGATAACCTACAACCTTAACAAACCTGAAACCCTGCCAGCTAAAATGTGGCTGGAAGGTTTCCATGCCCTTCCCGTTCAGTACATACATATTTTCAGCACGTGCCGAACGCAGGTTTTCAGTATAAAATTCTCCCAGTTTATCCATTACCTCGGCATGAAAAAGCTTTACGGTATCGCCTGCGGGGCCGCTCGCGTTGAATCGTACCCAGCCTACTAAATTTTGTCCGAAATCAATTATCTGTGCGCCGCTTGGTGTTTTAAATATCCGTACCGGTTTAAAGGTTTCATGTTGTTTTACCGATTCATTATAAGTAGCGATCAACACATCTTTTGAGAAATTCTGAACAGCTACCCCCGACCAGTTTTTATCATCGAATTTGGTAGTGGTCCATCCGGGTTGTTCCTTACGGGCATCTATCACTTCGCCATAATAAATTTCAGAAGTGCGGATCTCAGCGGTTGAAGATTTCCAGCTTTCGTCTGAAACTACATTTTCTGTAGAGCCATCTTCGTAAACAATATGCAGTTGTAATAGCAAGGCTATATCTTTACCATAAAGATTGGGGGTTGGATCATAACCCACATGCCCGCGATACCAACCGCTGCCTAAAGTAACACCAATGGCATTATCGCCGTTTTGTAGCTGTGTGGTAACATCGTAGGCCTGGTATTGCAAGCGTTTGTTATAGCTGGTCCAACCGGGGGTTAAGTAAGCATCCCCTACACGCTGCCCGTTTAGTTTGGCCTCATATAACCCGTGCGCTGTGATGTAGGCAATTGCCGAACGGATTTTTTTAGTTACAGTGAATGTTTTACGAAAAATTGGGCTTGCCTGTAAAGGCAGCTCTTCATTATAAGCGGGAGTTATCCATTTTGCACTCCAATCCTCTGGATGTAATAGGCCCATTTGCCACCATGCAACCTCGCTCCAGGGAGAAGATTTACCATAATTGTCCCATACCCGTACCTGCCAGTAATAACGCTGACCTGATTGTAAAGGGCTGCCTGCGTAAGGAACATATAAAGATTGGTCGGACATTACTTTGCCGCTGTTCCAAACCGTTTGGTTGTTTTTGCCTGTTTGTCCTTTGGTAGTTACTTTTATTTCGTAGGCGGTTTGCAGCACGTTCTGCTTATCATTTTCAGTTAGCTGCCAGCCAAAACGGGGCGTTGCAGCATCAATACATAAAGGGTTCGACAGGTTTTCGATAAGTAGTTTCTGAACTTTTAGCTGTGCAGAACAAATTTGGCCGATAAAAAGGGCAAAGAACAAGCAAATTATATTTCTCATCTTTTATAAAATATTACAGGTTTAATAATTGAGTGAGCAAATTATATAATAAGAATAAATTTGGCATACTGTACTGTATTGCTTGGCTTTTAAAAACATCAAAATCAGCCGTTATTACCTTACAGCGATGACCTTTTTGTATAATAAAATGGCACCTCAATATGCTTTTTTGAGTTTTGGATGATCATACTTGCAGCAACAGTGCCCATGTATTTAAAATCGGTTGATATGGTTGTTATGCCGTTTAGCAATATCTTTTTTATTGGTGTTTCATTATACGAAATGACACCTATGTCTTTGCCAATCTTATATTTAAGTTCCGTGATCCGTTCCAATAGTATCACCAGGTCATCCTCCATAAGGTTAATAAACACCTCACCTTTGTTAAGCTGGCAAGTGCTAATGTTACTTACTGTTTCGTGGTTAAATGCATATTGCTGGCAAAACCGTTTAAACCCGTTAATGATCTCTACCGGGAAATAACTCTGTTCAGGAAATATGAGTTTTATGGTATGGTATTTACTTAAATGAGTCCGCGCCTGGCATAGCGCCTCATAAATATCCTTTTCAAAGTTCTCGAAAACCACGCTGTAATCTCCGTCTACGCCGGCAATATTTTTATCAACCAAAATTAATTTATCCTTTGGTATGGCGTTGATGATCTCGTGCGCATTTTCGCCACCTTCGATAAAGTGAGGGATGATCACATAGTGCGAATAATTTTCCTTTTTTGATTCCAATAACCTTCTGAATAATTTGAAATCATTATTATAAATATAAAAATCAATCCCCACGTCGTCGCCCAAGGCTTCCACCATCGCGTCATAAATAATCTTTTTATGTACGCTCAGTTTATTAAACAACAAAAAAACCTTTAGTTTTTGCCTGAAATTCGGGTTGGAGATACAATATCCCTTGCCAGGATATGATGTAACAACCCCTATTTTTTTTAGATGCCGGTAGCTTTTTTGAATAGTGTCGCGGGAAATCTCGAATTGATAGCTCAACTCATTTATAGACGGAAGCAGGTAGTCCTTTGGAATGACTGCCGCTTCCATAGCGTTAACAATAGAATTGGATAACTGCAAGTATTTTGGCGTCGCCGAATACTCGTCGATCTTTATAAAATCATAAAAGGTTAACTTCTTCATCAATTCATCTCAAGTTTTTGCCTAACAAAACCTCAATCCCGCTTCAATACTTTTATCAGCATATCAGCAATAACCTGGCATCCTTTATCAGACGGATGGAGCCCATCATAGGTATTATCAATGGCCTGCAACGGATAAGGATAATCATCCTTGTCGGGATTGAAGGGGATGCCAACAAAATCGGGATATTTATAATCTTTATATTGGCCGGTAACAGTGTCTTTTAACCGTTTAAATTTTATAAGGTTCGTCAAATTTAACCCGCTTTTGTAATACAGATCGACTACTTTATAATTATCGTGTTTGCCTATGGTTTTTACCGCGTCGGCGAATTGAGATAACGTTTGCCCATTTTTCGGTTTGTATGAGCCATAAGCATTGTTATGGTTATCTGCCACATATACAAAATCCTGCCGCTGCATTGGGGTTACCAGGATAATTTTTGCTTTGGGATTAAGCGTCAAAATTTTATTGATAATGATCCTGTAGGCACCATAAAAAGTTCCTGTACCTGTATTGTTCAAATAATCATCAAAAGTACCCAGCGGCAGACCCTGCCACCAATCATTGGTACCTAAAAATATTGAATAAATATCAGATGACTGAAGTCCAAGATGTTCGATTTCCTTAGCTATACCCACAGCCGACCATCCATTATGCCCCTGGTTGATATAATGAATATTGGGCAGCTGGTCTGTTACCCTTGCCATATAGCCTTTTGTTATGCGGTTCCCGGTTTCATCCCGGTGGTCATTCAAATAAGTGATGGAATCGCCCAGTGCGGTCCACGTTTTTGTGCCGGGATCCAAAGACGTTAGACTAAAAAATAAAACAACCAGTACTAAAGTGATCTTCATTTTAACTTATCTCCTAAGGCGTTCAGGGCATAAATATAAGGCAGTTTATTACTTATTAAGTAATTGACATTTTTTATTTAACAGGCTTCCAGGGTATAATTGAGCAAATTTGAAAAACTCCCCAATAGCGACCTGGTACCAAATACTCATATCGACATAAGGCGGTGGCGTAACCAGGCTAGTATAATAGTTTATACTTAATTTGACATTTTGAATAAATAATGTAATTTTAATACAGGTTAAGACACTGAGAAAGTGCAAAAGCGGCCTTACCTCTAAATCATTTTATCACAATGCCTGAAAAAACTCATTTTTCAGGCAAACTCCTGATCATTACATGTTATGATACTTAAAAATCGGATTGATAACTTTTCATCCTCAGCAGCCGCAAGAAGAGAGATTTATATATTTTTCTTCTTTTTGATCGCTTTCATTTTTTTTGCGCTCTACAATGATTGGATCTATGATGAAACCACTTCGTACAACGGCGTAAGAAACAACAGCGTTTGGGAACTGCTTACTTATAGTAAATTTAAGCTCGCAAATAACCATATAATAAACAGCTTGTATTTCAGGCTGCTGCAACAGGGGGGTATTATTGATGTGGTATATTACAGGCTACTCAGCCTGGTTGGTTTTCTTTTATTCTTTATAGCCAATTCAAGAATTCTCAGGCTTCTGAAAATAAATAACCTTTATCTTATTTTTTTAACCGTAGCTCCATATTTCTTTTACTTTACTTATGGCCGCGACTATGCTTTAGCCATAGGGTGTTTCGCCATGTCTTTTTATTATTTGCTAAAATATAGCAAGGACCAACAGGTAAAATATGAGTACTTAATCGTTGTTTTTGGCGCCATTTCCACTTTGTCCATATTCTCATTTTTATATGGCTTTCTATCCATACTTGTTGTTTTCGGTATTTTTAAAATAAAGCACCTAAAAAGCATCCATACTGTTTTATTGTCAGTTATTGTGCTCGCGCTCCTGCTCTATATTTACAAGGTCGGGAAAATAGTGAATGCGAACGACCCCTCCATAATTGGTACAAATACTTTTAGCTTATTTAAATATGGAACTGTCTCCAGCATATTTTCTGATTTCAGCTACCGCGAGTACCTGGTGAATTTATTTTTTAATAGCGCAAACGCTCTCCGGATCATTACATTTTTTAAGCTTCTTATTATGCTATGTGTAATTATACCCATGTTTTATGTCCGAAAAATAAACTTTAGAAAGATCGATCCATCTAACATTAAAACAATTTTAGTTTTATTGATCTTTCTGCCCTTTTTATTCATGGCTGCGGCAAATATTTTTACAGGCGCGCTTTATCCGCTAACAAGAGCCGTTTTCTATTTGCATTATGTGATCCTGCTGTTCGTTTTGGTTTCAACCGTCACTTACTCAAAAAAAATAATATTTTATGTCCCGCTTATAATTCTTTGTCTCACTTCATTTATTTATAGTTGCTATGCCTATTATGATCTATCCCGCCCAAATATTAAGGAAGCAATAGTGGCTACAAAAAATTATCCATTGTATGTTTTGTTTACTAATGACAAAAACCTCGATCTTATAAATAATTTGTCGGGGATAAACAAAGAAAACATCACGGAAGGACGCGGAACAGAAAACATAATACCTTTGGTACAAAAAGACACCAGTAAAATCCGGTATATAATTTGCTGGCCTGAGTACAGGGACTCCTGCCTTGTGTATTTTAAGAATACCAGGATATATAAATACAGGGACGGCTATTCATTAATTGAGATTCACAGATAAATCCTGGTTTAACTTCGTTTGGCACATGGCTTTTCATTTGTGCAAGAATGATGAGGTATGGATAATGCAGGCTAGAACTACTCTTTTTAATTTAAATCTCTTTAACATTTTTTTAATAATGTAAGCTGTTTAGTTATTTTAGTCTAATCAATACTTTAACCTTAAAACCTTTTCAAAATGAAAAATATTTCAATCGTGGTTAATAAAAATTGGGAGGTAGAACCTGCACTAAATGCCATGGCGAGTTCTGCCATCCGGCCTTCAAACTTCCCTTTTCCCACTTGGTTAAATAGCCCTAAAGATGGCAATAATAGAATGCATTCTCCCCGAGCAGTTTACCAATTGAGCGGAGCAACACCACTTCAAGTAACCGTTTGGTGTTTACAAGATTTGATGAATCCCTTAAAAAGCAGTTCGAGTTCTGAGGAAAAATTCAGAGTATTGCCTTACGTACTTGCTGGCGACAATCCTGATATGGTATTTGCAGTGGGAACTGCTGCTTACCCGGATAAAATAAATTCATATAATGGAAAAGTAATGATTGGGAGCCAATTTTTCATGCATAATGGCCACCCGAACAATCCGGATAGTAATTTTAGATCGGATCAGTTTGATAAACTCATTACTTCAAATGTAACTGCAGATTTTTTTACCCTATTATCTCTGGGCTGGTGCGCAACTTCAATAATGAACTTTTTGCCAGTTCCTAATGAACCGGGCGCACCGGAAATTTCTGTCAATCAAAATTATGTTTCTGTTGGCGATTTAAATATAACTGATTACACAGAATATCCGACGGCAGACCCAGCTGCACTGGCAGCGTTTGATGTGCTGCAATCAGGATTTATTACGCCTTCACTTGAAACAACCCATGGCATTATTCGCCTCAGTTCTAGTGCGCCAACCATTTTTATATCCGCAATCGTAAACAGATTAACAATGCTGAGCAAGGAAGCAACACCTGCTCAAGATTATATTGGTGCTTTCAACGCCGGAATAACTATTGCAAACTTGCTATTTTTAATTTCTCAATCGAATAATCCTGGATTTTGAAGTGATATTCCACCAAATTTTCCCGAAATACAAATATTACATTCACTACTCATTTATTTTCGAGTTGTTCTGCCAACCCGATGAGAAGCCCTTCCGTTCCACGAATGTAGCAGAGCCGATATGAGTTCTCGTACTGCATCACTTCGCCAACGAGCTGAGCGCCATGCTTGATGAGCCTGGATACCATTTCGTCAATATCTTCAACAGCGAACATAACGCGCAGGTAGCCGAGAGCGTTCACAGGGGCAGTACGGTGATCTGAGATAGTAGGCGGGGTGAGAAATCGCGAAATCTCGAGCCGGCTGTGGCCATCGGGGGTAACCATCATAGCAATCTCGACACGCTGAGAACCCAGTCCGGTAACGCGACCAGCCCATTCACCTTCGACTGTGCCTCGCCCTTCGAGCTTCAGGCCTATCTCCGTGAAAAAAGAGATGGCGTCATCGAGTGATTCGACAACGATGCCGACATTATCCATCCTTAATAATTTGTTTTTTGCCATAGTTTTATCTCCTTATATATACAAAGTTATTATCTGAAAGTGTTACAGATTTATTTTTTTGTCAGGTACAGTTTAAAAGAATGAAAGGATTCCTTTTAGAGGCATAAAAAATCCCCTTGTGGTTTCTGACCTGGCTGTTAAATTGAATACTGGCTCATTAAATTAGGGAGCAATTATTTTTCATATACAAAAAGAGCAAGTTCAAAAATGATAATGCCGATATGCAATAAGTCGGTGTACTATTGAGTAATAAACCTCATTGTGCCCGGATCAAAATGTGCCTCTATTTGCTTTAAATGCAATTTTAAAAATTGACCAAAATAGAAAACGGCCTTAACAATATCGTTAAGGCCGTTCAGTGCGCCCACCTGGGCTCGAACCAGGGACCAAAAGATTATGAGTCTTCTACTCTAACCAACTGAGCTATAGGCGCTGAAAATATTTGTTATTTTCGAGGCGCAATATTACATATTTGCACTTAATTTACCAACACAATTATGCAAAATATTAAAAACATCATATTCGATTACGGCAACGTTATCTTTAACATCGATTTTACACGGGTTCAGCAGGCATGGAAACAACTGGGTATCAGCAATGCCGACGAATTTTACGGTCACCGCCAACAAGACCCCGTATTCAACCTGCTCGAATGCGGCGAGATCACCAACGCTCATTTCCGCGACCGCATACGCCAGTTAGCCAACAGACCCGACCTTACCGATGAACAGATCGACAACGCCTGGAACGCCATTTTTATCGGCATCCCCCCCGGCAATCACGAATTATTGCTAAAAGCAAAAGCCAGGTACCGAACCTTCCTGCTTAGCAATATCAACGCTATACACCATGATTATGTGCATAAATACCTAAAGTCTGAATTCGGGCTTGATAATAATGATGGCCTTTTCGAGAAAGTTTATTACTCGCACCTGGTGGGCAAACGCAAGCCCGGCGCTGCAATTTTCGAGCAGGTATTGCAGGAAAATAACCTTAATCCCGCCGAAACATTGTTTATTGACGATAGCCCGCAGCACCTCGAAACAGCCAAACAACTCGGTATGCAAACATTTTTGATGACTGCCCCCGATACCATCCAAAAATTCTTTGAACGCGAACATTTAATATAAAATGTTTGTTTTTCATATCTTTGCTTTAATTAATACCGGCCACTGTTATAACTAAACTCATGCATTTTACTCATCATTTTTAAAGTATTTTTTAAATTGTATTGTAGAATTTAAAACTTTAGAAAACAACTTCCGCCTCTCTTTTGTTGAGTACACGTAATTAAGCATTAATTAATTTTTTTAGATATTCCTATTAATTAGATGGAATTAATATTATTTTTGTAACAAAATCTATGAAAAACAACTTATTTAACAATTAACAATTGGGAACGGAAATGAAGAAAAAAGCTTTACTCACAGGTGTGACAGGACAGGACGGCGCATATTTAACCGAATTACTTTTATCAAAGGGCTACGAAGTTCATGGCATAAAAAGGCGCTCCTCATTATTTAATACTGATCGTATCGACCATTTGTATCATGACCCGCATGATGAAGGCCGTACTATGATACTCCATTATGGCGATCTAAGCGATTCAACAAATCTAATCAGGATAATACAGCATGTTCAGCCCGATGAAATATACAACCTGGGCGCCATGTCGCACGTGAAGGTGAGTTTTGATACCCCCGAATATACTGCCAATGCCGATGGCATAGGTACATTGCGTTTGCTTGAGGCTATACGCATTTTGGGCCTCGAAAAGAAAACCCGCATATACCAGGCATCAACTTCTGAACTTTACGGGCTGGTACAGGCCGTGCCGCAATCGGAAACTACGCCGTTTTACCCGCGTAGCCCTTATGCTGTGGCTAAACTGTATGCTTACTGGATAACCGTAAATTACCGCGAGGCTTATGGTATATATGCTTGTAATGGCATATTATTTAACCATGAGAGCCCGCTGCGCGGCGAAACCTTTGTAACCCGCAAAATAACCCGCGGCGTAGCAAAAATAGCCATGGGCCTGCAGGATAAGATATACCTGGGCAACCTTGACGCGCAACGCGACTGGGGCCACGCCAAAGACTACGTAGAAGCCATGTATCTTATTTTACAGCAGGATGAACCCGAAGATTTTGTAATAGCCACAGGTGTTACTACCCGTGTACGCGAATTTGTGCGCATGGCTTTTGCCGAAACAGGTATTGAAGTAGTGTTCCGGGGCGATGGCGTAAATGAAAAAGGTTACGTGGCAAGTTGCAGTAATCCCGAGTTTCAGCTGGAGATAGGCCAGGAAGTAGTGGCTGTCGACCCTAAATATTTCAGGCCTACTGAAGTTGATCTTTTAATTGGCGACCCTACCAAATCAATGACCAAACTGGGCTGGAAACCAAAGTATGATCTGAAGGGCCTTGTTGAAGAAATGGTTTCGGCCGATCTGGAATTGTTCCAAAAGGAAAAACTGCTTAAAGATGCAGGCTATGCAATAAAAAACCAATTCGAATAGTTTTTATATATATTTATATAACCGCAAAAAAACAAAGCGTTATCTAACCCCCAAACTATGTGTAAAAGCTTTAAAATAATTCAGTTAATACTCCTGGCAATCATTTTATTTTCATCGTGCGTAAGCCAAAAAAATGTTGCCTATTTTCAAAGTGCCGATCCTTTAAAAGATTCAGTAAGCGAAGCTATAACAAATACTTACACTGCTAAAATACAAGCTGCCGATATATTAAGCATTGACATAAACAGCTTAAGCCCCGAGGCCAGCACCATGCTTAATCCTCACCTGCCTATGCAGGCAACGGCCGTGGCACAACAGGCCACACAATACAATAACCCGCCACCGGCAATAGGCTACCTGGTTGATGACCAGGGCCAGGTTACCATCCCGCTTATAGGTAAGGTAAAATTATCCGGGTTAACTACTTTTGACGCTGCCGACCTGATCACCAAAAAACTGGATACTTTATTGGTGCAGCCTACGGTTAATGTACGCATCCTGAATTTTAAAATATCGGTTTTGGGCGAGGTGGTGCGCCCCGCAGTTTATACCATACCCAATGAAAAGGTATCCATACCCGAGGCAATTGCCATGGCCGGCGATCTTACCATTTATGCAAAACGCGATAACATATTGCTAATACGTGAAGACAATGGTAAAAGAACATACACCCGCATTGATATTAACCAGCGCGACTTTTTCAATTCGCCTTTTTTTTACCTGCACCCTAATGATATTTTATACGTAGAACCAGGTAAGGGTCGTGTTACATCGAGCGACCGTACCATACAACTGGCTCCTATAATAATTAGCGGCCTTACGTTAATTGCCACTTTATTGATAGCAGCATTTCATAAATAGTTTATTATTATGAGTATAGATCCGTTTGACACATCAGTTCAGGATTCGAATGAAAACAATAAGTTTCATTTAAAGGAATTTGCATATAAGTATCTAGTATACTGGAAATGGTTTATTTTATCCGTTGGCCTGTGCCTTGTTTTAGCTTTAGTGTATTTAAAAATACAAACACCAATTTATTCCGTTCACAGCAGTATCCTGATAAAAGACCAGCAAAAAGGCCTGGGCGAAGAAGACGACATGATGAAACAGCTGAACATCTTTTCGTCGAACAAAGTGGTTGATAACGAAATTGAAGTTTTGCGTTCATACACTTTAATGGAAGAGGTAACCAAAAGTCTGCATTTGGATGTAAGCTATTACAGGCAGGGGTTTTTCCGCAAGGTTGAACTGTATAAAGACAGGCCCATAAACCTTGAAGTGATATATCCAACTGCGCTTACTTATAAGGAGCCTTTAAAAGTTACCCATATTAATAAGCAAAACGCTACTGTAAATGGCCAGCGCATTCCATTTAACACGTTAGTTAACACCCCCTATGGCTTACTTAAGCTAACATTAACGGGTAAAGAACCCGGCATGAAAGAACTTATTGTGAATGTGAGCACCATTAGTAATATAGCTGAAAATTTAACTGATGCTATCAGAGTGGAGCCCAGCAGCAAAATGTCGACTGTACTGATCATGACCCTTGAGAACCCTGTTCCCGAGAAAGGCCAGGATATATTGAACCAGTTAATAAAAGCATACAACGATGCCGGGCTGGCCGATAAAAACCTGTCGGCCTCAAATACGCTGATATTTATCAATGAACGCCTAAAACTTATATCGGCTGAATTAGGTGATGTTGAAAAGAAGGTTGCAGATTATAAATCAACCCAGGGTATTACTGATATAAGCGATGCTTCACAACTTTTTTTACAAAACGTACAACAGAACGATACCCAGCTAAGCCAGGTAAAAGTACAGCAAAGTGTATTGGATGCCATTCAGAAACAAATAAGCCAGCCTAATGCCGACCAGGGCAGCATACCGGTAACATTAATGGGGGTTGATGACCCTAACCTGCTGGCATTAATGGGGCAACTATCAACCCTGCAATTACAACGCCAGAGCACGGTTAAAGTGGTTAAGCCCGGCAACCCGATAGTGCAGGCGCTTGATGAGCAAATAGCTACTTTAAAAGGCAACATAAACGATAATATAAATTCAGTTAAGAACGGCCTGGCTATCACCCGCCAGCAATTAGAAAGGCAAAGCGGCGCCATGAATGGCCTCATCAAATCGGTACCGTTAAAGGAACGTACACTGGTTGATATTACCCGCCAGCAGGCTATAAAAAATGACCTGTACACCTTTTTGTTGAAGAACCGTGAAGAAACAGCGCTATCTTTTGCGTCAACCGTATCGGACACACGCACGGTTGATAGCGCAATAAGCAGCAACGACCCTATCAAACCTAAAAAGCCGCTTACCCTGTTATTGTTCGCGTTATTAGGTTTTGCCATACCAATGGCCGTAATTTATATTAACGACCTGTGGAACGATAAGATAAAGAGCCGTAAGGATATTGAAAGGGAAACCAAAGTGCCTATCCTTGCCGAAATATCGCAAACAACTAATGAGGCCGACATGGTGCTTAACCTGGGTCGTTCGGCAATTGCCGAGCAGATACGTGCTTTACGTACCAATATCGCCTTTTTATCGCCGGCCAAAAAGCTGCAGGTTATTATGCTTACATCAAGCATTAGCGGCGAGGGTAAATCATTCATATCATTAAACCTGGGCGCCAGTTTCGCCATCACCGGTAAAAAAACCATCATATTGGAGTTTGACTTGCGCAAGCCAAAGCTTCAGCAAAAACTAAACATCGAATACAAAAACGGCCTCAGTAATTACCTGGTGGGCCATGCCGAACTGGAAGATGTGATAAACCCCGTGCCTGGTTTTAAGGATTATGACATTATAACCAGCGGTTTTATCCCCCCTAACCCGGTTGAGTTATTGGTTGATGGCCGCATGGATGAACTGCTTACCCAACTGCGCCTTAATTATGATTATATAATTGTTGATGCCCCGCCCATCGGCCTGGTAACCGACGCGCAGGTAATAGAAAAATATGTTGATGCAACGTTTTATGTATTGCGCCACGAGTACACACCTAAAGGCAGGTTAAGGTACATCAATGGCCTGTATAACGAAAAACGATTCAAGAACCTGAATTTAATAATGAATGGCATCCAGCAAAAAAGCAGCTATGGTTATGGCTACGGCTATGGCTACGGCTATGGATATGGTTACGGTTATTACGAGAACGAAACGGAAAAAGGCAAGAAAAAACCACCCGGCGTTTTGGTAAAATAAAATGAACCGGCCATAAATTGAAAACAGCTACCTATTTTAATGACAGCACAAGATCAACCACATAAAGCAACCCGGAAAAAGGCAACCGTGTGGAATCTTTTTTTCCTGAATATAGGGTTTGTTATTACGATTATTAATGGTGTATTAATTATACCGCTTTACCTGCATTATATTGATGCCGCAATATATGGCGCGTGGCTGGCCACTGGCAACGTATTAACCTGGATAACTATTGTCGACCCCGGCGTAGCCAATGTGCTTTTGCAGCGTGTAGCGTACGCCTTGGGTAAAGATGACCGGTCTGAAATAGGCCTGGCTATAACTTCGGGCATAATTGTGGCGGTTCTCCTTTTTATTTTTTCAATAGGCATAGGATATGGCTTGTCATATGTAATAGGCAGTATTGCCAACATCGATATCCATTATCGCGGCGAGATCATCAATGCTTTTCGCATTGCCTTATGGGGCACATCATTCTCATTACTGGCCGATACTTTTCGTAATATCATCCTGGCCTTTCATAAAACAAAGCTGCATGGCATATTCTT
>Ga0207142_1027_pt1 | contig 30918 bp, 27 predicted proteins | sample Alteio_BWMinHeat_2_FD_153561 | JGI IMG/M metagenome (GOLD analysis project Ga0207142, IMG submission 153561) | Enriched cells from forest soil in Barre Woods Harvard Forest LTER site, Petersham, Massachusetts, United States -... | ecosystem: Environmental > Terrestrial > Soil > Temperate forest >... | reverse complement strand
GTCGCCGATATGCAGCTTTGATACCATGCATGTGGGGTTGCTTCGTCGTACCTCCTCGCAATGACGCGAATGTTTGTATAGTTATTCCTTCTCCAAATACTTCGCCAGTGAAGTACCCGTAATATAAGTCCAGCCTTTGCTGAAGCTTTCTTTTGCAAAATCCGGTTTGTTTTGCGGGAAGGTTTCCAGGCCTGTATGCGTTAATTTTAAACGGGTTTTACCGCCCTCGTCAAACAACTCCCAGGTTACGGATGATTTTCCAGGAATATCCTTATATGTCCAGCTATGACTAAGTTTTTTGCCGGGGACAACCTCGGTTACTTTGCATAAATGAAGATATTTGGTGCCATCGCTGCCTGTGCCGTCAAATTCAAATTCAAAACCAACTTCGGGCTTAAAATCTTCCATTTTAAAATACCATTCTTTCATTTTATTATTATCGGTAATGGCTTCCCATACTTTCGCAATAGGCGCGTTGTAGGTTTTTTCGATTACAAATGGTTGTGTTTCCATAATTTCATTTTTTAGGTTTGATCTTATTTTGTTTTTCTTCTTTTTCTAAAAATTCCCCCAATGCATCCAGTTTTTGCGTCCAGAACACGCGGTATTGTTCAATGAAGTCCGACACTTCTTTAAAGCCCGTGAAATTTGCCTCGCAATAATGCTCGCGGCCTTCCTGTTTAATTGTAATAAGTCCGCATTCGGTCAAAATCTTTATATGTTTTGATATAGCGGGTCGACTTACCGTAAAATTATCGGCAATCGAATTCAAGTTCAGTGATTGGTGCGCTATCAGGTTAATGATCTCGCGACGGGTGGGGTCTGCAATAGCCTGGAATACATCTCTGCGCATAGTAAATACTTATATAGGTAACCGTTTGGTTACAAATATATAAGTAACCATTCGGTTACACAATAGTATTTTAAAATTTATTTTTCAGGAAAGATTAGTGTCGTAATAACTACTAGCATTAGAGGAAATTAAAAAATCTCTATGATTAACATATTTTTTAATCAAGTCATTGGTTAAAGGACTATGAAACTTTGATAGATAGTAAAATGCAAATATGAAATCCCATTTATTATCTACTTTTTTAAACGAGCTAATAGCGATATCAACCATGGCTCTATCCATATTAATTTCAAATATGGAGACAGCTAAAAACAACTTTGTGAGCTTGTTTTTATAATTATAATTTAGTTTATCATATAAAAATGGTAGCGATTTTTCTGATTTTAGATAAACTAATGTTTCCACAACCAAGTTGTCTATGCTATTGTCAGGTTCTTTTAGTTTATCTATAAGTTTATTTTCAACCTCAGTTTTCTCGGCAGCAGTTAATTTTTCAATTAGCCCAATATTGTTAAAGCCTTCACGGTGTTGGCGATCATTAGGTGGAATTATTTCACCCATTATTTTTTCTATATCCATAAATCAATTACTTCTCCGCCGGATTTTTCTTCCCAGCCAATAACTTCTCAACCATTTTAACTAAACGCTCATCGCGTGTTTTTTGCTGTTTAGCGGTGAGTATCCAAAGTACATATTCTTTTTTGTTGGAGTAGGAGAGTTGCTGGTAAAAGGCCAGCGCCTGGGGCGTTTGCTGTAGTATTTCCTTTATTACAGGTGGCAGGGTTACCTGTTTATTGTCAACATCAATATATTCGCCGTATTCGTTATTGCGCACAGCTTCATTACGGCCTTCTGATGTTTTGGTATGTTCAACAGGTTTAAAACGCAGAGCCGTCCAGGTTTCATTAACCGATATGGAGGTTACCACCCTTAAACCTAACACGGTTAACTCATCCCAACTGCTCATCATTTCCAAATCGGTTTCTATTCCCGAGCTTTTTTTGGGATAGGTGATCCAGAATACAGTATCAGGCTTTAACAGCGGTTTAATTATTTGTAATGAAGCGCTTAAATCTGTACTATTTTTTATAAATAGCTGTATACCATTGTATTCACCAGTGGCATCATAATTTATTTGCACACCATCGGGCAGTGGCTCAATTAATGGCAAATAATTAGCCGGCGCATTAAAAAGCAGCCATTTTGAACCCGGTTTTACCTGTAATTTTTTGCTGAGGTCGGTCATAACTTATTGTGATGCTAATTTATAAACAAATTGGCTTAAATATTGCACTTGCTTTATTACCAGTTTATTAACCATTTTATCCGATATCTATGAGAACTACAAAGCAAACCGATGGACATACTATAATTGTTACCGGACCTGTAAAAAGTAATATGAAAACAATGCTACAGGATGTAAAACAGTTAGAAGCTCAAATCAAACGCCTGCGCGAAGCTGTGAATGCTTACCGTATGACTGTCGACCAGTTTTTTATGTCGTAATTATTTTCGAGAAGAAATCCCACAAAACAATACCGGCAGATACCACGATATTAAAGGAGTGTTTAGTACCAAACTGGGGTATTTCAATACAGCTATCTATCATTTCCATTACTTCATCGCTTACACCATTCACCTCGTTGCCGAATATGAGCGCGTATTTTTCAGCGCTTTTGGGTGTAAAATCATTTAAATTGATACTGTTTTCCGCTTGTTCAATGGCTATTATGCTGTAACCTTTTTTACGCAGATGTTCAACTGCGTTTACTGTATCTTCAAAATAAAGCCAGTTTACTGATTGTGTAGCACCGAGGGCGGTTTTTTCAATTTCACGATGAGGAGGCTGCGCGGTAATACCGCATAAGCAGATCAGTTCCACTGCAAAACCATCGGATGTGCGAAATATGGAGCCTATATTGTGCATGCTCCGCACATTATCAAGCACAACGGCAACAGGTAGTTTGGATTGCTGTTTAAACTCATCAACCGAGGCGCGATTGAGTTCATCCATCTTTAATTTGCGGTGCTCATTCATAGCCGGCAAAGGTACAATTAACTCAATATACCTACACCATCCCCAATTAACGAACTATATACCGATGGCGCATAACCTATTTTATCGGTATAGTATTTTGTTACTTCAGTGCTAAAATCAGCAAATGCATCGGCCTTTACCAAAGCTATGGCGCAACCGCCGAACCCTGCGCCCGTCATCCTTGCTCCGGCAACATTGGCATCGGTTTTAGCATATTCAACCACGGCATCAAGTTCCTTGCCACTTACTTCGTACAAATCGCGCAGCGAATCATGCGAGGCATACATCAGCTTGCCAAATTCGGCAAGATCATTCCCTGCAAGTGCTTTCGCGGCCAGCTTTACACGGTCGTTCTCTTCAATTACGTGGGTGGCGCGTTTAAGCACCACAGCATCGGTAATAAGGTGTATGTATTTGTTGAAGGTAGCGGTATCAATATCGCACAAATTATGAATATCAAGCTCCTGTTGCAGTGCTTTTAAAGCAGCGGCGCATTCCTGTACCCGTTCGTTATATTTCGATTCGGCCAGTTTACGCGGTTTGTTGGTGTTAATGATCGCTAACACATGATCGCCCAAATTGCTGTCCACGGCTTCATAATCCAGTGTATCGCAATTCAGCATTAATGCCTTATCCTTTTCACCAAAGGCTACGGCAAACTGGTCCATAATGCCTGAGTTTAAGCCGATAAATTTATTTTCGACCCATTTGGATAGTTTAACCAAATCCAGCTTGCTATAACCGGCATTAAACAGCGTATTGAACGCGAAAGCAGTAACCACTTCGATAGATGCCGATGATGACAGCCCCGAACCGATAGGGATATTACCATGATACAACATATCCAGCCCCTGTACCGGGTGACCGTCGTTCAAAAAGTGTTGTATAACACCCAGCGGGTAATTATACCAGCATGAGTTTTCTTTTGTATAACTGCTTTGCAACGGGATATCAGCAATGTCGTCAAAATTCACACTCCTGAAACGGAAAACACCATCGTTATTGGGTGCGGTCAACATTGATGTGCCTAAAGTAATTGCACAGGGCATTACCAGCCCGCCATTGTAATCAATATGTTCGCCGATAAGATTAACACGCCCCGGCGAAAAAAACGCGTTAGCAGCGGGCTTGCCATAAATAGCTATAAACTCCTGTTGTAATTGGTCCTTCATCATTTTAAAATAGGTTCGCGACCACAAATATTGTAAATATTTATATTATTATCTGTTTTATTTACAGTTATTAATTTATCATTAGAATAAACAGAATAAATTTTAACTTGTTCAATTTGAAATAAGGTAAATAAATTAGAAATAAGATGAATCAATACCTGGTTACTGCATACGATTATACCGATGCCGGCGCTTTAAAACGCCGCATGGATGTGCGCCCACATCATTTTGACGGTGCGCGTGAGTTAAAAGCAAATGGCAATTTTGTTGTAGGAGGCGCGATACTGGACGATGACGGTAAAATGGTGGGCTCAATAATGATACTGCAATTTGAGGACGAGGAGCAACTGGAAGCCTGGAAACAAAGCGAAGTATATATCACACAAAATGTATGGGAATCGGTTGATATAAAACCATTCAGAGTGGCAGACATATAGACAACCTGGTATCCTGAAAAGGGAATCATTAAATAAAAAAGCCCCTGCTCGTTTAAATCGAACCGGGGCTTTTCGCTATTTATGTAGAATTATATTTTCTTTTTTGTGCGCGATGAAAGGTTGATGAGGTAACCTTGTCCGTTCACGGTTAGGGTAGCGTTATCGCCACCATTAAACACAATGGTACCGGTATAATTAAACGAGCCGCGTTTTGGCATATCACCGCTTATGGTAAAGCTGGCACTGCCGCTTTTTATAATGCGCAATGGTTTAACAAGTACCAAATTGGTTAAAGTGATGTCAACGTTCTGGGTACCTTCAAAGCTGGTATCGGTTTTCGACTGGAATGACCCGCTGCGTTTGTATTCGCCGTTTATGGTGTAAGTGGTTGATTGATGATTAACCCCGCCAATGGTAAAATCCGAGCTTCCTGAAAATGTTGATGAAAGATTTGGGGTAACAAAACTACCGCTGTAAGCCGATGTTGTATTTACGGTGGGCGAAGTTCCGCAATTGTAAGTGTAGGTGTATTTGGCTTTGTAGCTGTAATTATACTGCTGACCAAACGGTATCGAACGGTCTACACTGTCGGCCCACGTTACGCCGCAGGTGGTGTCAATATGTAATTTAGCATCAGCAGAAACTGTAATGTCAGTAGTGCCGCTTAAAGCACCTTGTGTGCTGGTTGAAAGCGAGGCGGTTACCAGGTCGGCCGCTTCATCGGTTGAATTGCTGTTCGGCTGTGATGAGCCATTCCCTTTTTTACAGGAAACCATCGCCCCCAGTAACAGGCATGCGATAGCTGTTAATCTAAGTGTTTTCATAAAGTTTATTATTTAATGTTTAGAGGTATTATTTTATGTATGACAAAATAATATTATAAAGGTTTAACGCCGATTATTATTTTTTTATTATTAAAATAAATTAATAGTTAAAGGATGGTGCCTTCAGGGAAAAGAAAACAAAAAATGCAGGAAGGTAACGGCCCGCCTGCATTTTTTATGTATAAGGGAGATAGCAGATTATATACTATTTAATACGGCCATATCTTCTTCGGTAAGCGCCACATCAATTGATTTCATGTTTTCTTCAAGGTGGCTAACGCTTGATGTTCCGGGTATTAACAGTATGTTGTCGGCATGATGCAGCAGCCAGCTTAAGGCAACCTGGTATACGGTGGCGTTATGCTTATCGGCCACAACTTGCAGCTTTTGCTGGCTGGCAACATTGGCAGCATTTAACGGGAACCAGGGAATAAAGGCAATATTATGCTCTTTAGTGTAATCAAGTACGCTTTCCCATTTGCGGTTGTCAACGCTGTACATGTTTTGTACAGATACTACCTCGAAAAATTCCTGCGCCTTTTTAATATCGGCCACGCTAACTTCCGATAGCCCGATGTGTTTTATTTTGCCATCCTGTTGTGCCTTTTGCAAAAATTCGAAAGTCTTTTCAGCCGGTACTTTAGGGTCGATGCGATGGAGCTGGTACAGGTCGATACGGTCGAGCTTTAAGCGTTTCAGGCTACCTGCTAATGCTTCTTTTAAATGTTCAGGACTTGCATCTACCGGCCATTGGTCGGGACCAGTGCGTAGCAGGCCGCCTTTTGTACCTATAACTAGGTCGGCAGGGTAAGGGAATAGGGCTTCGGCTATCAATTCTTCCGATACATGCGGGCCGTAGCTATCGGCTGTATCAATGAAATTAACATCCAGTTCGATCAGTCGTTTTAAAACGCGGATAGCTTCGGCTTTATCTTTCGGCGGGCCCCAAATGCCTTTCCCGGTTATGCGCATTGCGCCATATCCAAGGCGGTTAACCGTGAGGTCGCCACCTATAGTGAATGTTTTTTTAAATGAGATTGTTGTGTCTTCCATGGGTAAATCTTATTTTAATATTTAACCCAATTTTAGGGGTTTTGTTTAAGTATAACTCAACTGGAATGTCATATTAATTAACCTGTCAATAGATCAAATAATAGTATATTGCGATGGAAAAATAAGCCATGAACCAGGGTTTTAAGAATTAATATCACCGTGTTTAATTGTTTCTGTTTTAACTTTTAATGATGCCCGGAAAGTACGATTATGATGCCGTAGTAGTAGGATCGGGGCCAAACGGCCTTGCAGCCGCTATATTGCTGCAACAAAACGGCCTTTCGGTTTTATTGCTTGAAGGTAAAAACGAAATAGGCGGTGGCTTGCGTTCGGCTGAGCTTACGCTTCCCGGTTTTACCCATGATATTTGCTCAGCAGTACATCCGCTTGCTGCGGGTTCACCGTTTTTTAAACAATTACCGCTCGAAGAATTTGGCCTGGAATATATCTACCCGCCGGTAGCTGCTGCCCAGCCTTTTGATAACGGCACAGCTGCGGTTTTAAAACAATCAATTGAAGAAACCGCAAAGTTGTTAGGCACCGATGAACAGGCTTACCTGCAATTAATGCAGCCAGTAGTAAACGAGTGGCCATCTATAGCACCCGATGTTTTGGGCCCGTTGCACTTTCCCACGCATCCGCTTGCCATGGCACGGTTTGGTTTTCCGGCATTAACATCGGCAACGCATTTGGCAAAACGCTTTAAAACAGTCGAAGCAAGAGGGCTTTTGGCAGGGATGGCCGCTCATGCCATGCAGCCGTTGTCTAATTTGGCAACATCAGCCATCGCGTTAGTTTTAATGGCTAACGGGCACCTGAAAGGCTGGCCAGTGCCCAAAGGCGGTTCAAATCGTATCGCTAATGCTTTGGCATCATATTTTGTATCGATAGGCGGAAAGATAGAAATAGGGATGAATGTATCATCATTGCAGCAATTGCCATCAGCAAAGGCTGTTTTGTTTGATGTTTCGCCACGGCAATTATTGCAGATAGCCGGGCATAAGTTTTCGGCAATTTATAAATGGCAGTTGGAGCGTTACCGTTATGGCATGGGGGTTTTTAAGATGGATTGGGCGCTCGACGGCCCTATACCATTCAAAGCTGAGGGCTGTACAGAAGCCGGCACAGTGCATATTGGCGGCACTTTGCAGGAAATAGTTGACAGTGAACAGCAGATATGGAACGGCAAACATTCCGAAAAGCCTTACGTGCTATTGGCACAGCAAAGTTTGTTCGACGATACCCGCGCACCGGCAGGTAAACATACGGCATGGGCCTATTGCCATGTTCCTAACAGCTCAATGGTTGACATGACTACAATCATCGAGAATCAAATAGAAAGATTTGCACCGGGCTTTAAAGAGCGGATATTGGCCAAACATACCATGAATACCGCCCAGGTTGAAGAATACAACCCCAACTATATAGGCGGCGACATTAACGGCGGCGTTATCGACCTGGGGCAATTATTTACACGGCCTGCTTTGCGCTGGTCACCATATAAAACATCGGCCAAAGGCTTATACCTGTGTTCGGCTTCAACGCCGCCGGGCGGCGGGGTGCACGGCATGTGTGGTTTTTACGCTGCAAAAAAGGTATTGAAGGATATTTTGTTAGTTCATTAGTATTACCGCCTGCTATCAAACATTTAAACTTTCTAACCTTCCAACTTTTCAACAAAATCCCTATTTTCGGTACATGAATAAAGGACGTTTAGAGGCCTTCAGCGATGGTGTTATTGCTATTATCATCACCATAATGGTTTTGGAAATAAAAATGCCGGGCGATCATCACGATAGTATCGCTTCACTGTTGCCGCTTTATCCTGCCTTTATCTGCTATATCATCAGTTTCATTAACATAGGCATTTATTGGAACAACCATCACCATATGTTCCAGGTAGTAAAGTCGGTAAATGGGGCAATACTCTGGGCCAACCTGCACTTATTGTTCTGGCTGTCACTTATTCCGCTGGTAACAGAGTGGATGGGCGAAAACAATTTCACAAAATGGCCCACCATAATGTATGGCGTATCGTTAATAATGTGCGGCGTAGCTTATTCCATACTGGTTCAATTATTAATAAAGCATGAGGGCAAAGAATCGGTATTTGCAAAAGCGATAGGAGAGGACTGGAAAGGAAAAGCATCGGTAATTATTTATGCCATAGCTATAGCCCTTGCCTGGGTAAATCCATGTATCAGTTTTGTCATATATGCATTTGTGTCATGCATGTGGTTTATTCCCGATAGAAGGATAGAGAACAGGGTGATGAAAGAGGAGCAGTAGCCTTTGCGAAGCTTTATTTTCATCGAGCTCGATTCCGCAAAAACCCAATAAAACGCCATTCCCTGGCTTATATTACCTTTTCCTGGCGTAAAAACTAAATATTTAGTAATTAACATTATTTAACACCCGCCGCTGAAATATGCGCCGGGCAGGGTCGTTTATCCATCTCAACTAAACAAATAAAACACATGAAACGATCACTAATTTTAATCCCGGCTTTTTTATTTCTTATTCAAACTTCAAAGGCCCAAACCGAAAAAGGCAGCCAGACATTAGGTGTTAATCTGGGCTTTCAGTATTCCAACCAAAGCGGAGTGAATATCAGTACGCCTGACAATTCATTAACAGCGCAAAGTAATAAGTACACCTCATTTTCAATTGGCCCCTCTTACAGTTATTTTATTGCCGATAATTTGGATCTGGGCGCCACACTGAATTATTCGTTAAACAATTATAACTACGGGCCTGATAGTTATTATATTACCAAACAAGACAATAAAAATTATGGCGGAACCGTATTCCTGAGAAAATATGTTTTGTATAAAAATAAAATAGGTTTCAGAGTGGGGCCTTACCTGGGTTATTCCATAGACGACCAGAAATATATTTACTCGGCCCAATTCAATACAAATAATACCGATTCCAAATCAAATTCTTATCAAGGTGGTGCTAACCTCGACCTGGTATATTATCCTACAAAACATTTGGGGGTATCAATTAGCCTTGCCAATCTGTCATACGAACATACTAAAACAAACAACGGGGCACAGGGATTTGCAAATACCGATGAGGTGAATTTTGCTTTTGTAAATAATAACCTGGCCGTATCATTATTATACGTGTTCGGCGGTAAATAATAAATAGTTTTAACTCCTGCCTTATAGCTTAAATAAGGCAGGAGTTTTATAATGCCTGCGCAATGTCCTCTATCTTGTCGGCTATAGCTTCAAACGACAGGACAGATTCAAAATATTCAAGCGCTGTTTCCTGCTTTTCTATAATATCTATTTCATCACATTTTTTTAAGGCCGATAATAATTCAGCTTCGTTCCCCGGTTCAAACAGCAGTCCGCACCTGCCATTGTTGGTTATCATCCTGAAAGAAAAAATATCGGTAACTATAGGCATACATGCGCACGACATTGCTTCGCAAACCGCTGTCCCACTGCCTTCATAATAAGAGCCGGAAATAATAACATCGGCGCTATTGAACCAATATTGCAACTCGCTGTGCGGCACCTTACCAATTAACGTAATGTTATTTTTTTGTGGCGACGAATCAATGATTTTCTGCATAAAGGTTAGCAGTTCATCGGTATGATATATCATATACAAATGGGCCGTGGGGTTAGTGGCCGCATATTTCAGAAATGCCTTTACAATCGTCAATGGATCCTTGTTGGCATTAAGCCTGCCTACCCATAAAAAAACTGGGCTGCCATGCGTGTTTGTTTTTTGTCGGGCGATAGCCTTATCCATCGGTTTAAAAACCGACGATACTTCCATTACCTCGTGTATTTTCTTAACCGATGCTATGTTGCCCCTTTCAACCCATTCGGCCCCCATTTCACGCGATGCAAACAAATAGGCATCAATACAAGTGTCGGCCAGTTTTTGCGCATATTTTTTTAGGCCGATAAATGGTTTCTCGGCATGGTTTTGTACTATGATCTTCACTTTCCGGCCAAGCAGTAAACGCAACTGGATAACCTGCAACGGGAAATGCAGGCTTTGTATTACTACCACATTCGGTTTTTGATTTTTAATAAATTGATGAAGGCGGAACGGGAATCTGAGCTCGTTTTTTGAAAAACGCATGAATTGGTATTCAACGCCATCCTTTTGGTATTCGCCCTCATAATCAATTTGTTCAATGCTTATAACCTGGTTGCTTTTGGCTAACGACTCAAGCATGCCGGTATAGATATTAATGCGGTCTATCCATGCCTCAGGGCTATTATAAGCCCGGGTATAAACATAACTGGCAAAAACAAACTTCATATTTGCACGGGTATATCAAAACGTATCAATATCAGCAAATGTAAATTTTATTTTGTCAGTCTTGATACTGCGCGCTAAAGTCTTGAACATTATGGGAAAAGATGGAATAAAATGGTACCTTTTTGCAAATAGTCCCGATGCCTTTGTATCCGGGCTTGTTTGAAATTGCACCTGGTTAAGCCCCAGTATCGAGGCCAGTTTATGTACCTTTTGCATTATATTATCAAAATCCTTATCGGCACAAATAATATCGCCAATTATAAAAGCATTGTGTTTTATTTTAACCCACAATAAGGCTTTGCCTATACGCAAAACCTGCGTATCATGGCAGTCTTTATGATCAAAGTACAGTTCATCACGGTTTATGCCTGCAAAGCCATCGTACAAAACAGAGTTTTCTATCCCTTTCTGGGGTACCAAATATTTTTTAAGCACCTGGTGCTGGTACTCTTTATACAGTCGCCCTAACAGTGGTGTATGTTCTGCTATATTTTCCAGCGGGATGGTTTCAACAGGTATCAGGTAAAGCTCCATGATCTCACTGGTTTCCCAGTCAAGGTCAGCCAGTCCCTTAACGGAGTTTTGATTAGGGAACCCAAAGATTATTTTTATACCCTCATGTGCACACAATTTAAAGGTAAGCCTTGCCAATTGTGTAAACAGATCCTTAAGCCGGTGGTCAGGGTGCGTCATGGTATCGGCTGATTGCGCGGCCAATATCAGTTTACCCTCATATTTTATAAAGCAGGGTATAACGCCATAATAAGCAATGGGTTGGTGCCGGGCAGTGTAGGCTATAAAGCCTGTATACTCAACCCCGGTATAAGCAGTGTCGTATTTTTTAGCAAAATACCCTGCCGGCTGCTGGCGGTTATAAACAGCGGTATATAACTTATCCAGGTCGCTTATATTGTTGGCAGACAGGCGTTCAAAATTATATAGATTATTATCACTGTTATAATTCATATTGCCGGGTTATAGTAGCGGTTAATTGATTTATAGACGATATAAATGGACTTGCCTGATACATGCTTGTAATTATTTACGAAGCCACTATCAAAAGTGATACACACGCTAATTTTTTTGTTAATTCCCAATATATGATCAATACCACAGTGCGGGTATTTGCTTTCACGATTTATTTTAGCGCGTATTTTTTGGGGGATACTCATAACTAACAGTACAAATGTTTATATCGATAAATAGGCGTTTAAGTATATTGGTAAATGGATGTAAATGGCTGAACCACTAAAGGTTTAATTCAATTACGAAGTTTTAAAGCCTTTGGTTGCCACGGTAAATATTATTTTTATAATGCGGGTTTATAGCTCATATAAAAACTAACATTTGGGACAAGGAAATTATTTCGTCGGCTAAAAAATAGATTTAATCGATCCATTCCTTATTTATGACGATCAATTTTTTTAACTTTCAGCCTTTGAACCCCACCCATGCTTCAAAGCTGGTATTGTTTAACTATTTTACGTAAATACCTGTTTCCCCTGCAATTGCTGCGCGCAATGCTGTATTGCCCGCTTTTGTTGTTTTTTGCCATAAATTCATTTGCCGATGGCAGCAGGGAGTTAACCAATAACGGAGGTTACAGGGCTTACCTTTTTTCAAGTGCAACAAGCAATTCATCGTTCCCGTTCCCAACGCTGGGCACCATGAAGGTATATGTAAAGGCAGGCGAAACCATTTATGTTGGTTCAAGCGCACAGGGCATAAGGTCGGGTATTATAAACCTGCGTGCGCCTGATGGTTCAAAATATAGCAGTGGCAGTTCAGCAACAATCGGCCTTATCAGCAACCGGGGCCAGGAGAAAGTAGGCCCATTACCTGATGCTGGTGGTTATACGCCGTTCACGCAAACAGTACAAACCGGGCAGGAGGGTATATGGGAAATTGATTTTGTATCGCCGGATGTTGGATCGAATGTGTTTGCAAACCCCGCATCCATCCCTGTTGATGCCAACTGGACACAGCCCGCGGGCGTGTATATCGCCGCCTTTGATGTATCGGTACGCGATGCGGGCAATACCAAATTTATCCCCGGCAGGGTGTTTACCAATGTATTTTCGGGGATATTAGGCACTTTTAATGTAGGTTTTAATGGTATTTTAAATATCCTGACCAAAGACGGCTACCAGTATAAGCTTGATAATAACGGGCAGGCGGGCAATGGCTTTACTTTTTTTGTTAACAATAAGGGTTTTAGGAATTCCGGTAACGCGGCATCGTACCAAAGCATTAACTCTATCGATAATCCTAACGTGCAAGATCCGCGCAGCGATGACACACAGTCAGACATCACACAGAAAATATTTTTTAATCCCCCTGCTTCTGATCTGCCAGATTCGGCAAAAACGCCTAAAGGATCAACCTGGCTATTAAGTACACCAGGCACATCAACCATCAGCGACGTAAGTTTTACTGGTACCGAAGGAACAAAGGGGCAGGCAGGTACAGCGCCGCTTGGCGGCAATTTTATGTTCAATAGTCCTGGTGGTGGCACTTATGTTATCTCGATAGATGTGAACAGGAACGGCATTTATACCGACCCTGCCGATCGCAAGCTTACAGGCTCAATAAATGCAGGGGCAGATACGGTACATTGGGATGGGTTGGATGGCCTGGGCAATAAAGTAGTAGCCGATACACTTAATGGTTACAACGCGCAGGTGGCTATAACAAGTACCGCGGGTGAGGTGCATTTCCCGTTTTTTGATGTAGAACGCAATATAAACGGCATATTGCTTACCCGCTTAAATGGAGTTAAAGCGCCCGACAATACCCTGTATTGGGATGATACCCCCATTGACGTTGTTGGCACGCCATCGAACCCACGAAAAAATTTAACAGGTATAAACAGCCTTGTAAATGGGCACAAATGGGGCTCGCCGGCCAGCGGTCCTAATGACGATGCCGATTTTGGTAATAATAAGGGTATTGATACCTGGGCCTACATACCCATGGCCCCGGTAAATAATATTGTAAATTTTAAAGTATACGAAGCCGACCTACAGGTTGATAGCATTAAATCGAACTCGGGATGTACGGGGCAGGAGATAGATTATAGTGTTGCGGTAAAAAATAATGGCCCCGATGATGTTACAGGCGCTAAATTCCGGTTTACTTTTTCGTCAGATATTACCAATGTTTCGGTTATTAGCTTAGCTACCAGCGGAACATCGGCATTGTCGCAGCGTGTTCTTTCCGCAACTAATTATACGGCCAATGTCAACCTATCCAATGGTGCGGTACGTACGTTTTATATTAAAGGCACAGTAGCCAAAAATTCCAATGGTAATTTACAATCGTCGGCCAGTATCCTGCGCCCGGCTGATTTTACCGACCCTGATGCCACCGATCCTGATGCTGCGGCGCCGGTCGACCCGCTCATCGAATGTAATGCATTACCATCGGGGCCGGGTTGTAATAATATTATAGCCGACCTGACTGTGTTTTCACCATCGCCCGATGCAGGTCCCGATCAAACGGTTTACCAATATTCAACCGCCACTATTACCGCTGCTAACGCCGGCACCTGGAGCCAGGCAGCTACCGACCCAGCTTTGGTTGGTATTACAAATCCTTCGGCATCATCAACTACCGTAACCGGGCTTAATGTGCTGGGGACTTATCATTTTATAAACACCAATGCTAACGGGTGTACCGATACTGTTGTACTAACGGTTGTTACTGCTAATATTATCATCCCCAATATTTTCACGCCTAATAACGACGGCAAGAACGATGTTTTTGTAATAGCAGGGCTTGGGTCATTCCCCGGCTCGCAGCTGTTTATTTATAACCGATGGGGAAATGAAGTTTATAAGTCGGACAATTACCTGAATAATTGGGATGGCAGCGGGCTTGCCGAGGGTACTTATTATTATTTGCTGAACAGGAAGGATCATGATGGCACGGTCACTGTGTTTAAAGGGTGGGTATTTTTAAAACGCAGCAAATAATGATGGGGCGCAGACATTATATTTTATTTGTGCTAACACTAGTGTTATTTACGCTAAAAACCAGGGCCCAACAAACTATTCAACTAAGCCAGTACATGTTTAATGGCTTGGCTTTGAACCCGGCTTATGCAGGTTATAAAGAAGACTGGACACTAAACCTGAGCAGCCGTATACAATGGGTGGGTATAAACGATGCGCCGCAAACCAATACCATATCGGTTGATGGCTTGGCCAATAGCGACAATGCCAATGTGGGCCTTGGCATAATGGCAATGGTTGATAAACTTGGTCCCGAAAGTAATTCATCGGTATATATAAACTATGCGTACAGGCTCCGTTTGGATGAATTGGATACTAAACGGCTATGTTTTGGTATTGGTGTGGGCGCAGAACAGTATAGTTTGGATGGTTCAAAATTTACCGCCACTGATGCCGGCGATGCTAATATACCATCAGGCACAGAAAGTAAGCTTACGCCCGATTTTCGTTTTGGGGTGTATTATTACTCGCCCAAGGTTTATTTCGGGGCATCGGTTTTCAACTTACTTTCCGATGCTTTTAACCGGATAACTGATGATCCGGAAGTGATTAAGCCGGTTCGTACGGTTTATTTAACAGGGGGGGCCATGCTGCCTTTGTCGGATTATGTTGATATAAAACCATCGGTAATGGTAGAAGAAGATTTTAAAGGACCGACCAATGTATCGCTTACCGCATATCTCGCTTTTAACAGGCGGCTTTGGATAGGGGGATCGTATCGTACAGGTATAAGCGCATGGAATAGCAATTTGGTAAGTAATTTAAATGAACAGGATGCCGCCGCGGCTATTGTGCAGGTTTATATAAACGAAAATTTTAGGGTGGGGTATGCATATGACTTTACTACCAGTAAACTCGCGAGTTACCAGAACGGTACGCACGAGATATCGGTAAGTATAACATTCCCACGTAAAAAGCAACGGGTAATAAGCCCGAGATATTTTTAGCATGATGAAGAAACTAACCGCTATATGTTTATTGTTACTGGCACTGGCTACCGTAGCCTGTGCGCAGGAACAGCCTGGCATAAAGCAACAGGCCGATAATGCTTATGACCGCTATGAATATTACAAAAGCCTTAACCTGTACCTGCAAATCGCCGATAAAAGCAAGGTTAGTATACAGGTTATAGAACGGTTGGCTGATTGCTATCGCAACTTGAATATGTATGCCGATGCCGAAACCTGGTATGAAAAAGCGATTGTCGACCCCAAAGCAAGTAAAATAGATCATTTTTATTATGCGGAAATATTACTGCGCAACGGAAAATTCGATCTGGGAAAGGAACAGTATAAGCTTTATTTTGATAATGATCCGGCTGCACTAAACCTTAAATTAACTGACTGTGACCTGGCTGCTTTGTGGATGGGACAGCAATCGGGGTATAAGGTTGAGAATTATAAGAGCATGAATTCGGCAGGGTCTGACTGGGGTTTGATATATGAAGGAACAACCGGTCTTATTTTTACTTCTGATCGTATTACTGATGAAAATGTAGATAACCGTACGGGCAACAGCTGGTTCAAGTTATACAGGTACGATATAAAACTTGATAATTTAAGGCAGATGGAACTGACTTCAACCCTTAAAGATAATTTTAACGGTGACTATCATATTGGCCCCATAGCATTGAATGATTCTGCCAATACAGCGTACATCACCCTTACCACCGAAGTGCCCAAAAAGAAACTGGATTTGGACAAAAAGGATTGGAAAAGCAGGCAAAACCTGTATTCGCGCCGTCTGCAATTAGTTATTGCTAAAAAAATAAATGAACAGTGGGTTATCAGCGGTAGTTTCCCTTATAATAATATTCAAAAATATTCGGTTAGCAGCGCCGCTTTGTCAAAGGATGGGCAAATACTCTATTTTGCATCAGATATGCCGGGAGGTGAGGGCAAAACTGATATATGGTATTGTGAGAAACAGGGTAATACCTGGGGCGCACCGGTAAATTGCGGTAAAACTATTAACACCAAGGATGAAGATGATTTTCCCTATATAGCACCTGACGGGGCGCTGTATTATGCGTCAAAAGGTCTTCCCGGCATGGGTGGCTACGATATTTATTCCGCCAAAGGCGAAAAATCTAACTGGAGCACACCAAAAAACTTAAAATACCCGGTTAATACCACCAGTGATGATTTTTATTTTGTAACCCGCGATGGTTTGAGCGGCTATCTCTCATCAAACAGGGATGGGGGAGCAGGCAGCGATGATATTTATAAGTTTACCTTTAACCAGGCTGATGTGGTTAATACTACCCCCATCGCCCAAAATACGCCTGGCGCAGGTACATCAGCCAATACACAAAATACCCCCGGTACTAACACGACTACATCTACCGGAAACACGGCGCAGGCTTTTGTATTTGAACCTATATATTATGACCTGGATAAATATGACATCCGCCCTGATGCTGCCGAAATATTGGACAGACTGATCGCTTATTTAAATAAATATCCCGCTTTAAAAATAAGTGTATCATCATACACCGATTCGCGGGCATCGGGCGATTATAACATAACACTTTCAGAACGCAGGGCCAACGCTGCGGTAAAATACCTTACAGAAAGAGGCATAGCGCCCGGAAGGCTTATAGCCCGTTGGTATGGCAAAACAAACCTGGTGAATGATTGTGGCGACAGTATACCTTGCACAGAAGCAGAGCATCAGTTAAACCGCCGCACAGAGTTTGAAGCGATAGTATTTGATAAGTAGCTATTTAAGAGTGAATTGCTTTAGGCAACTTCCAAAACCTGGTTGGCCGGTACTGTGAAGGTAAATTCAGACCCCGAACCTTGTTGGCTGGTTACCCATATGCGTCCATTGCATTTTTCAACCAGGTCCTTACAAAATAATAGGCCCATACCCGTACCCGATTCATTTTTTGTACCGGTGCCGCTATCAACCTTGCTTTTGAAAAGCTTGGTAAGCTGCTCAGGTGCAATACCTAATCCTGAATCCTTTACCTTAATTACTATGTCGTGGTCGTTGCCATTCTCGGCAAAAATTTCAATGGTATCGTTGTCGCCGCTAAATTTTATGGCGTTGGTGATCAGGTTACGTATAACTATACGTATTGAATTAGGATCGGCCGAGGCTTGCAGGTCGGCTGATATATTGCTCATCAGCTCTATGCCTTTTAAGGCCGCCTGTTCATGATAACTTTCGATCTCGCGACTAACAATTTCCTTAACGGAGAAGTTTTTTACCGAGCTATCGAAATTCTCCATCTGGCTATTTATCCACGATAAAAGCGTATCAAGGAAATCAGAAGTATATTCCAGTCTTTTCAAAACGGTAGGTATCATAGCTACCAGTTGCTGGTGTGTAATACTATCGTCCTGTAATAAGGCAAATAAGCCGCGCAAGGTACTTAAAGGCGCCCGCAAGTCATGCGCTAATATCGATATTAGCCTGTCTTTTAATATGTTAAGCTCATTTAGTTTCTCTGCTTGTTCATTTATACTGGCTTTTTGCGATAGTACCTCGTGGTTTTTTTCCTCCAGCATAAGGTTGATGGCCTGTTGTTTACGCTTTTGCTTGTAATAAACAACCGATGTAACCACCATGGCTAAAAGAACAATAAAGAATATGGAATTTATAAGCCGTTGGGCGCGTATTTTTTGCTGGTATAACAGATCGCGTTCCTGTTGTTGCTGCGCAAGCTGCCGCGCTTTGGCTGCAAAATCAAGCTCGAAATTGTAGGATGTTAATTTTTGTATACTTTCATTATTCTTTAATTCGGTTTTCAGGTCTAAGTATTCGTTCAGCATGGCATATGCTTTGTCATATTGGCCCAGCCCTGCCAGCGTTTTATTCAGTTGCAACGCAGCATTTGCCCTTACCGAAAGGTTACCAAGTTTTACAGCAGATATTTGCCCCTGAACCGCATATTTATAAGCGTTAACATAATTTTTTTGCATATTATACACGGTAGCCAGGCCAATAAGTGCATAAGCCTGGTTGTAAACAAACTTAAAGTCGGTTGCAACTTGTACCGAGGTATCAAGGTAACTAATGGCCAGCTTATATTGGTTTTTATGTGCATAGCATAAGCCCAAGTCAGTATACACCGAGCCTAAGCCATCTTTATCATCTTGCTTTTTAGCTATTGCAAGCGCCTTTTTTAAATGCGATATAGCTTGGTCATATTTACCCTGTGCCAGCAAAATTTCGCCTATATTTTCATTTATAGTGCCCACACCTTGTATATCGGTAGTTTCGCTTGTAATAAGCGCCTTATCAAAATAAGCCAGTGCATTAGGGTAAACTTCCATGCTTTGCAGCACTACGCCAATATCATTATATATATCGCTTGATAACCCGGTATAATGGTTTTTAACGGCTATAAACAAGGCTTTATAATAATAATCAAGTGCGCTTGATATTTGCCCCTGGCTGTAATAAACAATACCCATGTTTTTATAGGTATCGGTTAAACCGTGTTCATCATTAATTTTTTTGTTAATAGCTTCTGCCAGGTTTAAGTAGGATAGGGCCAGCGGATAATTAGCCAGCAAATTATACATGCGGGCATATGATATATATGATGTGCTAAGGCCCTTATAATCATGCAGCCTTTTATAAATGGCTATTGCTTCAGCCAGGTCCTGCTTAGCTTCGGATGAGCGGCCCTGTAAATAACTTACATGGCCCGTTTGCAACAAACCGCCTGCTACGCCTGCCGGGTAATGTATTTTTTTAGAAAGTTCAATGCTTTTGTTGCCGTAATAATAACTACTGTCGGGATTAGTGCGGAAATATTCTTCGGCCAGTTTGTTCAGCTTATTGATAACGGCTGTATCCGGATTCTTTTGGTAATCCGGTATGTTTCCTAAAAGATTTTTTATGCTGTCCGCGTCGCCATTTTTAATGGTAGCAAAGCACGGGACACATAAAAAGAAAGAAATAAACGTTAAAAAAAACTTCAATTTTTTCAATTATTGTTATTTACTTAGTTGATCAGCCAAGATCTAAGTCATTGGTTTATACGGAAAAAATCAATAAAATGTTTACTTTAAAATAATCATCAGTTAATTATAATTGCATTGGCGCTTTATAGGTTAAAATAGCTCTTTTTTGCCTTCTAAAACGGTTTTTTTACTTTTTTGTATTAATTGGAAATTGATATATGATGGATTTAAATGGAAAATAATGTAAATATTTTATAATGGGATTTTATAAAAAACGCATTTTATTTTAAAGTTATATCAGATTAAATATGGCGCCAAAATGCGTCCTTTTTGGGTGAAAAAAGTATGGTTTTTAAGCGGGATCATGGGCAATGTTTATACATTAAAACAAGCCTTGGCGATATTTTTGCGTCAGTATAGGGTGAAAATGTTAATTTTGCCAACAATTATTTGAAGATACTTTACGTTTTTTGTGCGGGCCTAATGTGATTGAATGAAAATAACCTATACTAACCTATTAGCCAGGAAGATACTACTGGCGTTCCTGTTATTCACTATCGCTATTTCAGTAGTTGCGCTTTTTGTAAGGAATAACATAAATAACAAATTAGCCAAAATATCAAAATTAGCCGGTAATGTGGAGAACAGCCGACCAAGGCCCGAACAAATATTACTCTTACTACACCAGGCCGAAGACGATTTCCAGGCTTCACTACTAAACGCCGACAATAAACGGAGCGCCGACTATAAAACAAATTTATCGCTGGCCTTTAAACAGATAGATACGCTGTTACGCAGTACTGCCGATACAGTAAACCTTACATCTATCGAACGTAACAAGATCAAATTCTCCTACCATGAGAAACTAAAGTTATCTGAAAGGCTTTATGAACTTAAACATGGGTTTGATTCGTTATTGACAGTTTATGCTGATTTTAATAAGGAATCAACTGAAGATGCTGGTAGTGTAGCGACTCCCATTTTTACCACAAAAAAATCTTCGAAGAATAGCAGCGATACTGTTCAAAAAAATACTCCGGCGCAAAAGAAAGGGCTGCTGAAGCGAATAAAGGAAGCAATTGTAAATAAAGATTATGGCTCAAAAACTGTTAAGGAGATAAACCATAATAATAACACCCATACTATTGATCAGTCGACACAGAAGATCCTGGCTCGTGACCGGAATGCTTACGCCCGGAAATTGCAGCTGCTGCAGCAACGAAATGAAAAGCTGCTTGGTATCCAGCGAGAGCTGATAGCCCTTAATACACGCATCACCGGGCAGTTAGAGCTTATTATTAACGAGGTAAAAGAGATAGATTATAACCTGGCCGATCAGTTCAGGTTGATGGCGCTTCAGAATTACCAGCAAACCAATGAGCTGTTAAATACCTTATACCTGGTGGCATTAGCCCTGGTGCTTATTTTTGCTATATTACTTATTATATTCATTAACAGGCTCAATAAGTCGGAAGTGTTGTTACGAAACGAAAACGAGCGCGCGGTAAACATCGCGCAGCAAAAAATGGATCTGCTGCTGCACATGAGCCATGAGATACGTAACCCGTTAACCGCTATTAAAGGATTTTTATACATATTCAGTAAATCGCCGCTATCAGAACGGCAGGAGGAAATGCTGGATTCCATTAGGCTATCGTCAGACATGTTGCTGCGCACACTTAATGATACGCTCGACGCTGCAAAAATGGAAAACAGCGAATTTAAGATCAATAGCGATCCCTTCTCGCCTGATTTTACATTAAGGAACGTGATAGAAAGTATGGAGTTCAGCGCCCAGAAGAAGGGCTTGGAAATGGCTTACACTTTTAATGGTAATGCAGATACAATTGTATTGGGCGATGGTTTCAGGCTTGAACAGGTTATGGTTAACCTGTTAAGCAATGCCATAAAGTACACCGAAAAAGGAACGGTTACTATAAATGCCAAACTTGATGCCGAGAATAAGTTGCATATTGATGTTAGCGATACAGGTATGGGTATAAGCCAGGAACAGCAAGCCAGCCTTTTTTCAAAATATTATCAAACCAGTTCAGCAAAAGGGAAGGTTGGTACCGGCCTTGGGCTTTACATATGCAAAAACCTTGTTGAATTGCAATCAGGGAAAATAAGCGTAAAAAGCACAGCAGGCGCCGGAACAACCTTCAGCTTTTTTATACCCTACAAAAAAAGTAGTGAACGGAATAGTAATAGTGAACAGGTTGACGACCCTGCATCATTACTAAATGGCATAAACATTTTGGCGGTAGATGATAACGAACTTAGCCTGCTATTTTTAAAAACCATGACGGCCAAGTGGAACGTTAGATTTTTCCAGGCATCAAATGGGCAGGACGCGTTAGATATTATTGCTAAAAATAAAATAGCCATTGTATTAACCGATATACAAATGCCTGGTATGAATGGCAACGACCTGCTTACAGCCATCCAAAAGTTAGATGGTCCTGCCGGTAAAGTCCCTGTAGTTGTTATTGGTGGCGCTTCAAACACAGCAGGGAATAAAAAACTACAGAAAAAGGGTTTTACAGGTGTTATCAGCAAGCCGTTTAAGGAAGATGAATTGCTGGAGCAATTGCTTGTGGCGCTCAATAGCAAATAATGTATATTTATCTATATGAAAAATCAGATACCCGGCGGCCCAATACATCATGCCAGGTATAAGCAGTTAGATAGTTTACGCGGCCTTGCAGCTTTATTCGTTTTCTTTACCCATTTTTTAGGGCTTAAGGGCAACCTGCCATTATTTTACCGGTTAAAGCTTACCCCCTTAGGCATTTTGGTTAATGGCAATGGCGCGGTAATGTTTTTTTTTGTGTTGAGTGGCTTTGTTTTAAGCCTTCCTTTTATTAATGCCGAAAAGCCCTTAAAGCTTACAGCTTTTTATACAAAAAGGCTATTCAGGCTTTATCCGGCTTTTATTGTCGCCATTATTGTTTCAATATTTCTTAAATTGTTTGTATTTGATAAAGCCGCAATGGCATTATTCACCGGTTGGATAGAAAACTTTTGGAATTGGGATTTTGACAAAGCCAATATAGGGGGGCTTTTGAAAACCTTTTTATTGGTAGGGCCACAATTTAATATAAATCTCATCGATCCACCCATATGGTCCTTAATTATCGAAGTGAAAATGTCTTTGATATTACCCCTTTTTATCGTCATTGCATCACGCAGCAAGCCGGCCCTCAATATTGGTTTACTGGTATTTTTAATATGGCTGGCCTGGCAATATGAATACGATGCATGGGCTTTAGCTGTATTTTATTTGGGTGTACTTATAGCAAAGTATAAAAATGCTATTGTAAAAGGTATGACAAATAGGGGCGCATTATTTATGCTCTTTATAAGCATGCTTGCCATATTTTTATATAATAACAATTATGAGTTCCCCGGCTTCATACAAAAATTGCAAATGCCTTTTAAATACTCATTAAGCAAATATTTAATGGCAGCAGGCAGTGGTATATTGATCATGCTTGCACTGGCAAGTAAAAGAATAACACACTTTTTAGAACATCGATTTTTCGCCTTTTTGGGCGATATATCTTATAGCTTTTATTTAATACATGCTCCCATACTGTTAACGATGGCATCGTTGTTTAGTAATAAATATTTATTGAGCCCTGTTTACATCTTTTTATCGTCGTTCATATTAGCAGTTGCACTGGCATATGGCATGTTCATTTGCATTGAAAGGCCCTTTCAGCAAATAGCCAAACAGTTAGTAGCAAAATATAAAATATTAAACAGCGTGGGTATAAATTAATGTCTATATAAAATACTAAATCAGTAATTAATACCATTAATGCGTGAATAATAGCCATTGTAAAAGGCTTTATTCATTGTAAATTTGTGGTATGATAAAAGATAAGTTCCCGGTGTATGATATAAGCCAACTGGCCGAATTTAAGCATCATGATTTGCTTATCAGCCAGTTTGCCCCGTATCTTGCCATCCACAAAAACTTACAACAGGCGCATAAACATAATTTTTATCACCTGGTATTTTTTACCGAAGGTCGGGGGTCGCACACAATCGATTTTGAAAGATTTGAAGTAAAGCCTTACCAGTTATACTTTATGATACCCGGCCAGGTGCATCAATGGAATTTTGAAGGTAAGGTTGATGGCTGCGTGGTAAATTTCTCGCCCGACTTTTTTCAATCGTTCCTGGTACAAACAGGTTATTTAAACCAGTTTCCGTTTTTTAGTGGTAATACGGGCCACGCAGTAGTCGATGTGCCAAATAAGCAGCAGGCAATTGTACATGATATATTTAAAAAGCTGTTAGCTGAATACGAAGAAAAACAGCCTGCCGCTTTAGATATGATAAGGACACTGCTTTTGCAATTATTTATAGTTGTAAACAGGCTGTCATCGCCGGGTGTATTAAAACAAGCCAGCCCGTATAACCTAACATTGCTGCAAAATTTTCAGCAGTTGATCGAAAAGAACTATTTAACATTAAGGTTGCCAAAAGAATACGCAGCGCTATTATACATTACCCCCAATCACTTAAATGCGCTTAGTCATGATCTGTTAGGTATATCGGCAGGCGAGGTGATACGCAACCGGGTTATATTGGAAACCAAACGCTTGCTGGTAAACCCTGAGCTTGGCATAGCCGAAATAGCATCACAACTCAACTTTGCCGATAACTCTTATTTCACCAAATTTTTTAAAAAACAAGCCGGGATAACTCCCGAAGAATTCCGCAAACAATTAATAACAGAGCATCATGAAAACGCTAAACTTAGCTAAGGAAAAAGTGCCATCAGAATTTAAAGCAGCATTGCACGCCAAATGCCCAAAATGCCGCACCGGTAATATGTTTACAGGCCCCATGTACAGCTTTGGTACACAAAAAATGAATGAGCGCTGCCCGCACTGCAACTTTACTTTTGAGGTTGAACCCGGTTATTTTTATGTGGCCATGTTTGTAAGCTATGCCATGAATGTTGCCGAAATGGTTACAGTGGCTGTAGCTACATCAATACTCACAGGCAGTCATTCGCCCTGGTTGTATGTGGCATTATTATTAGGCACATCGTTCATACTTTCGCCCTTCCACTTCAGGTATTCACGGGTGATATTATTGTACTGGCTAACCCCCGGCGTAAAATTCGACCCGAATAGGGTATAATTATTCATTACTCTGCGTTTTTGCCCATATAATTACTTTATTTGTTACGAAAGTAATTGGCGGTTAAAAATGAGTTTGATCACACTTAATAACAAAAATATAGGCCCGGTAAACTGGGAAAATAAAGCTTGGTGTGATCATGATCTGGGCGATCATATTCATGTTTGGCAAGTAGACATCAATGAACATTTACCGCATATTGATAAATTACGGGATGTTTTAACAGCGGATGAGATAACAAGGGCAAATAAGTATTTAAGAAGCACTAACCGCGATAAATTTATTACCAGCCGCGGCTCGTTACGGTATATATTATCAGGGTATTTGAAATGCCCGCCCTCCGATATCCGCTTTAAATTAACCGGAAGTGATAAGCCTGAAATAGATAGCCCCACAACGCCTAAGATCCATTTCAATCTGTCAGATTCGGCTGATAGGGTCCTTATAGCAATAGGTGCCTCGCCTGTAGGTATTGATGTTGAATTGATAAACCCCAAATTCAGTTACCATGCTATATTAAATAATAACTTCAGTGCGCACGAAGCAGCCTACATTAACTTTGACGATAACTTTAAACGCTTTTTTTTATTATGGACCCGAAAGGAAGCCATATTAAAAGCTACCGGCATAGGGCTTACGGATCATCTTAAACTTATCCCATCACTTGACGGAGAGCACGTTATAGACGGCACTTTACTGTCAACAGCCAATAATTGGCAGCTAAACAGTTTCGAAATAAGTGGGGATTATATAGCCACAATTGCTACAAATATGTTGAAAAACAACCTCAGATTTTGGAGTTATTACGTTGAATAAGAATTTTTTACTTACTACTTTATTTCTTGCGAAAAAATGAGGATATTTAGAGAAAATAATAACCATTACCCCAAGCTTACGTATACAGCCGTAATATTTGAAGTGGATTATTATATATAGAACCCTAAAACTTAACTATTTTTAAACTCATTTTTAAACCAATTTGTTTTATCGGGCCTTTAGGCTTCTTTTTTGTTATATTTTTTATGCTTCTTTTAGGTATCCCACTAAACTATAGAAGTAATTGTTAATGTTGTTTTTGTTTAGAAAACCCCGCTAAACCATAGAAACGACAGCTAACACTACTAATTTTTTTAATTGATTTGGCATAGATACTATGGTTTACGTAGGTACAGTTGTAGATATTTTTATAAGCCGGGCTAAGGCAAAGCCCGGGAACCTTGCGCTGAAATTTGGAGAGATCGAACTCACTTATAAAGAATTAGATGATCGGTCGAACCAGGTGGCAAATTTCCTGGTAGCAAAAGGCGTAACACCGGGCACGCTTGTGCCTATCTGTTTGCTAAGGCCATTGGACACAGTTATTGCTATCTGGGGTATATTAAAAGCGGGCGCAGCTTATGTGCCTATCGACCCCGAATTTCCTATCGACCGTATTAAATACATGATAGGAGATACCGCTGCAGAAGTGGTAATATCAGATAGTAACACAAAGCCATTCTTAACTGCTGCCGAAGGTAAAACCATTATTTTGGCCGATAATGATTGGGCTATTTTAGAAGGTAGTCCTATAGCGCCAACAGGCATAAAAATACCTGCCGACAGTGTAGCTTATATAATTTATACGTCTGGTTCCACAGGTTTGCCGAAAGGTGTTTTGATCGAACACCGGTCGATAATTGATTACCTGGACGGCTTGATTAACCGCATGCCGTATGCCGATTGCCGTTCATTCGCTTTAGGTGTTTCGTTCGCGGCTGATTCGGTTATTACCCATTTATTTGGCTCACTTACCTGGGGCGGTGAATTACACCTTTTTAATAAAAACGATTACAACAACGCTGAATATATACATCATTATTTCGATACCGTTGGGATCGACTGTATGAAAATAGTGCCTTCGCACTGGAAATCACTGGCATTGAATGGTAAGGAAATATTGCCTAAAAAAATATTGATGTTTGGCGGCGAGGCATTATACACCGCCATGGTAAAGGATGTTTTACCTACCTCGGCCCGCGAATGTATCCTCATCAATCATTATGGCCCTACCGAAGCTACTGTAGGCCAGTTAATGCACGAAATAAAAGAAGATATTGCTTACGGCCATATCATCCCGATAGGTAAAACCTTTACCGACGCCACAGTTCACATACTTGATGAAAATGGCAATGAAGTAGAAGGCGACCAAACCGGTGAATTATATATAGGCGGTACCTGTGTTGCCCGTGGCTATTTAAACAGGCCCGAACTTACAGAACAGCGCTTTGTAAAAGACAAGTTCAGTACCGATGAAAATGCCCGCTTATACCGCACCGGCGACCTTGTACGCAAGCTGGCCGACGGTGATATTGAATTTTTGGGCAGGATGGATGACCAGGTGAAAATAAGGGGTTACAGAATTGAATTGGGCGAGATAGAGAACGTATTGCAAAAAGCCCCCGGCGTTAAACAATGTGTTGTACTTGCCAAAGAGGGCAGCAACGACGATAAAAGACTAATAGGCTACGTAGTTTGCCCATCAGGATATAATAAGAAAGGCATCATCAGCTACCTTGAAGCGAAATTGCCTGTTTTCATGGTGCCGCAATTACTGGTGCATTTGGACGCGCTTCCGTATTTTCCCAACGGTAAAGTTGATAAAAAAGTATTACCAAACCCCGATGCTTCGACACTGTTAACAAACACATACTATTCGCCAACTTCTAACACCGAGATAGTTATTTCGGACTTATGGAAAGAGCTATTGGATGTTGAGCGGGCGGGTACCGATGATAACTTTTTTGAGCTGGGAGGCAATTCCCTATTAGGATTAAAGTTTATTGCACTATTAAAATCGCGCCATCAACTGCAATTGCCGGTGGCTAAGTTATACCAGTTCCCTAAAATAAAAGACCTTGCAGCGTTTTTAGATGGCAAAACGTCAATAAAGAAAAGCAGGAAAGTTTTATCCTCGGCAAATGCCGACGTAGCTGTTATTGGCATGTCGGGCAGGTTCCCGGGGGCTAATTCCATTACTGAGTTATGGGATAACCTGAAAAACGGTAAAGAAACCACCAGCTTTTTTACCGATGATGAATTAGACAGCAGTGTTTCGCCATCGCTTCGTAATAATCCAAATTATGTAAAGGCACGAGGTATAGTGAGTGATGTAAAAGGTTTTGATGCCGCATTTTTTGGTATCAACCCAACATCAGCCGAATTGATGGATCCGCAGCAACGCATATTTTTAGAAATTGCATGGGAAGCAATGGAAGGTGCCGGTTATGTTCCATCTAAATACGATGGTACTATTGGCGTGTTTGCCGGTGTGCGGTTCAATACCTACTACGCTAATAATGTGCTGCCAAATGATGAATTGGTTGAAACCGTGGGCAGTTTCCAGGTAATAACACTTAATGATAAAGATTATGTAGCCACCCGCACTGCTTACGCACTTGATTTGAAGGGCCCTGCGGTAAATGTGCAGTCTGCATGTTCTACATCATTACTGGCAGTTGCGCAAGCGGTACAAAGTATCAGGAACGGGCAATGCGATATGGCGCTTGCCGGTGGTGCTACTATAAATTCGCCTGTAAACGTTGGACATTTGTACAATGAAGGTGCCATGCTAAGTAACGATGGCCATTGCAGGCCATTTGATGCCGATGCAAGGGGCACAGTATTTAGCGATGGGGCAGGCGTTGTATTACTAAAAAATAAAGACAAAGCCATTGAAGATGGCGATACCATTATAGCCGTTATAAAAGGCATAGGTTTAAGTAACGACGGCGGCGGCAAGGGTAGTTTTACGGCCCCCAGCGCAGAAGGGCAGGCTGCAGCCATTAGCATGGCTATTGATGATGCAGGGGTGGATCCGGCTAATATAAGCTACGTTGAAACGCACGGTACAGCAACCCCGCTGGGTGATCCTATTGAAATTGAAGGCCTGAATATTGCCTTTGGCGAACAGGAAAAGAAGCAATATTGCGCCATAGGCTCGATCAAAAGTAATTTTGGCCACCTGACAACCACATCGGGTATTGCTGGATTTATAAAGGCCAGTCTTGCTGTGTATAACAAACAGATACCGCCATCGATCAACTATACAAAACCAAATCCGCATATTGATTTTGAGAGCAGCCCGTTTTTTGTTAATGCTGCATTAAAAGATTGGGATGCTGAACAGAGGTTTGCAGGCGTAAGCTCATTCGGTGTTGGTGGGACAAACGTGCATGTTATTTTGGGCGAAGGTGAAGACGTGCAGGTTGAAACTACGGCATCGCGCCCTGCGCAGCTATTATGCTGGAGCGCAAAATCAGGTAAAAGTTTGGATGCTTATGGCGATAAACTGGTAAATTATTTAAGTAACACAATAGGGGCTGATCTTGCCGATGTTGCTTATACGCTGAAAACATCGCGCGAGGATTTTAACCATCGCAGGTTTGTAGTAGCATCAAGCGCTAAGGAGTTTGTGGAGAAAGCGGCCACCATCGCCCAAAACACCAAAATACTTAAAGAAAAACCAAAGGACATAGTATTTATGTTCCCCGGCCAGGGCGACCAGTATTTAAATATGGCCAAGTCGTTGTACAATACCGAGAAGGTATTTAAACAGGCAATGGATGAGTGTGCGGGCATATTAAAAACGGAACTAAAAGAAGACATTCTTGATATTATCTATCCAAAAGAGATAACTCCTGAGACTGAAGCAAAACTTAAGGACACTGCTTATAGTCAGCCGGCATTATTTTCTATAGGCTATTCGTTGGGTAAACTTTGGATGAGCTGGGGCGTATTTCCTACGGCATTTATAGGGCATAGCATTGGCGAATTCGTATCGGCTTATTTTGCGGGTGTCTTTTCATTACAGGATGCACTTAAACTCATCGCCGCCCGCGGAAAAATGATGAGCGGCCTGCCCCGTGGTTCCATGCTATCTGTTAGGTCGGCAGCGGAAGATGTAGAAGTTTATTTATCATCCGAAATTGCTTTGGCCGCTATAAACAGCCCGCAACTAAGCGTATTGGCAGGCACAGACGAAGCCATAGGCCAGTTAAGTGACACCTTGACCGGCAAAGGTATATTAAACCGCTTATTAGCTACCAGCCATGCTTTCCATTCGCACATGATGGATGAGGTGGTATCGCCGTTTGAAGATGTTGTAAAAACCATTCAACTGAATGAACCGCTTATCCCAATAGTATCAACGGTAACCGGCGAATGGCTTAAAAAAGAAGAAGCTACCAGCACAGCTTATTGGGCAAAACACTTGAGGTCGACGGTGGTATTTGCTAAGGCTGTTCAAAAATTACTGGATGAGCGTTATACTTTATTCCTTGAGCTTGGGCCGGGTAATTCAGCGTCGACACTTACTCGCCAGCAGGCAACAGGTAAACCGGTAAGCGTTATTTCATCGCTGGAAAAATCAGAAACAGAACAATCACAACAATCCATATTAAAAGCACTCGGCCAGCTTTGGCTCAATGGTGTTGAACCCGACTATACATCTTTTTACCACGGCGAAACACGCAAAAAACGTAATGACGTGCCTACATACGCCTTTAATAAACAGGATTATTGGGTTGATGCGCCGGCAAAAATTGCTGCGCCGCAGGCTCCAATAGTTCCAACTGCTTTCAACTCTGTTAAACTTTCCTCAAATGAACTAATAATTTTTTGAATATCGGCATCACTATGCGCAGTTGTAAGGAAACATGGGAAACCTTCTAAAATATGGATCCCTTTTAAGCGCATCAGCACAAAAAATAATTCCATATACGGGTATTCTTCCAAAAAGCGCATGCGGTAAAGCGAGCCAAACTGGGCAATAAATATCGGCACCCTTAATTTGGCAAACATTGCGTTTAAAGTATTGGCAATGTATAAGCCTTTGGCATTTAAATTTTCCTGCAATTGCGGGCCCTGCTCTTTCAAATAAAGCAGAGAGGCTTTTGCAGCTGCCAATGCCAGCGGATGCCTTACAAATGTGCCTGCAAAATACGTTACACCAACTTCGGGAATGGAGTTATCGCCATACTGCCAGAAACCACCATCCAGCGAATCCATATATTGTTTATCGCCGGCAATAATACCTATCGACAGGCCACCACCTACTACTTTACCATAGGTACCCAGGTCGGCTTTAATGCCAAACATGGCCTGTACCCCACCCGGATGGAA
>Ga0207142_1026_pt1 | contig 31059 bp, 30 predicted proteins | sample Alteio_BWMinHeat_2_FD_153561 | JGI IMG/M metagenome (GOLD analysis project Ga0207142, IMG submission 153561) | Enriched cells from forest soil in Barre Woods Harvard Forest LTER site, Petersham, Massachusetts, United States -... | ecosystem: Environmental > Terrestrial > Soil > Temperate forest >... | reverse complement strand
GCCTTGGTCGTGAGTTTGTGATAAAAGTTACCGGCACTGTGATTGAGCGTACCAGCAAAAACCTTAAAATGCCCACCGGCGAAATTGAGATTGCTGTTACCGACATTGAGATACTGAACGAGGCTAAAACACCACCTTTTATAATAGAGGATGAAACCGATGGCGGCGAAGAACTGCGTGCAAAATATCGCTATTTGGATCTGCGTCGTAACCCTATACGCAATAACATGATGCTGCGCCATAAAATGGCGCAGGAAGTACGCAAATATTTGGATGGCCGCGACTTTATTGAGGTGGAAACACCTGTATTAATAAAATCGACGCCGGAAGGCGCGCGCGATTTTGTTGTGCCGAGCCGCATGAACCCGGGCGAATTTTATGCTTTACCACAATCGCCGCAAACATTTAAGCAGTTGCTGATGGTGAGCGGGTTCGACCGCTATTTCCAGATAGTGAAGTGCTTTAGGGATGAGGATTTAAGAGCCGACCGTCAGCCCGAATTTACGCAGATAGATTGTGAACTTTCCTTCATAACCCAGGAAGATATATTAAATATTTTTGAGGGATTGACCCGCCACCTGTTCAAAACAGTGAAAGGTATCGATCTAACAACTTTCCCGCGAATGCAGTATGCCGACGCGATGCGTTTATACGGTTCGGACAAACCCGACCTGCGTTTTGGGATGGAATTTGTGGAACTGAATGGCATAATGAAAGGCAAAGGCTTCAGCATATTTGATAACGCCGAGCTGATCATAGGCATTAACGCTAAAGGCTGCGCCGAATATACCCGCAAGCAAATTGACGAATTGACTGAATGGCTCAAACGCCCGCAAATTGGCGCTACCGGGCTTATTTATTGCCGTTATGGCGCTGATGGTACATTGAAATCATCGGTTGATAAATTTTATGGCGAGGATGACCTGACCAACCTTGCCGCTGCTTTAAGTGCTGAACCCGGCGACTTGATACTGATACTTGCCGGCCATAGCCAAAAAGTACGCAAGCAAATGAACGAACTGCGCCTTGAGATGGGCACACGTTTAGGCCTGCGCGATAAAAATGATTTCGCGCCGTTGTGGGTACTCGACTTCCCGCTGTTGGAATGGGATGAGGAAACAGGCCGCTACCATGCCATGCACCACCCGTTCACATCGCCAAAGCCTGAAGACATAGCTATGCTTGATACAGAGCCGGGTGAAGTACGTGCCAATGCTTATGATTTGGTTATAAATGGAACTGAAATTGGCGGTGGCTCCATCCGTATCCACGACAGGGCTTTGCAATCCTTAATGTTCAAACACCTGGGCTTTTCGCCTGAAGAGGCCCAAAAACAGTTTGGCTTTTTAATGGATGCCTTTGAATATGGCGCGCCGCCGCATGGTGGTATTGCATTTGGGTTCGACAGGTTGTGTTCAATATTTGCAGGGCTGGATTCCATCCGTGATGTGATCGCCTTCCCTAAAAATAACTCGGGTCGTGATGTGATGATAGATACACCATCAACCATATCTGAAGCCCAATTGAACGAGCTAAAAATAAACACCACGGTATAAGTTGAAAGTTAAACCTGTATGTAACATTAAAGTGGCTTTATGCTTTCAGCTTTAGCCTTTATACTTTTTTTTACTACCTTGGCAGGGCGCATTAAATAAAAAAATAGCGGCAATTATAATTTTCAATATAAAAATCAGTTATAGCGTTAAAGAATTATATGAAGAAACAATTTTTACTATTCGGTTTATTGATCATATTGTTTTCAGCCTGTAAAAAAACAAGCTTTGACGCCCCAAAACAAGCAACAATTGATGATGATAAAATAAAAGCTTACATAGCTGCCAATCACATCGACGTTACTAAAGATCCATCAACCGGGATATATTATAAGATTGAAACTGTAAACAGCGGCCCTCATCCCACATTATCTGACACTGTTCAGGTTACCTACACCGGAAAAATGCTTAATGGGACTGTTTTCGACACCGAAAGTGCTTCAATTATAGCCATGAGCGATGTAGTTAAAGGCTGGCAACTGGCCATACCACTTATGGGCGCAGATGGCAGTACGCCGTATTGCAGGTTAAGGCTCATCATTCCTTCGGCCCTGGGTTATGGCACAGTAGCGCAAACCGGCGGAACTGTACCCATCCCGGCAAATTCAGTGCTCGACTTTACTATCGACCTTATAGGTTTCTATTAAGCTTGCCCAACCTCCTTTTTATTTGCAGCAAAAATCAATGGCGAAGCCCAACTGCCGAACTATTGTTTAAAAATCACCCTGTGCACAATGCCCGTTCGGCAGGCACAAGTGATAAAGCCCGGATAAAAGTAAACCAAAAAATGGTTGCCTGGGCCGATGTTATTTTTGTGATGGAACGCAAACACCGGCAAATATTAAAACAACTCTTCCCCGATGATATAAGCGGCAAAGTACTTGTGGTTTTGGATATTGCGGATGATTACCAATTCAATGACCCTGAATTGATAGCCATATTAAAGGCTTCGCTGCATAATTATTTATAAGTGACGCGGTTTATATTGTAGCAATTTAAACTTTACCTTCGTTTACGCTGTCTACATACTATAAATAAAAAACGGATATGAAAAAAATTATCACCCTGGTAGCTTTTGTTACACTAACCTACACCACCTTCGCGCAAACTGTCGACATGCGCCGCAAAATTGAAGTTACCGGCACGGCCGAACAGGAAGTAACCCCCGACATTATTTACGTTTCGGTAGCACTGCAGGAATATATGGACGGGAAAAAGAAAATTACTATTGACCAATTGGAGCAGCAACTGGAAGATGCGGTGAAGGATGCCGGCATTGCCAAAGAAGATTTTACCATCAATAACATGTCGGCCTGGAACATTACTTACCAGAAAAAGAAAGCGCCTGATTTTTTAGCCAGCAAACAATATACCATAAAATTCCGCGACCTGAATAAGTTTGATCAGATACTAAGCAAGGTTGATCCGAAGGGCATACAGTCGACCAACATCGACAGCTATGATTATTCAAAAATGCCCGATCTTAAAAAACAATTAAAAATACAAGCCTTGCTTGCCGCCAAAGATAAGGCTACCTATCTTTTAGCTGCCATTAATGAGCATTTAGGCGACGCAATAAGCATAAATGAAACAGATAACAGCGGCTCGCAGGTAGCACAACCAATGTTCGCAAACCGTGTAATGAAATACAACGCGGCCCCCGAATCAGACATCGACTTTAAAAAAATAAAACTAAGTTTTACGGTCGACGCAGTGTTTGAAATAGTAAAATAGCCGGTTTTAATAGCTTAAAAACACCTTCAATAAGGCACTATCCGCTGTAAAAAAAATACAGCGGATTTTTTTTGAAAAAAACGCAACATTTTCGCAAGCAAATACGTACAGAATTCCTGTTACAACATTTACCTGGAACAACTCTTTTTATCGCCTATTTGTTAAATATTTTTTAAAAAATACTTAATATTTAACTTTTATTAAATAAGTACTTGACAATCTGAATATTACGTTTTATATTTATAGCCCTGATTAAATCTTAAGCATGATCCGTACACGTTTTAAGAAAGTACTATTGGTTTCTCCCGAAAATTCATCAAATCAGCTACCGGCTGATTATGAGAATGTTAGGCATATACATGCCCTCGATCGCATATTTCCTTCTATTTTTGAACTGAGCCCCAACCTTATAGTATTTGATTACAACTACATAAGCAAGGACATGGAAAAGATAGTGCGCAGGATAAGGACAAATAGCTTTTACAGCAAAATAAAAATATGCTGCTATAAAGCTAAAATTGAGCCTAAGGCCGATAGCCTGCTAAAAGCAATAGGCGTTGATTATTTTATTTACGAAGAAGAGCTGCAAACTGTACAAAAAAACAGGCTTATCCCCCATTTATTTGCCGAAATATTAGACCAGCCCGTATTGGCAATGCTGAATGGCGCTGCTAATTAATCAATCCACTCAAACTTAGTATAAGGCACAAGTACCTCAGGTATTTTAATGCCTCTTTCCGTTTGGTTATTTTCAAGCAAAGTTGCTACGATACGCGGCAGGGCCAGCGCACTGCCGTTTAGGGTGTGCGCCAATTGAGTTTTACCCTCAGCGTTACGGAAACGCAATTTTAACCGGTTGCTTTGGAAAGTTTCAAAGTTTGATACAGACGATACCTCCAGCCAGCGCTGCTGTGCCGCGCTCCAGGTTTCCATATCATACGTAAGGGCGGATGCAAAACCCATATCGCCGCCGCATAAACGCAATACGCGGTACGGCAGGCCCAGGCTTTGCAGTAATCCCTGCACATGCGCGCTCATGCCCTCAAGTACATTATAGGAAACGTCGGGGTGTACCACCTGTACTATCTCCACCTTATCAAACTGGTGCAGGCGGTTCAAGCCACGTACATGAGCACCGTAGGAACCAGCCTCGCGGCGGAAGCACGGCGTATAACCGCAGTTTTTTACAGGCAGTTCATCCGCTTTCAATATTACATCGCGGTATAAATTGGTAATGGGCACCTCGGCAGTGGGGATAAGGTATAAATTATCCAGTCCCACAAAATACATCTGCCCTTCTTTATCCGGCAGCTGACCGGTACCAAAGCCCGATGCTTCGTTAACCATTAGCGGCAGCATCACTTCGGCATAACCTGCTTTTTCGGCTTCATCTAAAAAATAAGCTATCAGCGCCCTTTGCAATTTGGCTCCCTTGCCTTTGTAAACCGGGAAACCAGCACCGGTTATTTTTACGCCCAGTTCAAAATCTATCAAATTATATTTAGCGGCAAGCTCCCAATGCGGTAAGGCATCGGCAGGCAATTGCGGCTTGGCTCCGTTTTCAAGCACGACCTCGTTCTCTTCAGGGGTTAAGCCTTTAGGGACTGAACTATGGGGCAGGTTAGGCAATAACACTATTTTTTGCTGCAATTCAGCTTCTGTGGCAGTAAGCACATCACCCAATGTTTTTATTTCTTCTTTCCAGGCACCTGTGTTTGCCTTTATTGCTTCGGCTTCATCCTTTTTTCCGGTACGCATCAATTCGCCAATTTGCTTGGCAGCCGCGTTAGCCTGCGCCGAAACACCATCCAACTGGTTTTGAGTTTGACGGCGTTTTTCATCCAATCGGATAATTTCGTCAACCAGTTCGGGCTGTTTAAAATTTTTTACAGCCAAACGTTCTAAAACCTGTTCCCTGTTATCGCGGATATAACTAACTTGCAGCATTATTTTATTTTTAGGCAAAGATATAAATTAGTCGATAGTCCATAGTCCATAGTCTATAGTTATTTTCGTAACGGCTATGGTCTATCGTCCATGGACTATGGACAAATAAAAACATGAACCAACCCGGCAAGCTCTACTTAGTCCCTACCCCAATCGGCAACCTCGAGGATATGACCTTCCGCGCTATCCGCGTTTTAAAGGAGGCCGACCTCATACTAGCCGAGGATACCCGCACATCAGCGCCTTTGCTTAAACATTTCGACATTCATCAAAAGGTATTTTCACACCACCAGCATAATGAGCATCAGTCATCAAACGAGATCATTAAGTTTTTGAAGGAAGGAAAAAATGTAGCCCTGATCTCCGACGCCGGTACACCCGCCATATCCGATCCGGGTTTTTATCTTGTGCGCGAGGCGTTAAAGAATGATCTGCCTGTTGAATGCCTGCCCGGCGCCACGGCTTTTGTGCCTGCGTTGGTTAACTCAGGTTTCCCTACTGATAGATTTTGCTTCGAGGGCTTTTTACCTTTAAAAAAAGGTCGCCAAACACGATATAAAACATTAGCGCTGGAAGAGCGCACCATTATACTGTATGAATCGCCGCACCGGTTGATGAAAACATTGGAAGAAATGGCGACCTATTTTGGTGCCGAACGTCAAATATCCGTATCGCGCGAGCTGACAAAAATGTTTGAAGAAACCGTACGCGGAACCGTGAGCGAGGTAAAAACTTATTTTGAAACGCACCCGGTGAAGGGTGAGTTTGTGATATGCGTAGGGCCAAAAATTTAATTTCGGATTTATATAAAATTAATGAGCGACTATTTAAGCAGCATAAAAAAGCGTTTCGAAGGTTATAGAAAACTTGGTGAAGACACCTTTGCACAGGTTGCCGATGAAGGCCTGTTTTGGCAATATAATGCTGAAAGCAACAGTATAGCTATTATAGTGCAGCACATGGCCGGCAATATGTTATCGCGATGGACTGATCTTTTAACCAGCGATGGCGAAAAGGATTGGAGAAAACGCGATGAAGAGTTTGATAATACTATAACTACCCGGAAGGAGTTATTGCATAAATGGAACGAAGGCTGGGATTGCATGTTCAATACACTAAATTCATTGAGTGAAGACGACCTGGACAAAACCATCTATATAAGGAACGAACCGCATACCGTGATTGATGCTATTAACAGGCAGCTGGCACATTACCCCTACCATGTGGGCCAAATAGTATTTATTGGCAAAATGATAGCAGGCGAGAAATGGCATTCACTTTCCATACCCAAAGGGCAATCAGAAACATTTAATGCCGCAAAGTTTAACAAATGAAAAAAAACATCCTATTATCCATCCTCTCAGGTTTATTACTTTGGATAGCCTGGCCACCTACCCCTTATACCACCTGGTTGTTGTTTGTTGGCTTTGTGCCGATGCTGGTCGCAATAGAAAACATCATCAGTTCAAATTCGCCAAAAAAGGGAAGGCAGCTATTTCACATCACTTTCATAGGCTTTTTTATTTGGAACACGCTATGTATTTACTGGGTATATAACTCGTTAAAAACAATCGGTCCTGTTGTGGCTATACCTATTAGCCTAATACCCTATTCGCTTGGGCCGTTATTAATGTCGACCGCCTGCTGGTTGTATTACCGTATGCGTTTAACTACCCATCGCTGGTTGGGTTTGATCGGCCTGGTTTGCTTTTGGATAGGCTACGAATACCTGCACCAAACCTGGGACCTAAACTTCCCGTGGATGACCTTAGGCAACGGCTTTGCGGTAAGCCATCAAATCATACAATGGTACGAATACACCGGCGTTTATGGCGGTACGGTTTGGATATGGGTAGTGAACATCCTTATATTCTTAATTTATATTGGCTTACGCGAGGGACAAACCAAACAATTAAGGCTAACCCTTATAGCCGCTTTTGTGCTGATATTGGCCCTCCCTATCGCTCTTTCCCTTTATAGGTACAATACATATAAAGAACCCGTCAACCCATCGAACATCGTGGTGGCGCAGCCTAATATCGATCCTTATGCCAAGGAATCCGACATTCCGGCAGGTGAACAGATCAACATATTAACCCATATCTCCGACTCGGTTGCGCAAGCCAATACCGAGTTTTTTATATGGCCCGAAACCGCCATCGCCGAAGAAATAAACGAGGATAAAATCCACAACAACAATTACTATTTGCAAGTACAGCATTTTTTAAATAAGTATAAAAACGGCAACGTAATTACCGGTGCCGAAACTTATAAGCTGTATAATACCCGCGCCACCAAAACCGCCAGTCCGACTGAAAACCCTAATGAATATTTCGACAGTTTTAACACGGCCGTAAATATCGAGAACTCGGCCGAGGTGCAGTTCTACCATAAATCAAAACTGGTGCCCGGGGCCGAATCGTTGCCGTTTGGCAACACATTATCGTTCATGAAACCCGTATTTGAGCATTTAGGCGGGGCTACAGGTAGCTATGGCAGTCAGCCCGCACCAAGCGTATTTTACTCGCAGGAGGGTATTGGCGCCGACCCGGTTATTTGCTATGAATCTATCTGGGGTGAATATGTGGCCACATCGGTACACATGGGCGCGCAATTCATCGCCATCATAACCAACGACGGCTGGTGGGAAAACACATCTGGCAAAGATCAGCACCTGGACTACGCCAAACTCCGCGCCATCGAAACCCGCCGCTGGGTATGTCGCTCGGCTAACACAGGTATTTCAGCTTTTATTAACGAGCGTGGCGATATTGTACAACACACCGGCTGGTGGGTTCGTACCGCCATAAAACAAGACATCAACCTAAACCAGGAAATGACCTTTTATGTATTGTATGGCGATTATATACCGCGTACCGGTTGTATTTTGGCGATAATTGGCGTGATATTTATAATCATCCGCAGCAGGATGAAGCGGAAGGTGGCTTAACAAGGTTGGGCTGCATATTGGTTTTATACCTGCGCTTTCTCTAATATAAAATTTAGCAGGTCATATATAGGCTGCCTTATAATTTTACCTGTTCGCACGCCGTTAGCCTTGCAAAGCTCGTTTAATTCGTCCGAAAAAACATAAGCTATTGATCCTACAAAATTGCATTTGTACCTGTTGTAATGCGGGTATGATTTTATGTTAGTTTCAATAAAATCAAGCAGACCTTCATTCAGCAGTTTTTGGCCATAATCTGTACTGCGTATTCCGCTCAAAAACTTTGCGAATGATGCCAGGTATGAGTTACCTCCCGACTTTTGGTACACATTTTTTATTACCATTTCGCGGGTTAGGTGGTATTCCAGTTCAAATTTTCTATGTATGCCTTCGGGCATATTGCCATAAAGAAAATCGGTTATCAGCCTTTTACCAAACCATGTGCCCGATCCTTCATCGCCCAACACATAGCCCAGGCCATGTTTGCCTTCAAAAATATTTTCTCCATCGAAATAAGAAATATTTGAGCCAGTTCCCAACACACAACACAAGCCTTTTTCGTGTCCACAGGTAGCATAGGCGGAGCCTAACAGGTCACTATCAACACTAATAAATGCTTTGGGGAATATTACGCTAAGTGCGTTTGAAACTATCTCGTGCCTGTCGGGACTTGAGCAGCCGGCGCCAAAAAAGTATATTTCGGTAATCTCGGCCGCGCGGGTAATCAATTCGCCGCCCTGGTCCTGTAAAACCTTTACAATTTCTTTTTCCGATAAAAAATAGGGGTTTAATCCAGCGGTTCTGAATTGTTGTGCGTCCTGTTCTGGTATGGCCAGCAACCAATCTGTTTTTGACGATCCGCTATCAGCAACTAAGATCATGGGCAAAAAGGTCCTCTATAGCTTTGTGAGTTATAGGCTTATGGATATAATTAGAAATGTATTTATTCAGTAACGACTTCTTCATATCCGTAGGATCAAGCGACGATGAAAGCATATACATTTTTATATCTTCTTTATTCTCGATCTCAAGCTTATCATACTCCTCTAAAAACTGGAAGCCGCTCATCATGGGCATTCGGATATCAAGGAATATAACATCGGGTTTTACCACGCCTGAGCGCAACGACTCTATCGCCTCATCAGGAGACTGGCGAATGACAATGTTTTCGACAAAGTTGCCGCTTTCCAAAATCTTACGGGTGACGAAATTATCGATGTAATTATCGTCAATAAGCAAACATGTTTTAAAACGGGGAGTCATTGATCAAAAATAAGGTATAAAATTGTATTAGAAAAGCGATTTTTCAGTTTATACGAATTATTATTATAAAGGATATGCTTTTATTGGTTTAGTATGTAATTTTTTTGATATAAAACAGCTAATATTAAACGAAATTATTGTTTAACGTATTGGTAATAATATATTTAAACCCTACGTTTTGAGTTATAATATTACAAAAAATGCTTTACAAATCAATTACTATAATTTTTAATAAATTGCGCCCATCTAAATTCAGATTTTCCTTTTTTTGCCTAACGCTATTTTGTATGATCACTAATGCCAGTAAGGGTGCAAGCCCGGTCAAAATTTCCTATACCGTAACTTTCCCCGAGGCCCAGGCACACTATGCTGTTATTGAAATGCATATTGATAATATCCATCAAAAAGAACTAACTCTTAAAATGCCGGTTTGGACACCCGGTTCATATCTAATAAGGGAGTATGCCAAAAACGTGGAAACATTCACCGCCGGTTCAGGTGGCAAAGAGTTGTCCTATAAAAAAACACGCAAAAACTGGTGGACCATCAATACCGAAGGTGTAAGCAACATCACCATAAAATATAATGTTTATTGCAACGAGATATCGGTACGCACCAGCACCGTTGATGTGTCACACGGCTTTCTATCAACCTCGGGGATATTTATGTATCCCGACGGGATGCTGCACCATCCGTCGACCATACATATTATACCTTACAAAGGCTGGGATAAAGTTTCAACCAGTTTAGAAATGGTGAATAATGATCCGTTTACCCGGCATTCGCCTGATTATGACATTTTGTTTGATTCGCCAATTGAAGTAGGCAACCAGGATATATTTGGCTTTGATGCCGCCGGTGTAAAATATGAGGTAGCCATGTGCGGCGGAGGCAATTATGATAAAGAGCGCCTTAAAAAAGACATGGCCAAAATTGTGGAGCAGGAAACAGCCATATTTGGCGAGAACCCTAATAAATATTATGTGTTCATCGTCCATAATTATTTAAAAGGCGGCGGCGGATTGGAGCATTTGAGCTCGACCGTTTTGGGCGCTTCGCGCGAGGCTTACGGCCATGAAAGCTCTTACCAAAGCTTTTTAAGCCTGGTAGCGCATGAGCATTTTCACTTATGGAACGTGAAGCGCTTGCGCCCTATCGCCCTCGGCCCGTTTGATTATGACAATGAGAATTATACCACCGACTTATGGATAGCCGAAGGTTTCACCGCATATTATGAGGACATAGTATTAAGGCACGCCAATTTAATTGCCGAAGACAATTACCTTAAAGTATTGTCGAACGATATTAATTTGGTGGAGAACCAGCCCGGTAAAAAAGTGCAAAGCGTAGCCGATGCCAGTTACGATGCCTGGATAAAGTCCTATCGCCCAAACGAGAATACGGCCAATAGCACCATATCCTATTATAGCAAAGGCTCGGTTTTAGCCATGCTGCTCGATCTTGAAATTATTAATGACAGCCACGCTAAATACTCATTGGATGATGTAATGAACTACATGTACCACGAGTACTACAAAACAAAAAAACGCGGTTATACCGATGCTGAATTTAAACTCGGTTTGGAGAAATTTGCGGGCAAAAGTTTGGATGATTTCTACAAAAAGTACGTTTATGGCTTAGCGGACATCGACTACAAAAAATACCTGGGCTATGCCGGATATACTGTTGTAGATGAGGATGCCGAAAAAAATGAACCCGCATTGGGCATAACAACAGCAACCGTAAACGAAAAAATGACGGTTAACAGCGTACTGCGGGGTGGCAGCGCCTGGGTTAGCGGCATAAATGTAAAGGACCAAATAACCGCTATCGACGGAAATGCCATAACTGATACCACGGCCATATTAAAGGAGAAAAAACCCGGAGATAAAATATCGGTAACCCTCAACCGCGATGGCCTGCCCCTTACCCTGCCGGTAGCATTACTAAGGAACGCAACCGTAAAATACAAGATAATTACGCTGGATAATATATCGGCACAGCAACAAAAGGTGAGGGATAAATGGCTTAAGTCAGAAGTCGGCTTGTTTAATTAATTCGTTTTTATTTCATATAAATCCAAACATTATAGTAAAAGATAATGTTGCTTTTATATCTATGAAAATCATTAATTAAAAATCACATCAACATGAACTCATTATTGTATGTTATCGCCGTTATATTGCTTATAGGATGGGCATTAGGCGTATTTGTTTATTCTGTAGGAAGTATAATACATATATTATTGGTAATAGCTATTATAGCCCTAATATTAGGCATAATCCGAAGGCCAACAGCCATATAAATTCAGAAAATACAAACTAAAAAAATAGCGATGGGTTTAAAACCCATCGCTATTTTTTTTTGCGATTTAACTTCGGCGTTCAATATTCAGCATTCGATATTCGTTATTAAAACAAACTCTTACTTTTGCCCCATGGCATCTGTCACCGCTTTACCCTTTGAATTACTTAGCCAAAATTTGCTGCTTCTTCCTCAAAAAGCCATCTATTGGCAGCAGGAGAAAGCCCTTATTGTAGCCGATGTACATTTAGGCAAGGTTGGGCATTTCCGTAAAGCCGGTATCGCCGTACCAAGGGATATGGAGCAAAACGACCTGGCTGTATTATCCGACCTTATTGATGACTATAAGCCTGAGAAAATCCTATTTCTTGGCGACCTGTTCCACAGCGATAAAAATGCCGATTGGGATTGGTTTGTGCTATGGCGAAAACAATTTCCAAAGCTTCAGCTGATGTTGATCAGGGGTAACCACGACATCATCCATGACAGCAATTATACCGACCTAAATGTTAGCTTGCATGACGAACTTGCCATAGGCCCGTTCTTAATGCTGCATCATCCATTGACTGAAATTTCTTTGCAAAATGCTGAAGGCTATGTTTTCTGCGGTCATATACATCCCGGCATTAGCCTCAAAGGAAAGGCCCGGCAGAGTGTTACGCTGCCATGTTTTGCTTTTGGTAAAAAGCAGGCAATACTGCCCTCGTTTGGTAAGTTTACAGGCAGGGTAGCTATCCGCAACCAGCAAACAGATCACATCTTCGCAGTGCTGCAAAACAAGGTTATTGCGGTGAGTTAGCTACTTTTATACCAAGGTATTTGTTAACTTCTTCACCTATTTTCCCAAAGTCAACATCACGCTTGATGAAGTGCCAGTTGCCGTCTACCAGGTCATAAGTGGGTATGGTATTTACTGCCCAGTTAGTCATATTGGGCGATGTTTGCCCCTTAAGGTCGCTAACCTGTGTCCAGGTCATCTCATCTTGTTTTACTGCTGCGGCCCACACATCGGCTTTGGTATCCAATGAAACACTAACCACCGTAAAATCCTTATTTTTTATCGGGCTATAATACCCGCCAACCAGCATTTTATGGTTATCCCGGCTCGCTTCCACATCCGATCGCCAAAACTCAACCAATATAACTTTCTTATTAATATTTTTAGGATCGAACGCTTTACCATCAGGTGTTTTCCCGGTTAATTGCGGCGCTGCTGCGCCCGGAGCCAGCTTTATCAATTCTTTCAGATCATCACCTTCGTTTTTTCCATCGGCGGTGTTTTGCTGCTCCGGGCTGAATTTCTGGTATACGGCATAATAACTCACAGCATCTTTCTTATAATCAATTTGTGAAAGTATGTGTGCAGCAATATCGTTTTGCGGGTTTTTGGTAACAAAGTCACCCAATACAACAGCCTGTGTTTTAGCAAATGTCTCCTGGGCCTGGTCAAGCTGCTTTTGCAGGTCGGCCGTATTGCCTGCTACTGCTGCGGGCGAATTTTTATCATATATCAACGAAGTGAGGTTTTGCACAATTGCATCCGCCTCATGCGTTTTTTCAGCGGCTTCTGTATAATATTCCGAAAGTTCATTCTGGGTTTTCGATTCTGTTTTTATGGTTGGGTACAGGTATAACTTATCCGCTTCGGCACTAATGGTGTAAGTACCGCCTTCCAAATAAACATCGTACAAATGTTTCTTATAGTCCTTTTCAATATCACCTGTAATAAACAGGTCGTAATAGCCGGGTTTTTGCAATATATTTTTGGTATGAAATTTTCCACCGAATATATTTTCCGATACGATAACACCTCCCTGGGCGTCTTTGATCACAAATGCGCCGTTACTAATGCCGGGCATGGTGCCGGTAAATTCAACAAATTTTGTACGGTTACAGCTGCTTGCCAACAAAATGAATGCGAAAAAGTATATGTATTTCATGGGTACTATTTAGGTCGCAGCTAATATAAGGCTATACAAATTGTGTGCAAATTATTTATAAAGCTTAGATTGTTTCTAAATAGCTAATTAGCGCCTAATAAGCCGAAAGCATTTATATCTTTTGCTATTTAATAAATACTTTTGCGGAAATAAATCTAATCATCAAATGAGCGAATTTAAACAAACCTTTAACTCATCGCTGGGCAAAAAGCTGATCATGGCTTTAACAGGCTTGTTTTTGTGTACTTTTTTAATTGTACACTTAGGCGGCAACCTGTTGTTGTTCCGCAACGATAATGGTTACAGCTTTAATGTATATGCCAATTTCTTAACGCATTTTCCGCCTATCGAGGTTATTGCCTACATTTTATACCTGTGTATTATAGTGCATAGCATTTACGCGTTGGTTTTAACCATAAAAAACCGCAGGGCGCGCCCTGTAGGTTACGCCGTGGTGAACAAATCCCCTGCTACCTGGCAATCAAAAAACATGGGCCTGCTTGGCGCCATACTGCTGCTATTTATAGTAATACATATGCGCGATTTCTGGTTCCGTTATAAATACACCAACGAGGTAGCCTACAAGGAATATCGCACCGACCTGGCGACAAACCAAACCACCGTATCAGATTATATCCCTGTTTCTGCTGATTTTGAGCCAACCGTTTCTACCGAAAACAATGTAGAAATAGTTAGGGTGAAAGATCTGCATGCAAATGTAGTTACCAGTTTTAGCTGTTTATGGTATGTAATAATATATGTATTGGCCATGGGTGCCGTATCATTTCACCTGAAACATGGTTTCCAGAGTGCGTTCCGTACCCTCGGCTGGGTACACCGAAAATACACTCCTATTGTTGAGTTTATTGGTACATGGCTGTTCGCGGTTATTATACCGCTGGGTTTCGCGTTAATGCCGATAGTATATTATATAACAAGTTTGAAAAATTAGATTCAAGAAGTAAGATTCAAGAATCAAGAAAAAAATTAAAGGTTTAAAAACAAGCTGCAAAAAATAGAAGTAAATATCGGTCTTGATTCTTGCTTCTTTATTCTTGCTTCTCAAATAAATAAAATATGAGTTTGAATGCTAAAATCCCGGATGGCCCATTAGCCGAAAAATGGAACAAGCATAAGTTTAACCTTAAGCTGGTTAACCCTGCCAACAAACGTAAATACGATGTTATTGTTGTAGGTACGGGCCTGGCAGGTGGCGCGGCAGCGGCTTCACTGGCCGAGCTGGGTTATAATGTTAAGGCATTTTGTTTCCAGGATAGCCCCCGCCGTGCGCACTCAATTGCCGCGCAGGGTGGTATAAATGCCGCTAAAAATTATCAAAACGATGGCGACAGCGTTTACCGCTTATTTTACGACACAATTAAAGGTGGTGATTATCGCGCCCGCGAAGCCAACGTTTACCGTTTGGCGGAGGTATCGGTAAACATCATCGACCAGTGCGTGGCACAGGGCGTTCCTTTCGCACGTGAATATGGCGGCTTGTTGGATAACCGTTCATTCGGCGGTGCGCAGGTTTCACGTACTTTTTATGCCAGGGGACAAACGGGACAGCAGTTATTATTAGGTGCTTATTCAGCCCTAAACCGCCAGATCCACCACGGCAAAGTGAAAATGTACACCCGTACCGAAATGCTTGATGTGGTTGTAGTTGATGGCAAGGCACAAGGCATTATCACTCGCAGCTTAACAACCGGCGAAATAGAAACACACACCGGCCATGCCGTATTGCTTTGCACCGGCGGTTATGGCAACGTATTTTATTTGTCGACCAACGCGGCAGGTTCAAACGTAACTGCGGCCTGGAGGGCACATAAACGTGGTGCTTTCTTCGCTAACCCTTGCTATACCCAAATACACCCAACCTGTATACCTGTAACCGGCGACCATCAGTCGAAACTAACGCTGATGTCGGAATCGTTACGTAACGATGGCCGTGTTTGGGCGCCAAAAACTGTTGAAACAGCCGAGAAATTACGCAAAGGCCAGTTAAAGGCCAGCGATATAAAAGAAGAAGACAGGGATTACTTCCTTGAAAGAAAATATCCGTCATTCGGTAACCTTGTTCCCCGCGACGTGGCATCACGTAATGCTAAGGAGATGGTTGACGAGAACCGTGGCGTAGGTGCATCGGGCATAGCTGTATTCCTTGATTTTGCTGACGCGATAAAACGTTTGGGTAAAGATGCGGTATCGGCTAAATATGGTAACCTGTTCGATATGTACTATCAAATTACAGACGAAGACCCATACACCCAGCCAATGCGTATCTACCCTGCTGTGCATTATACCATGGGCGGTCTTTGGGTTGATTATAACCTGAGCACCAATGTACCGGGACTATATGCTTTGGGCGAATGTAATTTCAGCGACCACGGCGCTAACCGTTTAGGCGCCTCTGCATTAATGCAGGGATTAGCCGATGGTTATTTTGTGATACCTTATACTTTGGGTGATTATCTCGCCACCATCGGCCCAAAACCGGTTGACGCTAACCACCCTGCTTTTGCAAAAACAAAACAGGATGTGATTGATCATGTAAATAAATTATTGGCGCTTCGTGGCACCAAAACAGTTAACGAATACCACCGCGAGCTTGGCCATATTATGTGGGAATATTGCGGTATGGCACGTACTGCCGAGGGCTTAACCAAAGCCAAAGGATTGATACAGGCTTTAAGGGCCGATTTCTGGAAGAATGCTATTGTATTGGGCGAGAATGAAGAAGTAAACGCATCGTTGGAAAGAGCCGGCCGCGTAGCTGACTTTTTAGAGCTTGGCGAACTGATGGTTGATGATGCGCTGATGCGCAGCGAATCATGCGGCGGGCACTTCCGTTTGGAATCGCAAACACCGGAAGGTGAAGCGCTGCGCGATGATGAGCATTTCGCATTCGTTGCCGCCTGGGAATACAAAGGCGACAATCAACCCGAAGTATTGAATAAGGAAGATTTGAATTTCGAATACGTTCATTTGACGCAACGCAACTATAAATAATTAATGTTGATACAAGACCCCATATTGACAGACCTGCTGCAACAAGCATACTCAGCCGAAAAAGCTGCTGCTTTTGCTTACCAGGGTCATGCGGGATCGGTAAGGGCTATTGATGAAAAGAAGGCCATAAAGCAAATAGAAATAGACGAGTGGAACCACAGGGCCGAAGTATTAAAAATGATGAACCAATACAACGTACCGGTTTCGCAATGGTACGAGGTAAAAAACTATTGCATTGGTAAGGTCATTAGTACGGGCTGTTATTTAATAGGGTGGTTTATGCCGTTTTATTTTGCAGGCAGTTTAGAAAGCGGCAACGTGTGCGAATATGTGCGGATGAAGCGGCTATTTAATGCGCTTGCTATAACTGAACACGATGAGATATTATATGAAATGAGCCTTCGCGAAAAGGAACACGAAGTATATTTCTACGAAAAGATAAAAGACAATAAACTACTCCCCTTTTTTAAAAAATTATTTGCCTGGGGAACAAATAAAAGAAAAAATGATATCGACCTTGATAAAGGGTTTCATATCGAAGATACAAATGGTTATTGTGCTAATTATCGTGAGAAAGCAGAAAATCTGCCGGTAACACTTAATAATAGCGCGACTGAAGTTTTAGTATAAATAGTTCAAAATGGAACAAAACAATATGAACCTGACACTTAAGGTGTGGAGACAGAAAAATGCTCAAACACCCGGAAAGTTTGTGACTTATAAAGCTGACGGCATTTCGCCGGATATGTCGTTTTTGGAGATGCTGGATGTGGTAAATGAAAGCCTGATCCACAAGAACGAGGAGCCTATCCATTTCGACCATGATTGCCGCGAAGGTATTTGCGGGATGTGTTCGTTGTATATCAACGGGCACCCTCACGGGCCAAAAAGAGCCATCACTACCTGTCAGCTGCACATGCGTACCTTCCACGATGGTGAAACCATCACCATTGAACCATGGCGCGCGGCTGCTTTCCCGGTAATAAAGGATCTGGCTGTCGACCGCTCTGCATTCGACCGTATACAACAAGCCGGTGGTTATATCTCGGTAAATACCGGTGGTGTGCCCGATGCCAACGTGATACCTATCCCGAAGGTAATAGCTGATGAAGCCTTTAACTCGGCAACCTGTATTGGTTGCGGTGCCTGCGTTGCTGCCTGTAAAAATGCTTCGGCTATGTTGTTTGTATCGGCAAAAGTATCACAACTGGGTATGCTGCCGCAGGGTCAGCCCGAGCGTTATAGTCGTGCGCAATCAATGGTAGCGCAAATGGATGCCGAAGGCTTTGGTAACTGTACCAACACCCGTGCCTGCGAGGCGGAGTGCCCTAAGGAGATTACCCTTACCAACATCGCCCGCATGAATAATGATTATTTCAGCGCCAAACTGTTCAGGGAAGAACATGCACATGATAATAACGGATAATTTAAATTAATATCCAAGTTACAAAAAACAAAGGCCACCGGTTTCGGTGGCCTTTGTTTTTTGTAACTATTTGGTAGCAGGTGGTATGGGTATTTTTACCATTCTATGCACATCAATAACAGTTATTTCGAATATTATTGGCGTATATGGCGCTATAATGGATATACCGTTTTTCCCGTAAGCCAGGTTTGAAGGCACTATAAATGTAGCGCTGGCTCCCTTATTTAATAATTGCAATCCCTCGTACCAACCGGGTATTATTAATTTATCGCCCACAACTATGCGGGCAGGCATATATTGCCTTGTAGGGTCAACCGGCATTTTTGATCTTATCACTTCTTCTTTGATAGATGAATCAAAAACCTTTCCGTTGAACAACTTGCCGGTATAATTTATAACCACGGTATCGCCCGGCGATATATTGGCGCCCGCTCCGGGTTTATTGATCACATAATACAAGCTATCTGCCGTACGGGTAAGCTTTAAATTATTACCCGATATAAATCTGCTGATAAGCACCGGTTCCTCTGCTTTTAGCCTTTCGCCCTCACCATCTACATATGCCTTTATTTTGCTCTGGAAAACCGAATCAGGTAATTGCCCTTTTGCTATCACTTTATTCACTTTTACATCGTACACAAGGTATCTACCTTTAAACCCTTTGGGCCTTGTTTGCACCTTAAAGGCCGAATCGGCCAAAACCTTTATAGTAGCGCTATCACCTTCGCTTAAATATTCCATCCCCGTGAAAACATCCCCTTTAAACTGTGATTTGGGCACCATGCTCAATATTGGGTGCGAATCGTAAGTATTAAATAATACCGAATCGTTGTCGGTCTTGCCTACAGCGCTAACATTTATAAAATTCCCCACCTGTATTTTGGCCCCCTCGCTATGTGTATAAATTTTATATACCATACCGCCCGGCCCGGCCTGGTAGCCCGGAGGGGTTGTGCTTGTTTGCGCAAGTGAACACATGGGTAACAGTATTATAATAATAAACAGGTATTTAAGAAATTTATTCATTGCAAGTATTTGTTTAGCTGCTAAGCGTGATAAAGCTATTTATTATATCCTGAATTTTCAAATGGCAAGCATAATAGTTGGCATTGATGCAATTGCCGGCACCATACAACGGCTTGATGATGTTCTTATTTTATTTCTATCTTTAACCTGTTTAACTGACTTATATTTATTATTATCATTACATGAAAACAAGAAGCTTTGTCTTGCTATTTCTGCTATTTTCGGGCATGATAGCAAAGGCGCAAAATTTATTAACCCCTGAACTTTTATGGAAACTCGGCCGCGTTAGCGCCAAAGGCATTTCAAAGGATGGCAAATACGTAATATTTAGTGTAGGCACACCCGATATTGGCGAAAACAAGATCAACAGTAAAACCTATAAAGTGCCCATCTCCGGCGGCGCAGCCGAAGCTATTACTAATGAAAATGAATTGCTGGCCGATACCAAAATATCGCCGGATGGCAAATACAAAATAAGCAGCGAACAGGTAAAAGTGATGCCCGTAAGCGGCTCCGACTCTTACCCCGAACTTAAAAAAAGCAATGTACTGATATACACAAGCCTAAACTACCGCCATTGGGATACCTGGGAGGATGGCAAATTCGGACACGTAATGGTTGCTCCGATTGTTAATGGCAAACCCGGCAAAGCAAAAGACATTATGCCCAACGAACCTTACGACTGCCCGCTTAAACCCGATGGCGGCGACGAGGGCTATGTTTGGAGCAGCGACAGTAAAAAGGTAGTCTACTCCTGCAAAAAGAAATTCGGTACAGCCTACGCCATAAGTACCAATACTGATATTTATGCTTATGATATTGCCACAGGCCAAACAACTAACCTAACCGCCGATAATCCCGGCTACGATGTACAGCCAACATTTAATAAGCACGGCCAAATGGCCTGGTTGCAAATGAAACGCGATGGTTACGAAAGCGACAAACAAGATTTGGTAGTTACCGATGGCACCCACAAAATAAACCTCACCGGGCAAAACGACCTTGTACATGTTAATGGCTACAAATGGGCGATTGATGGTAAAAGCCTGTTTTTTATTTCTTGTGTAAATGGTACCGCGCAATTGTATAATGTTACTTACCCGGGAGCGGTTATTACACAGGTAACTTCGGGCGATTTTGACGTGAACGATATTGTAGGCCAACAAGGCAATACCCTTATAGTTACCCGCGGCGATTTTAATCACGCCAACGAACTTTATACAGTAAACATCACTAACGGCCACATGAAACAATTGAGCCATGTAAACGATGCTGCTTACAGTACGATTGGCTTATGTAAAACCGAGCGCCGCACGGTTAAAACCGTTGATGGTAAAGATATGCTGGTATGGGTACTGTATCCGCCTAATTTCGACCCCGCTAAAAAATACCCAACTTTATTGTATTGTGAGGGCGGACCGCAATCCCCACTTACCCAGTTCTACTCCTTCAGGTGGAATTTGCAGCTAATGGCATCGAACGGTTACATTATTGTAGCGCCAAACCGCCGCGGTATGCCGGGGCACGGCACAGCATGGAACGAAGAAATCAGTAAGGACAATGGCGGTTTGGCTATCCAGGATTACCTGAGCGCGATTGACGATATGAGCAAAGAAAGCTTTGTCGATAAAGATCACTTAGGTTGTGTTGGTGCAAGCTATGGGGGCTATTCGGTTTATATGCTGGCCGGGGTTCACAAAAAGCGTTTTAAAACTTTCATAGCCCACGACGGTATATTTGATTTCCGCAGCATGTACGGTACAACCGAAGAAATGTGGTTCCCTAATTGGGAATACGGCGGCCCGTATTGGGACAAGGATAACGCCGCTGCGCAAAAGTCATACAAGGAATTTTCGCCAAGTAATTTTGTAGCTAATTGGGATACCCCCATCCTTATTTTCCATGGCGAAAAGGATTATCGTGTGCCGTTGGAACAGGGTTTACAGGCGTTCCAGGCAGCACAATTACAAGGCATAAAAAGCAAACTGATAATTATGCAGGACGAGAACCATTGGGTGCTCCATCCGCAAAACGCCCTGATCTGGCAGCATGAATTTTATAAGTGGCTGAAAGAAACTATTTAATGTGCGGATGTGCAAATATGCAGATGTACGGATGATTTTTTTTATCTGCACATCCGCATATTTGCACATCCTCTATCTAATCACTATCGTTCAACTGCTCGCTCACAGCCTGCAGCCTTTCTATCATATCATTCAACGGCTTTTGCTTTCTCTTTATCCCACGTGGTCTTAAAACGAACCATGAGAAAGCCATCCATCCAAAAACCATCACATAATAAAACGTTGCCCATCCGGTGGTCATCCTTGCTACAAACTGCAGCGAATACAAAAACAAACCGAGGGATAACAAGCTGAAGTAAATATTTATCATCACCTTGTTTATAAACTCATTCTTGCGTTTTATGCGTATCAATTGGTTTAAATATTCCTGGCTGCTGCCTTCCATATCGCTTTTAAACAGCATCGGCAATATCTGGTTGGCTACTGCAAGGTATGATACTATGGCAATTATCATCAGCACCAACCCGATCATGGTGGTTACCTGCGCATGATCAATTCTAAATCCTGCAAATAACAGAATGGCAACCGTCGCCAATAACAATAGGCTTTGAGCTACCAATTTAAAACGGGTTAACTTTCTTATCCTGTCTGCCTTTTTTAACAGCTCTTTTGTATCCGGCATATCCTTTGCTTCTTCCTTGTTCCACAAAGCTTTGAAATCTACTTCAGTGCTCATAATTCTCAAATTTTTTAGCTAATTTTTCTTTAATGCGATGAACCTTCACTCTTATATTGGTTTCGCTCAGGCCCACAATCTTTGCAATCTCGGCCTGCTTAACATCTTCCAGTTCAAGCGAGATGATCAAACGGTCGGTTTCGGGTAGTTCGGCAATGCACTTGTATAAGAACTGCACTTGTGGCTCGCGGTCAGGCTCAATATGCTCCGCTATCTGCTCGGGCATTTCTGTGCGCGGCATACGGTTTTGCCGTTCTATTTGCCTAAGACAGTTGTTCGATGCTATACGGAATATCCACGTCCCCACAGCCGCCTCGCCCCTGAATTTTGGTAGCTGCTGCCAAATGGTAACAAAGGTTTCCTGCGCTATATCCTTCGCCCAATCGTGGTCGTTAACATAACCCATGCATATACGGAACACCTTGTTCCAATAGGTCTTATAAATATCGTCAAATACCATTCTTTGGGTTTATTTTATAAATGCAACAAGTTGTTGATTGTACCAATCGGTATCATCATACATAATAAAATGCTTGCCTTTATTGGCGTATACCAATTGGGCGCCGTTCAAATTTTTATACTGCGCTTCAATAGTTGGCTTAAATGTAGCAAAATTGCTCTCGAGCAATATAAGGGCAGGGCATTTTACGGTTGAGATTTTATCACGCAGGTCGGTATTCATAAAGTTGCAATACATCAGCGCGAATGTTTTCTTGTCTGATGTTACCGACCATTGTATAACTTGTTTTAAATGCACGGTATCGTCCATTAATTGCGGCATGGTATACTGCTGCATTTTTAAAAATTGTTCATCGGTTAAACCTGTAAACCTTGTTACCATCGCGCTGCAATCATTGCTTGGGCTCGACTTGAACGACGGGTTGCTCATGGCAGCCAAACAAGGCAAAGCATCAACTATAATAATTTTTGAAGGCAGGCTGGGGTAATCGGCAGCAATAGCCAGGGCGAAGCCTCCACCCATGCTGTGCCCAATAATAATGGGCTTGTTTATTTTATTTTGGGTGATATAAGCTGCGATCGCATCTTCCCAGCCTTTGAATGATGGTGCGGCTTCAGCAGGTGTTCCGGCGAAGCCGGCCATGGTTAATGTATAACAGGTATAGTTTTTCTCATAAGTCGCACGTGTATCATTCCATACATCGCCCGAGCATCCGAACCCTGGAATAAATATGATGGCCTGCTTGCCTTTCCCGGTAATTTTTACCTGGAAGGAATTAGTTTTAGTTTGACCGAATACGTTGCTGATTATTAAGGCGAATGCCAATGCTATTACAATTGCTTTTATGTGTTTGGGTCCCATTTTTTATTGTTTTGCCTGTTAGATGCGGGCTTTTTAAAAATGCTACACCCTGTTTCATTATTTATTTTTAATTAATATTTAACTATATCATAAAATCCATTGCAATACTTTGTAAATTAGGAGTATAAATATCTGCTACGATAACACATTGGGGCTTAAAGAAGAAAAAATGGAAAAAAAGCACACTAAAAAATGCCCCAAATGCGAAACAGGTATATTGAAGGAGCGCGTTAAAAGGCCATTAGGATTTAAGATATTTTTATTCTGGCTGCCTTTTAAAAGGTACCAGTGCAACACCTGCGCTAAAAAAACTTATGTGTTTGGCACCTATGCCCGCAGAAAAAAAACAGCATGGAGCACACATGCTAAAGCTAAATAAACCCCTATTTTTTTACAATAACCGTGGTTATAGCCGGGAAGGTGGTAAAATACTGGGCCGGTAATAATTGGGTTTGCAAACCCAGCTCCTTAAAATTGCGGTTATATTCCTTAACATGCCGCCAATCCGAAACCACTGCTGTGCCGCCTGTTTTTAAAACACGCCCTATTTCCTTGCAAGCGGTTTTCCGGCCTTCAACATTGTAAATATTATGGATACACATATTTGTTAGTATCACATCAAAGGTGTTATCGGCAAAACTCATGTCCATTACGTTTTCGTTCTTTATCTCAACCTTATCGCTTACACCTTCAATTTCGGCATTGTTAAGTGCGTTTTGTATGTTATTGCCGCTCAAATCCTCCTCGTTCCAAATATCAATACCAATTGATTTACCGGTAGTGAGCCGCTTTGCCGCTCCTATCATCAGCAGGCCCTTACCTGTGCCAACATCCAAAACCTGTTCGTTACCTTTCCAGGTTACGTAGTTCAGCATCCTGTCGCGGTGTTTGAATTTGCCATAAAGTGAATAGGCCAGCATCAACAGTCCGCCAAAAATGCATCCACCACCCGACCATATCAATCCCCTCGTATCAACATCAACCGAACCTATTTTAACTAACGGGAAGAATATCACGATACAGTATATGGCAACTCCTATTACAAGTAAGTTGCGGATAACGCCGGGTGCGTCAATACCATATTTGGGTTTGTTTGATTCCATAATAGTGAGTGGTTAAGATAGGGGTTGAAGATAATAATAATATCATCAAAAGAAATATGTCTACTTGCATGTATTGCGACTTATTTGGCTAAAGCCATGATACTTTTCCTACTGATCCTTCACATAAATGTGACGGCAATGATAAAAAATTTCTTCATTGCCGTTGGCTTCAGCCAACGGATTAAAACTATAACTATAAGCGGGCTTTAGCCACATTCGGCATTTATATAAACCCGCCTGTCATGTTAAAAGCGATTTCCCTGCATTTTTAATGCAGGTGCAGCCATATCATATTATATTTTTTTATGTTTAAGGCTACAAACATCAGCATTGAAAAAAATAAGGCCGGTACAGCTCGTCGCTGTTATTTTCTTTACCGTATCAGGCGGCCCCTATGGCCTCGAACCGCTTTTAACCTATGCCGGGCAGCATGCCGCCATATTACTTTTATTGCTAACACCCATGTTATGGGATGTGCCCGCCATATACACCGTGCTCGAGCTGAACGGCATGATGCCCGTAACCGGCGGCTATTACAAATGGGTAAAATATGCCTTAGGCACCCGATGGGGATTTTATGAGGGCTGGTGGACATGGCTCTACACTTATGTCGACCTAGCTATTTATCCCGTACTGTTTGTCACTTATGCGGGATTCTTCTATCCTGCTTTGCTCGACCATAAAATACAGCTATGCCTTGTTTTTATATGGTTATCGGCCGGGCTTAATATTTTAGGTATAGTCCCGGTAGGTAAGGTATCGTTGTTTTTAAGCGCTATTGTGTTAACACCATTTATAATTTTGATCGTAATGGTGTTTTATCACCATAGCGGCGGTAGTATCGCTTTGCCCGCGCCATCAGTAAAGGGGCTTACTTTGCCCTCATTAGGTATGGCCTTATATACCATAATGTGGAACTGCCTGGGCTGGGACAACACAACCACTTATGCCGAAGAAGTTGAAAAACCCGTCCGCTCTTATCTAATAGCCATCATAATCGCTTTTGTGCTGGTAATAGTGCTCTATTTTTTGGTAATATGGAGTTCGCTGCTGTCGGGCATCAGCGCAAAAACTTTAAATGATAGCCTCTTCCCGGCATTAGGTGTATTGGTGGGCGGCCACTGGCTGGGTTCGCTTTTAGCCATTGGCGGCATGGCCAGTTGTGTAGGCATTTATGCTTCGGTACTGTTATCGGTATCGCGCGTACCCATGGTAATGGCCGAAGACAACCTGCTGCCCGAAAAACTGAATAAACGGCATAAACGGTTCAATACGCCGTATATATCCATTATTATATGCTCAATTGTAGTGAGTGCCATGGTAAACTGGGACCTGGAATCGCTGTTTATTATTGATGTTACCATTTACGGCGCAGGCCTGGCACTTGAATATATTTCGCTTATCAGGTTACGGATAAAAGAACCGGATGTTCACCGGCCATTTAAAATCCCTTTGGGAATTCCGGGATTATGCATAGCCGTAGTATTGCCATTCGGTATTTATTTTGTAGCGCTTACAGGTGCGCTGATGTCGAAAGAGAACGGCTTATTAGCGGCAGTTTTTGCAATTGTTACCCTGCTTAGCGCCGAACTTTTATGGCAGATAGTAAAGCGAAGGAAACCGCGAGTTAAAACTGCCTGATTTGTAAAATATAGCTTACAATCATAATTAATTGTCATATTAACATTTTTTACATGTAGTTTTATATAACCAATTATTAAAGCCATGAAAAAAAGCAAGTTAACCACCGTAATTCTTGTACTCATTGCATTTACAACAGTACATGCGCAGCAACGAAGGATGAGAAAAAGCAGGCCGCCGGGCCAGCCATCGGAAATACAGGTAACACCTTATAAAACTACCATGATTGCTGATGGTAACGATAAAGCTCTCATCAACATAAAAATAATCGACGTTGATGGCAAAGAAGTAGCCGGTGCCAAAGAAACAGTAACATTCTTAATAAAAGGCGACGCACATATCTTAAGTATTAATGACGATACCAACATACCCCATACCGATAGCACGTGGCAGGCTACTGTAACCGGCGAGGCTCACCTCATACTGCAAACAGGCCATATAAGGGGTCGTATTCATTTTGACGCTAAGGCCGATAGTTTGATAACCGGTTCCACCGAGATACATACAGTACAACCTGGTACGCCACACCCGGTTACTACTGCAAATTATACCCCGCGAAAAGTAACAGATAAGATATTAGGTGCAGATATTTCTTTCCTCCCTCAATTGGAAAGCCGCGGCATGAAATTCTCAGACAACGGTACGCCTGGCGATCCAATAGTTATAATGAAAGCGCATGGCTTTAACTATATAAGGCTGCGTATCTTCAATAATCCCGAGAACCCTAAAGGCTACTCACCCGGCCAAGGTTTTTGCGACCTGGCACATACAATGGCAATGGCAAAGCGGGTAAAGGCCGCGGGGATGAAGTTATTGATCGATTTTCATTACAGTGATTATTGGGCCGACCCGCAGCAACAAAACGAACCGGCCTCATGGGTTGGTGAAGATTTTACCGGCGTAAAAAAATCGCTATATGATTATACGGTAAAAGTTATGACTGCCCTTAAAGATCAGGGCACTACGCCCGATATGGTGCAGGTTGGTAATGAAATTAATCACGGCATGGTCTGGCCCGATGGCGAAATAAATAACCTCGATAGTCTTGCGCAGTTAATTTATTCGGGCGTTAAAGGTGTAAAGGCCGTTAGCCCATCAACCTTTATTATGCTGCACATTGCATTGGGCGGTCAAAACGCAGAGGCGCGTTTCTTTTTGGATAACATGACCGAGCGCAAAGTGCCTTTTGATGTTATCGGCCTCTCCTACTACCCCAAATGGCACGGTACACCCGAAGACCTAAAAAACAACATGGCCGATCTTGCCACACATTACAAACAACAAGTAATGGTGGCCGAGTATTCGCAACTTAAACAAGAAGTAAATGATATTGCGTTTACGGCGCCGGGTAAAAAATCCATAGGCTCATTTATATGGGAACCCATCAGCAGTTGGGAAGGTATTTTCGACAGGGATGGCAAATCAAATGCCTTTATGAATGTATACCCAGGCATAGCGCAGAAGTATGGAGTGAAGTAGAATCCCAAGCGTCATTGCGAGGCACGAAGCAACCCCACAATACAGGTCGCCAATATACATGCTTGATACCTGTCCTGTGGGGTTGCTTCGTCGTACATCCTCGCAATGACGTATTTTTTTAATGCAGTTTCTTCTTAAATTCAAACGATTGCTTTATCAAACTATCCAGCACATCCACATTTACATCGGTAAGCTTTTTAATGTAAAGACAACCGCCTTCGGCTTTGTGTTTGCCCAGTTTTTCAAGCACCTGCTCCTGCCCCTGGAAACCGCATAATACATATAAAGTTATCTTGCCCTTGCGCGGCGAAAAGCCTATCGTGCATATATCACCCTCACGACCACTATCGTATTTATAATGGTAGCTACCAAAACCAATTATAGCCGGCCCCCACATTTTGGGTGGTTCGCCGCTTGCTTTTTGCATCAATTTAATAATAGTGTAACAGTCGGTACGTACCTGCTCCTCAGCCACATTAGCCAAAAAGCTATCAACTGTTTGTTCGGTGAGTTTGGTTTTTGCTTCGGCCATAAATAAAGTTAAATACTTTTTATTTACCCATCAACCATTTAACACCCAAATTTATTGATTGGTTACTTGCATAAATATCGTCGTATTTTGTATAAGCGGCACCAGGTATATAGGTTGCAAAAACTTCCCATTTTTTATTCAATACAATTCCTGTTTGCAAAGGGAAGTTGCTCCAAAACAATTCAAGCTTATAGGGGTCGTTAACCGGTTTCGTGGTACCGAGAGTCGGATCGTCATACTTCGTGAAATTTTTGTTATTTGAATAAGCCGAAAAGTTAAAGGCCCATCCACCGTCAATATATATCTTAAAATTATCCTTGTTATATAAATTGAGCAATATTTGCGGTGTTACTGATGCAGTATATTGGTTATATTCATACAACAGGTTAGATGATGATGAAGTATAGTTATATCGGGGGTTAGCATATGAAGCCGACACTTCAACCCTGAAAATTAAAAGCTGCACCTGTGGATTATTAAAAAAGTCCATCCCCCAGCTTATTTTGGGTGCCAGTGTCTTACTTTTTTTAGGGACGAAATTGTTATAATTCGCCAAATCTTCTTCCGAATTTGTCACATTCAAGGCAATGCCCCAAAAAAAACGGCTATTTAAACTATTGCTATAGCTTACGCCGTTTATATCGTCTACCGCTTTTTCTACATCAGCATAGTCGTATGAAAGGGTGTTTATCTCGTTAAATAATCGTTGGTTACCTGGCGCTGTCTTGCTTACATAACTATAAAGCTGCCCTTTGTACTGCGCAGTGCTAATAATTTTATTGTCCCCGTAATAATAGGTATAATAAATAAGTTCGATGGGGGTGGCACCCGGCGCGGCAATAAAAAGCCTGGTTTTAACCTCATCTTTATTTGCATAAAACGTGAGGTATTTACCGGTAGTCACCTGCCTTAAAAACAGCGTGTCAACTTTTTTGGTGGTATCAATACCTGTCGAAAGGTTAGGAAACTCTGTAGGTCCCATCGTAACCGTACCAATGTATGATATATACCTTTCCTTGCCATATATCCCGAAACCTTTAATGGCTACAGCATCATAAGCAGTCGCCTTTCCGTCGCTTATGGCTGTTTTAAAATCAATTGTTTTGGGCGATCGCTCCCATTCGCGGTAATTAACAAATCCTTTAACGGTATCGCCGTTGTTTTTCAAAACATACCCTTCGTGATAATTAGATTGGGCAAAAACAATTGAAGGGAGCGTAATAAATAGCAGTAAATAAAAAAACTTCATATACTAAATTGAGATAAGATTAGGTATTTAACCCGGGTTATGCGGCGAAGATAATAATATTATTACCAAAAAATCAGTGCGAAAAAGCACTTAAAACCCTTTTATACTTTCATTGGTTATATTTATCCATTAACTACTTTAGTATGAGATCCATTTGGAAAGGTTCGCTTGGTTTTGGGCTGGTTAGCATCCCCGTAAAATTGTATTCTGCGGTGCAAACCAGCTCGCTCGATTTTGACATGCTCGACAGCCGCGATCACGCGCGCATACGCTACGAACGTGTAAACGAGAACACGCATAAGGAAGTACCTTATGATAAAATTGTAAAAGGCTATAAGCTGAACGATAACTATATCATAATGGATGAGCAGGATTTTATCGATGCCTCGCCCGAAAAAAGTAAAGTAATTGAGATAGAGAGCTTTGTTGATATTGCCGATGTTAATCCTATGTTTTACGAAACATCGTATTACACTGAACCTGATACTAAAAATAACAAGGCGTACGCGCTGCTGATCCAGGCGTTAAAAAAATCAAAAAAAGCGGGGCTGGCCCGTTTTGTACTGCGCAATACCGAAAGTCTTTGCATAGTGCATCCGGTTGATAATGTACTGGTGGTAACTCGCATTCGTTTCGGGCAGGAGATTCGCAGTCGTGATGACCTTAATATTGCCGATGATGTTACCGTAAGCAAAAAAGAGCTTGATGTAGGTATGGCGCTGATTAGCCAATATGCCGAAAAATTCAATGTATCAAAATTTAAGAATAATTACAGCGATCAGCTACTACAGATCATAAAAGATAAGGCCAAGGGTAAACGGGCGACCATCAAGAAACTGAAACCACACCCCATAACTAAAAGCGATGACCTGTATGATAAACTGATGCAAAGCTTGAATACTAAGAAAGGAGCATAGTATGGGACTGAAAGAATATGTAAAAAAGCGCGACTTTAAGCAAACCAGCGAACCTAAAAGCGGTAAGGCCGCAGGCAAAACGCTGGCTTTTGTGGTACAAAGGCACCATGCCTCGCATTTGCATTATGATTTCAGGCTTGAGTTGGATGGTGTGCTGAAAAGCTGGGCCGTCCCCAAGGGCCCATCCATGAACCCCGACGATAAACGCCTGGCCATGATGGTGGAGGATCACCCTTATGATTATAAAGATTTTGAAGGCATTATCCCAAATGGCAATTACGGCGCCGGCGTGGTGCTGGTATGGGATGAGGGCACTTATGAGTCGCTGGCAGATGACCGGAAGGATGATATTAAAACCTTGCATGCGGGACTGAGATCGGGTAACCTAAAATTCAGGCTGAAAGGAAAGATATTAAAAGGCGAGTTTGCATTGGTAAAGCTTAAAAATGCCGAAGACAACTCGTGGTTATTAATTAAACACCGCGACGAATACGCCGAGGATAGCTTTAACAGCGAAGACCTGGTGCCCGATAACATCAAAAAAATGGGCAACAATAAAAGCGGCGAAGCTAAAGACATCCCCAAAACAAAAAGGGTGGCTGAAAAAAAAAGTCCTAACCTTTCTGAATATCCGGATAATATTCCTGTGGCGAAAGTTTTTAAGCCGATGATGGCCAAACTGGAAGCCAAAGTTTTTGACAACCCCGACTGGATATATGAACATAAATTGGATGGCTACCGCGCTATTGGTTACACAGGCAAAAAAGCAAAGCTGATCTCACGTAATGATATCGACTTCAGCAAAAATTATAAAACGGTTGTTGAGGAATTAAAGCAAATACATAATGATGCTGTGCTTGATGGCGAATTGGTGATAGAGGATAAAACTGGTAAAGCCAGCTTCC
>Ga0207142_1025_pt1 | contig 31248 bp, 23 predicted proteins | sample Alteio_BWMinHeat_2_FD_153561 | JGI IMG/M metagenome (GOLD analysis project Ga0207142, IMG submission 153561) | Enriched cells from forest soil in Barre Woods Harvard Forest LTER site, Petersham, Massachusetts, United States -... | ecosystem: Environmental > Terrestrial > Soil > Temperate forest >... | reverse complement strand
TTACAGCGGTCAGTAACTTCAATTACAGTCAGGCACGAATGCTGTTCATGATCCTGGCACAAGCCACAATCGTAGGGGCATCCATAATGAGTTTTGGCATTAAATTTCAGTGGCATTTCACTGCGCTTGGCATAATTGCGGCAGTTTTTGTAGTACTCAATATCAGTGGCTATTAAAACCTTCTCAAACCCATGTTGCCTACAATTTTTAAGCATGTAAACCTTACCATCCTCAAAAACAATTTTAGCATCAACCCTGCGCAAACAGGTTGAGCAAATGCTAAGCGTAAAATCATAATAAATATACGGGCGTTCAGGCATAAGGTTTAATTAGTTTTGAAGGATAAAGAAAAACTTTATAATAATACAAAATACCTGCTAAACAAACCAATTGAATTACTGACAGACCAAAACTAAAAAAGTAATCGGGCTTAATAAATTCGATCATAAACCGGAATAAAAGATAAGCAGAAAGAAATATTTTGAACCGCGCGCCATTAGCTAATTGGTGGTATTTTTCAATAGTTTTTAGCGTTATCCATAAAATTATCCAAAATAATATCTCATATAAATTAGTTGGATGGCGCCGTATGCCATCGCCAAAGTTGATGGCCCAGGGCAATTTTGAAGGGATACCATAAGTGCCGTCATCAAGCCCCGCTAAAAAACAACCCGTGCGGCCAATTATCATGGCCAGTATTAAAGGGTAAACCATCAGGTCGCCCGATGAAACTTTTATTTTCAATAGTTTTTTTGTTAGCTCAACTGCTATTAACCCGCCAAGCATCCCTCCGACTATAGTTTTATTACCCAAAAAATAAACCGGATCAAAATGCGCCAGCAACGGCGGATTTTCGAAAATGCCAACAATATGCGAACCAAGGAAAGCCCCTGCCGCTGCACCAATAAAAATAAGCAGGCGATGATCTGTGCTTATCGGGTCATTGGTTTTGCTTCTTAAATAACTATAATACCGGTACCCGATTATATATGCCAGTGTTTCGCATATAAAATGTATGGGGATATATGATTTGCCTAAAGGGATGTTAACCGGGAAATGCATTTATTTTTACCGGAAATATACCTTGCTTTTATAACAATGACAATACAATGCCATTCTTTTTCCGTGGGCACAAAAAAATAAAAACATCATTTGTATATTGCCCCTAATAACTGATCTCTTTATGAAATTGAAATTTACCCCGCTTGTACTCATCGCTTTTTTAGCTATTTCTGCTCATGCCCAACGCAGGCACCGCGCACCAAGTACAAACGATACCATATCATCCAATTACGATCCGGCACTACTGTTTGCGCCCGGGTTTTATGCCGATAAGGGAAATGAGTTTCATTCTGCCAATGGCGAGCCGGGCCCTAAGTACTGGCAAAACCGCACTGACTATACCATACAAGCCGCTATTGATACTGTTGCCAAAACGCTAAGTGCTACCGAAAGCTTAAACTATACCAATAATAGCCCCGATGCGCTGCAATACCTGTGGCTGCAATTGGATCAGAATACATATAAAAAAGACGCGCGTTCTAATTTCTACTCTACAAATCAACCAGGTATTAACCAACATACCAAAGGTTATGAATTTGAAAGCGTGCAGATAATGCTAAATGGCAAAACCGCAAAAGCCGACTATGTAGTTACCGATGCCCGTATGCAGGTGCGTTTACCAAAAGCGCTCATAGCAGGTGGAAAAATCACGCTGCTTATCAAATATCATTATACCATACCCGCCGATTTTGGCGGTCGTACCGATTATAGCGACAGCAAGAACGGCCGTATGTACGAAATAGCACAATGGTACCCCCGCATGTGCGTTTATGATGATTCGCACGGGTGGGATACATTACCATTTTTAGGCAGCGGTGAGTTTTATTTAGATTATGGCGACTTTGATTATTCGGTAACCGTGCCTTGGGATATGATAGTAGCCGGATCGGGCGAATTGCAAAACCCCACAGAAGTGTTAACTGCGAAAGAAATAAGCCGCCTTGCCGCCGCCCGCAACAGCGATAAAACGGTATTTATACGTACAGCCGAAGAAGTGAACGACCCGGGATCGCGCCCGGTGCATACCGGCAAACTTACCTGGCATTTTAAAATGTATAACACCCGCGATGTGGCCTTTGGCGCGTCAAAAGCTTATATATGGGATGCAGCCAGAATGAATCTGCCCGGCGGCAAAAAGTCATTGGCCATGTCGGTTTACCCGGTTGAAAGCGTGGGCAACGACGCATGGAGCAGGGCCACTGAATATTTAAAAGGATCGGTTGAGCATTTCTCGGCCAAATGGTTCGTGTACCCCTACCCGGTTGCCATTAACGAGGCCGGTATAGCTGGTGGCATGGAATACCCCGGCATCACCTTCGATGCTTTTAATGCGAAGGACAAGGAACTTTTCCCGCTGATAGCGCACGAGATCGGCCACAACTGGTTTCCGATGATCGTTGGCTCAGATGAGCGCCGCTATGGTTGGATGGATGAGGGCTTAAACACCTTTATCGATATTTATGCTTCAGATGTTTTTAACAAAGGCGAATACGCACCAAAACGCGATGGCGAATATGCACCAAAAGGCGGCAACCCTGCCGATGAGGTACTAACAGGCATGCTCGATCCAAATGCCATAAACATCATGACCCCAGCCGATGGTGTTACTGAAAAATACCGTCACCCTATCACCTATTTCAAAACCTCATTCGGTTTGGTTTTGCTGCGCGAACAAATATTAGGGCCGGAAAGGTTTGATTACGCCTTCCGCAATTACATCAATAAATGGGCCTATAAACACCCGCAGCCGGAAGATTTTTTCAGAAGTATGGATAACGGCGCAGGCGAGGACCTGGCCTGGTTCTGGCGGGGCTGGTTCTATAATAACTACAAGCTCGACCTTGCATTGGTTGATGCAAAATATGTGAATGGCGACCCTAAAAACGGCATACAGGTAACCATTGCAAATAAGGAGGCTATGGCCATGCCTTTCACGCTCGAAGTAAAACTGAAAGACGGCAGCAAACAGCGCATAAAATTTCCCGTTGAAACATGGCTACAGCAACATGCCATTACTTACACTGTACCCACCACTACCGAGGTTGAAAGCGTAACCATCGACCCGGATAACGCATTGCCTGATGTGAACAGGGGGAATAATACTGTGAAAGTGAAGTAGGTCTTAAGATATTTGTCATTGCAAGGAATGGGCAAGGCTGTACGAGGGGAGTGACGAAGCAATCTCATCGCGTTTATAGCCAGGCGATAAGACCTCCTCACAATGACAAAGTTGGGGGGATAGTTAAACAATTATCTACCCATTATCCTTTATGCCTTTGTTGGTGTTGTCACCAACAAACCGGGAAGTTCTTTGCCCTTTAAAGTTGCGGAGAGGTTTTTTTGAGTTCCTACCCATTATCCTCATCCAACTTCTCTGAGATATTCTTTATAGCGTCGTCCAGTTTTTCGGCAGAATAAAACAGGTGTTCTTCGGCCTCGTGGTATTCTGTTGCCTTGTTGTCGCTTTTCTTCATTATCTCAATAATACCCAGTATGTTCGAAAGGTGGCGGCGTATCTCGTGCGAGTTAATGAATGATATCTCCTGTTTTTTGGCAACGAATAAAAGCCTTTCATAATGCCGTTTTTGTTTTGTGTTGCGGTAAAACATAGCTATAACTGCAATGATGAGCAGTGCCACAACAATTGCAAATATCAGCCACTGCCGCTCACGTTTATATATTTCTTCCTGCTGAACGTAAGTGTTTTCCATATCATCAACCTTCATCCGCGATGATATGTCGCCTACCTGTATCAGCTTATTTATATTATCTTTTGAAAGCAGCAGGGCCATCTTAAAGTTATCAGCTGCCTGTTTGGGGTCGTTCTGTTTTTCGGCGATTTGTCCTAATATCTCATATAAATGATATTTTATCTCGGGATGATTGGCCTGCCCCTTATCAAGCAGTAACTGATCAATAATATTTTTTGCCGAATCGGGCTTACCGGCATTAAAATAAGCGTCGGCCAGGTTTTGCTTGTCAAGATTATCGGATCTATACATCCTGTCGCCCGTGAGGCTCCGTATCAAATTTATAGCATTGGTATAGTCATGGCTCAATAAGTACACGTAATAGTCGGTGCGCTTTATATAAGTGTACAGCTTATAAGTTTTATTGGGCGATGACCGCAGCTCCGAATTGTATTTCCGTAATGAATCCGGCGCATTCATTCTGAAATAATTTTCGCAAATATTATAGGTAATGATATTTTCCAGGCGGGGCTGGTTCAAATGCTGCATCACCATAATATCCCGCGCCTGGCTTATATAGTATAACGACTGGCTGTAGAAATTATACCGGTAATATATATCAGACATATTAATGTCGATTATTACCTGCAGCAAAGCATCATTAAGTATCAATGCCTCCTTCCGGGCCGTACCAAAGTTGGAGATTGCCTCAATAGCATTGCCTTCATAAGTTTGTATAAAAGCCAACTGACTAAAGAAGGTATACAACAAATAATGATCGGGTTTTTTGGCTGCAATTTCAATAGCGTTAAAAAGATCGGCCTTGGCCTCATCAGTATGCAACATGCGGTTATGAAAAATACTTTCTATATAAAATTCATAGGCTTCACCGCTTTCAACATTATATTTTATAATATACCGGTGCATTCTTGCTTTGGCAGCATTAAAGCTATCAACAGGGATAGCGCCAAAGTAATTCTTGATATGTGAAATGAGCTTTTTCTCCTGTGAAATATGGTCTTTTAGCTGGAGTATATTTAGCAGGCTATCACTTTGCAGCGATATAGGTTGGGCGTACGTATAAATTGTAAAGAAAAAAAATAAAATACAAAGAAAAAGCCTTTTAATCATTAATTTACAATTTCGCGCAAAGCTACACTTGCATACGTTAAAAACATAATGTAGGTTGTAAAATAACAGGCGAATTGGCATTTATCCACTAAATGTCCACCTTATAGCTATAAGTTGTATGTATATACTTACTAACATATATGCAAATCCCGATAAGATTAAGCAATAAATAGATTCGGGCTAACAAATAAAACTGCGTTTAGCTGTCGAATTTCTCCAGCAGTTTCAGCAGCGTTTCAAAATCCTTGGGGTAAGGCGCGTGTATGGTGATGGAGTTACCATCAAGCAATTTAAAAGTGACCTCGTAAGCGTGCAGGGCAAAACGCTTCATGATAGGCAGTTCCTCCTGGTCTTTACCTAAATGGTATTTGCGTTTAAGCGCCGAAAGAAATACGGGTTTACCCTTGTACATTTCATCGCCTGCTATTGAAGCCCTTTGTGTGGCCAGGTGTATGCGGATCTGGTGCATGCGGCCTGTTACAGGGCGGCACTCCACCAGTGTATAATGTTTAAAATATTTTAATGATTGGAACCACGTTTCGGCACGCTTGCCATCCTGCTTGCTAATGGTAACATTACCCTTACCCACATTAAGTATGGGCAGATCAATAAATAATTGCTCAAAAACATGCGTGCCTTCAATAACAGCGTGATACACCTTTTTTACCTGCCTATGCTCAAACTGCATGGAGATATTGCGGTAAGCCTCGGGGGTTTTAGCAATGATAAGCGCACCCGAAGTTTCCTTATCCAAACGGTGGCATATCTGCGCATCGTGCGAATATTGTTTTGCTAACCGCAGCATATTTATCTCGCCACCCTCACGCTCATCTAATGAGCTGATGAATGGCGGTTTATTCACCACAATTACATCATCATTTTCAAATAAGATCAGGTCGGCAAACTTGGGCACTTTCATATCGCTGCAAAGGTAGTGATTTCAATTTGCAGTTTACTTTCAATAAAAATGGCGATAGGTTTAAAACCCATCGCCATTTTTATTTAAGGCAATTGCTATAGCGCAGCTTTTAATTAAACCTCACGTCAATGCCATCATTTGCATGTACATCAACAGGTATACCGCCACCGTTAACACTGCCATCAACATTAGTTTTTGTCCATGTGCCATGAAAATTGCTGGCTATGTCGTCATTAATTCTTTCAGCCTTTAAGTTAAGGTCGAAGCCTTGTTTAGCCGGTAATTTCAAAGAAATATTACCCGAACTCGTATTTAATTTAAGGTATTTACCCACATGGTTCATTTGCACTGCCACACTGCCGGCACTCGAGCTTGCGTCAAGGCTGCAATCCATATCGTCAAGCGCTATGCCACCGCCCGATGTGTTGGTAACCAGCTCGCCGCTTATGTGTTTCCCTTCAATGCCGCCACCACTTGTATGTGCATTAATGGTGCCATCAAGGTCTTTCAGTTCAATACCACCACCGCTGGTTTCTAACTTAATATTACCCTTGCAGTTTTTTGCCTGTATGCCACCACCACTGGTGTGCAGGTCTATTTCGTCGCTTGAATTTGATACCTGTATACCACCACCCGATGTGCGGCCGTGTATAGTGCCGCTCAATGCATTTAATTGCAAACCTCCACCGCTCGTGCTAAAATCTTCCTTACCTTTCAAATTATCCAGCTGTATGCCGCCACCGCTGGTATGCAGGTCGGTAGATACATTTTCGGGAACATATATTTTAAAAGAAATATTCAGGCCACCGCGTTTCCAGTCGATATTATCGTGTTTGGTTTTTACTGTAGCACTTAATTCGTGGCCATTAACGGCAATATTCATGTCGTAGTTTTCGTCAAGGCGCTTTTGAATTTCTTCTTTACTCAATTGCTCACGACTGTTGGAACCATTGATAAAAACTTCAATACGTGGCGACTGCCCACCACCGCCGGTTACCATAATACCACCGCCTGAGGTACTTACAACAACGCTATTAATAGCGTCAGCTGATAATGACTTGGTTAAATAAGGTGTTTTGTTATCCTGCGCCATAGCGGCTACGCTTAGGCAGGCAGCAAAACATAAGGTTAAAATTCTTCTTTTCATGATGTTTATGATTTATAGCAATAGACCCCTATTGAAACAAATTCGTTGCACGGGGGGCAACATTTATTTTTAGGGGAGATGGTATCACCGTTGTAAAAGCGGACGATGCATGTACGTTTTCGATACAGGTTAAATCAATAAACATCATCATAATAAACTTATAATCAGATATTTAAATACATGGCATTATATTTACAGCCATCCTTTTATTAAACTAAACAGCAAAACCTAAGTTTATGATCAGGAATTATCTTAAAACAGCCTGGCGCAGCCTGCATTCAAACAAGTTCTCTTCGTTGATTAATATTGGTGGTCTTTCAGTAGGTATGGCTGTTGCCATGCTTATTGGCTTATGGGTATACGATGAATTATCTTATAATAAATACTATCAGCACTATGACCGCGTAGCACAGGTGATGGTAAATGCAAATTATGATGGCACTATAAATACAATAGCATCAAACCCATTACCGTTAGCGAACGAACTCCGTACCACCTATGGTAATAATTTCAAATATGTGGTTGAGTCTACAGCATCAGAACAACATATAATAAGTTCCGGCGATAAACAATTCACGCCTACCGGTAGGTTTATGGGGCACGAGGCCCCTGAAATGCTCTCGCTTCACATGATCAGCGGGACCCGCACAGGCCTTAACGACCCAAGTTCCGTTTTACTATCTGCTTCCCTGGCTCAAAAGCTTTTTGGTGATACTGACCCATTAAATAAAATGGTGAAGTTTGACAACAAGACTATTCTTAAAATAAGCGGGATATACCAGGATCAACCTGACAACACCGAATTTAAGGACATGGCTTTCATTGCGCCGTTTGAAATGTACCTGTCGGCCAATCCCTGGGCAGCCAATGCAAGGGACAACTGGAACAACCAGTTTGTGTCGATCTATATCCAACTAACCGAAAATGCTGATATTGACCGTGTGTCCGCACAGATCAAAAACAGTAAACTGTCACACCTTACCGGTGCAAAAGCCGCCCGTAAACCTGCTGTATTTTTACACCCAATGAGTCGCTGGCATTTATACTCCAAGTTCGAGAACGGCGTAATAGTCCGAAGCGATGAATTAAAATATGTTTGGTTCTATGGTACGATAGGGATTTTTGTTTTATTGCTGGCCTGTATCAATTTCATGAACTTGAGCACCGCGCGTTCCGAAAAACGTGCAAAAGAAGTTGGTGTACGAAAAGTGATCGGTTCCGGGCGCAACCAGTTGATCGGCCAGTTCTACTGCGAATCCTTATTGATCGTGTTGTTTTCTTTTATCCTGTCCCTTGTATTAGTGCAGTTGAGTTTACCCTGGTTTAATAACGTAGCCGGAAAAGCGATAACTATACCAATAACTAACCTCTTTTTTTGGCTGGCCGGCATCCTTATTATTCTCATCACCGGTATACTTGCCGGAAGTTATCCTGCGCTATATTTATCATCCTTTAAACCTATCAGGGTATTAAAAGGGAGTTTTCGCATGGGGCGCTATGCTGCGTTGCCACGCAGGGTGCTGGTCGTGCTGCAGTTTACAGTTTCTATCGCTTTGATCATGGGCACCATAGTGGTTTATCGCCAGGTGAAATATGCCCAGGAACGCCCGGTTGGTTACACCCGTAATAATTTACTTTCAGTAACACTGCCAACGGAATTGCAAACAAATTACGGGGTGTTGAACAATGAGTTGCTGCATTCGGGTGCTGTGATCGGAGTAGCTGCATCATCCAGCCCTGTAACCAGTATCTGGTCTACCAGCAATGATTTTGCCTGGCAAGGCAGTGACCCAAATGTAAAGCAGGATTTTGGCCTGATCAGTGTCGACCGGACATACGGCAAAACTATTGGCTGGCAGTTTACGGCAGGGAATGATTTTTCCCCGGCCTCAACCAGCGATTCCAGCGCACTGATCATTAATGAATCTGCGGTTAAACAAATGGGCCTAAAAGAGCCCGTTGGCGCTGTCATAAGGCACGAAGGCAAAAATTACCTGGTATTGGGGGTAGTAAAAGATATGGTGATGGAATCCCCTTTTAAACCGGCTTCTCCTATCTTCTTTATATTGAAAGGTTACCGATATGCCATGTTCCTGAAATTAGATCCCCATCGAAACCCGGCAGAGGCTATCGCCAAAATAGCTGCCATATTTAAAAAGTTGGCGCCATCCACAGCACTTGACTATAAGTTTGTGGACGACCAATATGCTGCTAAGTTCGCGGCAGAGGTGCGTATCGGGAACCTGGCAGGGTGCTTTGCAGCCTTATCGATCCTCATTAGCTGTCTCGGATTGACCGGGATGGCATCGTTTATAACTGAACAGAGGGTTAAAGAGATCGGGGTACGGAAAATATTGGGCGCCTCAGTATTTAATTTATGGATAGCCCTCTCAAAAGACTTTGTAATGCTGGTAATGATCGCGTTCTCCATCGCTACCCCTATCGCCTGGCATTTTATGCATATCTGGCTGCAAAACTATAGCTATCGCATCGATCTTTCCTGGTGGATATTTGCTTTATCAGGCTTTGGTGCCATGCTAATTACCATCATAACAGTAAGTTACCAATCTATTAAAGCGGCGCTGGCTAACCCGGTAAAGAGTTTAAGAAGTGAATAGTACTATATTTTTTCAGTAGGTACAAGGGTCGATAAAATTCAGGCTTTTGCTGTACTCACAAAAAAGCAACTGTGGAATTGTGGGTAATTTATCCACATTTTTCATTCCTCATATGGCAGTAAAATCTTAATTTCGCCACTACAGAAACGAGGAAAAAGATTTGGATTATTTACAGGGATTAAACCCCGAGCAGAAGGCAGCAGTACAACAAATTAAGGGGCCGGTGATGATCATCGCGGGCGCAGGCTCGGGCAAAACACGGGTTATTACTTATCGTGTGGCACACCTGATCCGCAACGGGGTGGATGCGTTTAACATACTTGTATTAACCTTTACCAATAAGGCTGCCCGCGAAATGCGCGAGCGAATTACAGGTCTGGTGGGCCCCGAGGCCAAAAACATTTGGATGGGCACCTTCCACTCTGTTTTTGCCAAATTATTAAGGGTTGAGGCCGATAAATTAGGCTACCCAAGCAATTTCACTATTTACGATACCGACGACAGTAAAAGCGTACTAAGGGCCATTTTAAAGGAAATGAACCTTGATGACAAGCTGTATAGCCCCAATTTTGTGCATAACCGCATCTCGGCGTCAAAAAACAACCTCATTTCATGGGGCGAATACCAAAAGAATGAACAAATACAAGCCGATGATTTTTCAACCGGTCGTGGTCAGTTGGGCAAGATATACGAAACATATGTAAACCGCTGTTTCCGCGCCGGGGCAATGGATTTTGACGACCTGTTGTTTAAAACCAACGAATTGCTGAAAAATTTCCCCGATGTGCTCAACAAATACCAGCACAAGTTCAAATACCTGATGGTGGATGAGTACCAGGACACTAACTTTTCACAGTACCTGATCGTGAAGAAGCTGGCTGCGGTTAATGAGAATATTTGTGTGGTGGGCGATGACGCGCAGAGTATCTATGCTTTCCGCGGCGCCAACATCCAGAACATACTGAACTTTGAGAAGGATTATCCCGATCTTAAAATATTTAAGCTGGAACAGAATTACCGTTCAACCCAAAATATTGTAAATGTTGCCAACAGCATTATTGCCAATAATAAGGAGCAGCTTAAAAAGAATGTGTTCTCTGAAAAAGAGGCCGGCGATAAAATAAAGGTAATGCGCGCCTTCAGCGATAATGAGGAAGGCAAAATGGTAGCCGAAGCTATCATGTTCCAGCGCACCACACACGGCCTTAAATGGCACGATTTTGCCATCCTGTATCGCACCAATGCCCAATCACGCTCAATGGAAGAAGCCCTGCGCAAGCTGGGGATACCTTATAAGATATATGGGGGCCTCTCCTTCTATCAGCGTAAAGAAATAAAGGATCTGATAGCTTATTTCAGGCTTGCTTTTAATGCCAATGATGAGGAAGCGCTTAAACGTGTAATAAACTACCCACGTCGCGGCATTGGGGATACTACCGTCGACCGTATCATCGTAAGCGCCGACCAGCATGACATTACACCGTGGGAAGTTATCATCAACCCTTCAAAATATTTGGATGGCCGCACATCGGCTTCGGTAGGTGTTTTTGCTACCATGATCCAGAGCTTCCAGGTGATCACCAAAACATTGTCGGCCTATGAAGCGGCGCTGCATATTGCGCAGCATTCAGGCTTATTAAAGGATCTGTACGAAGATAAATCCGTCGAGGGCCTTAACCGATACGAAAACATCCAGGAGTTATTAAACGGCATTAAAGAATTTTCAGAACGCGAAGATATTGAAGAAAAAGGGCTGGATGTTTTTATGCAGGATATTGCCCTGTTAACCAACGATGACAACGATAAGGACAAGGATGCCGATACCGTTTCACTAATGACCATCCACTCATCAAAGGGCCTTGAGTTCCCACAAGTTCATGTAGTTGGATTAGAGGAAAATCTTTTCCCCTCGCAAATGGCGCTTAATTCGCGCAGCGACCTGGAAGAAGAACGACGGCTGTTTTATGTGGGCATTACCCGCGCGGAAACAAAACTGACTTTAAGTTATGCTACATCGCGCTTTAAATTCGGCACATTGATAAGCTGCGAACCCAGCCGGTTTCTGGATGAGATAGATGCCAAGTATCTTGAGCTTGACTTCACCGCTCGCCCCGAAAAACCCAGCAGCTCATTTTTTGATGATGAACGCGAAGCCTGGAGCACCAAACGCAGCACCAGCGGCGATACCTTTTCAAAACCCAAACCCGCAACTGTTAAAACAACTTCTATATTAGCCAAGGCCCATGTGCCGTCGCCCGGCTTTAAACCATCCGATACTTCCGACCTGCAGGTAGGTATGGAAGTTGAACACGAACGCTTTGGTTTTGGCAAGGTGATAAGCATGGAAGGCAAAAAGCCCGATATAAAAGCTACCATCTTTTTTAAGGAAATAGGCCAGAAACAACTACTTCTTAAGTTCGCCAAGCTGAGCATCATCAGCAAATAATTAACCAATACTTACACTATTTCGGGTAACAAATTCCCCATTTTGTAACGTATAGTTGTACACAATGTGCTTATACGTTTAAATTTCGCCCAAAATTAATAGTGGCATAACTTTAGTTAACTATTTAATGCCCTTTCCCTAAAAAATTTAATTGGTAATTAACCATGAGCGATAACTTAAGAAAAAAAACGAACAAATCTGTTGGTATGAACATCAGGACTCTTCGCCATCAGCATGGCTGGAGCCAGGAAGATGTTGCCGACCGTTTAGGCATATCAATTCCGGCCTTTTCAAAAATTGAAACCGGTGTTACCGATATTAACTTATCACGCCTTGAACAAATTGCTAATGTTTTTGAAGTTAGCGTGGTTTATTTGCTGGCCATGGATATTAAGGAAGCAGAGCACGAGCCTTCACACTTAAGCATAGCACAAAAGAAACTTATTGACCGCGAAAATGAAATAGCCAGCCTGCAGCGCAAAGTAATATTGCTATACGAAGAGCTGCGAAACAAAACTACAATGGCTGTTTAACACCTTGTTTACAAAACACGACACTTTAGTAAAATAGTTTTTTTAGGTTTTCAATTAAAATTACGCCCTCGTTTAATTTATTAAAACGAGGGTTAATTTTTTTAAGGCCTGGAACATAAATGCCTTATACCCATCGTTATTGTACTGTTTGGAGTAAGAATTGCAATACACCGTGCGAAACCAATAACATTATACTATGTCAAACTATTTGTTATCCATATCAAACGATGAAGTTTTAAAAGACAGCACCATACACGATCCTAAAACAAAATTAAAGGTGAGGGTATTCGATGCTTTAAAATCTACGTTCAAACCAAGGAAGGGCGAAGTACGATATTTTGTAACAGCCGGTAAAGAAACTATAGCCTTTGAAACCCGTGGCTATAAACAACACCGCCAACTGCTCATCTTGCATATGATATCATGGTACTGCATGTATTTAGGCCTGCTCGAAGCACAAATACACGCCAACTGGCCTCTGCTATCATAGAGAATGACCTGGGATAATAGATAATGGTATATATTATAAGAGAGTAAAGCTTTAGTCCTTCTGCTTTAAGCTTATATATAATAGGTATAGGTTAAGGGAGTTTAGTGGTTCACCTTCGTGTCGTGCATCATGTCGCTCATCTCAATTATCTTCTCATCAATTTCCGATACGCATTTCCCCATCATATTAATACACTCCTGGTTATCAACAAGGCCTTCTTTTTCCAGGTTCATTAAACCCTTAAGTGTGGCTATAGGTCCCCGTATCTGGTGCGACAGGTATGATGAGTAGTCCGATAGCTTCCTGTTCTTTATCTGGAGGTCCTTAGTTCTTTCGTCAATTATTTCTTCCAAATGATGGTTAACCCTGTCAAGGTTATCTTTCTGTCTTGATACCTCGGCATTCAGTTCGGTAAGCTGCATGTTTGTTTTTGCCTTGCTCTTTACATTACTTACAAGCAAGCCAACTACTACAAGCAGTAAGCCCGCTACGCTGGTTACACCCCAAAACCTCACCCGCTCGTATTGATTTTGCTTTTCGGTAAGCAAGTTTTCCCTTTCCTGGTCCTCGCGCTTTTTCTTTTCTTCAAACAACATTATTTGCGATGACAACTGCGTTTTTTTCTCCAGGCTATCCTTCGTGTAAACTTCGCTTAGGTATTTTACCGCTCCTTCAAAATTTTTGCGTTTATATTCTAGTTGAAAATTGGTATAATTAAAATCATGTTCAAATTTATCATCCTTTAATATTTGCGAATAAGCCTTTCCTTCTGCTATTATTTTTTCAGCTTCGGAAAATTTACCGGTATTTACATATAGTGAGGCCAGTGTAAGATCAATACTGGCAACAGTTTCATTCAAATCCCGTTCTTTAGCATCTTTAACAGCTTGCAGTAAATATTGTTGCGCCAGGTCCATTTGGCGCATATTAAAATAGATAACCCCCTTATTCTGTAAACACTGTATAATATTTGTTGAATCTTTTTGTGCAATAAACGTCGCCAAACTTTTATCGTAATAGCCTAAAGCCTTATTAAAGCTATTTTTCCGGTAATAAAAATTCCCGTAGCTTAAATTAACAATGGCAATTAATGATGGATCTTTTAATCTTTCCGCTATCTCCATTGCCATGTTGAAATACTCTAACGACTTATCGTAGTAATTGTCACGGTATAAATTACCTATATTGTTATATACCCTTGCCACTCCCCGTTCGTCTTTACATCTTTGGTAATAGTCTAATGCATTCAGGTAGCTGGTGATCGACGCCATAAGCATGTTCGAATAGTACTCCCCTAATCCCCTTACGCGGTACGCTTCAGCTATTCCTTCGTTATAGTTCAATTTTTGGCCCATAGCCAAAGCTTTGTTCGCCATTACTATAGCCTGGGCAGGGTCTATTAGCCTGTTTCCAAGCGCTTGCTTGTTAATTGCTTTAACTTCACTGGTATCATCTTTCGAAATACTCTCTATCCCGTTAGCGTAACCAGTGAAAGCAAGCAATATGAAGAATAAGGCTAAAAGAATTCTTTTCATCTAAACGTGTTATACGGTTAGTTACTAACGAAGGTTTAAAAAACATTCCAATATACCATAATATTCAACCATTAATCAAAATAAGTAAGCTGGCATATAGTTATTGACATTTTTATTTAAAAATATCAGTCGTGTAATTGTTTTTTTAATTATCTAATAATCAACTAATTACACGTAAATAGTTGATTATTCCTTGCTAAAATTGATAAATAAGCTAAAAATAATTTAGGTAAAATGTGGAAAAAGTTTGCGTATTAATAAAATATACTTACCTTAGTATAAAATTACCATAATTGTCCACATATTTCATCAATTGTCAAACAATATTGGATAAAGTTTTTGGTAAGGTTTTTGCATTAAGAATAGCACAATCTTAGTATAAAAACCGTGTTTAATATATGTTTATACTGTAGATTAACGCAAAAAAGGTCTCTTATCACTCTATTAAGATGAGTAATTAAAAGACAAAGCGAGGAATGTATTACACACAGTGTGGTAATATGGGGAAAAACCTCGCAAAAGGGGGCAATATTTAAGGATACTTAATTTAAGCCATACAGTTAAATAAACATTTTAATAAAATATAACATAATGAAAAAAGTAATCATCGCAGCAGCACTAATTTTAATAACAGGTGCATTATCATCACAAACAACCAGTGTTAGTAAAAACACACAGCCTGTTGTTGCTACGCAATGTTTGTTAACAGCATCGGTAAGTAAAAACCTGGCGAGTGCTGATTGAGCTTTTATACGACAACAAAAACAAAAGGTTACGGCCAATTGAAAAAAAAATAAAAAATTAAACAAACCCATATAAAATCTATAACACACGAATAAAATGAAAAAGGTATTAGTTGCAACGGCATTAATTTTTACTACAGGCATCACAGCATCTTACATCAGCAGTACTCACGCTGCAGCTTTTACAGCTGTTAACCGTGATAAAAAAGACATCGGTAACGGTGACTTTGCTAAAAGAGACAAAAAAGATATAGGCAATGGCGATTTTGCTGCTAACCGCGATAAAAAAGACATCGGTAACGGTGACTTTGCTAAAAGAGACAAAAAAGATATAGGTAATGGTGACTTCGCTGTTAACCGTGACAAGAAAGATATCGGTAACGGTGACTTTGCTAAAAGAGATAAGAAAGACATAGGTAATGGCGACTTCGCTGTTAACCGTGACAAGAAAGATATCGGTAACGGTGACTTTGCTAAAAGAGACAAAAAAGACATAGGTAATGGCGACTTCGCTGTTAACCGTGACAAGAAAGACATCGGCAACGGTGATTTTGCTAAAAGAGATAAAAAGGATATAGGTAATGGCGATTTTGCTGTTAACCGTGATAAGAAAGACATCGGCAACGGTGACTTTGCTAAAAGAGACAAAAAAGATATTGGTAATGGTGATTTTGCCGTTAACCGCGATAAGAAAGACATCGGCAACGGTGACTTCCAGGTTGCCTAAATTGTTTCTAATATCTTTTCACTATCGTTTAGGTATTTGTTTAACTAAATTATATCGAAAAGAGCTGTGCATTGCACGGCTCTTTTTTGTTACAGCATATTCTGCTCTCATACTCTATTCATAAACCATAAAATATTTCTTGTTTCCACCTTCCAAATGTTTCCAAACTTTAGTTCAATTAAAAACATAAAGTATATTTGCTGCAAATTGACCTATTATGCAAATCATAAAACAATATGTAGAGCAAAACAAACAACGTTTGTTAGATGAGCTTTTTGAATTATTGCGCTTCCCCTCTGTTAGCGCCGACCCTGTTTATAAACCGGCCGTATTAAAAACAGCCGAATACGTCGCCCAGAAACTAAAAGACGCCGGTGCCGATAAGGTTGAAGTTTGCCAAACCGCAGGCTACCCTATTGTATACGGCGAGAAAATAATTGATGCATCAAAGCCTACAGTATTGGTTTACGGTCATTACGATGTACAACCTGCCGATCCGCTTGAATTGTGGAAAACCCCACCTTTTGAACCCACCATACGCGATGGCAAGATATACGCCCGTGGCGCATGCGATGATAAGGGCCAGTTTTATATGCACGTTAAGGCTTTTGAACTAATGATGCAAACCAATACGCTTCCCTGCAATATTAAATTTATGATCGAGGGTGAAGAAGAAGTAGGTTCAAACAACCTCGGCATATTTGTTAAGGAAAATAAAAACCGTTTAAAAGCCGATGTAGTGCTTATTTCCGATACATCCATGATCAGCATGGAACATCCATCACTTGAAACAGGGTTGCGCGGCCTCTCCTATCTCGAGGTTGAAGTAACCGGGCCAAACCGCGACCTGCACTCAGGTGTTTACGGCGGCGCAGTAGCCAACCCGGCTACTATACTTGCAAAAATGATAGCATCGCTGCATGATGAAAATAACCACATAACGATCCCCGGCTTTTATGATAAAGTGGTTGAGTTAACGCCTGATGAGAAAAAAGCATTAAACTCAGCTCCGTACGATGAGGAAGAATACAAAAAGGATCTTGATGTAACCGAACTATGGGGCGAAAAAGGTTACAGCACCTTCGAACGAACCGGCACCCGTCCTACCCTCGAAGTAAACGGCATATGGGGAGGCTACATTGGCGAAGGCGCGAAAACCGTATTGCCATCAAAAGCTCACGCTAAAATATCTATGCGTTTGGTACCCAATCAAACATCAGATGAAATAACAGAAATATTTACTAAACATTTTGAAAGCATTGCGCCTGCATCGGTAAAAGTAAAAGTAACCCCACACCACGGCGGCGAACCGGCTGTTACCCCAACCGACAGCATCGCATATAAAGCAGCGCAAAAAGCGATAACTGAATCATTCGGAAAAGAGCCTATCCCAACTCGCGGCGGTGGCAGTATCCCAATTGTAGCGCTATTTGAAGCTGAATTAGGACTAAAAACTGTATTGATGGGTTTCGGCTTAGACAGCGATGCCCTGCACTCGCCAAACGAAAAATACGATATATTCAATTATTACAAAGGAATTGAAACTATCCCCCTGTTCCACAAATATTTCGCACAATTAAGCGCCGAATAACAACCAGGCATTAACTTACGAAGTTTAACAAACTTCGTAAGTTAAATTTGAAATTATATGAAACTTAACCATTTAAGCCTATCAGTGACTAATATTTCTGAGGCCTCAGCGTTCTTCATTAAATTTTTCGATTTTAAACTTGCCGATCAAAAAGGAGATTTTGTGGCTATATTAAACAACGCCCATGGATTTACACTTGTACTTACTAAAAACAAAGCTGATATATTAAGCTACCCACCCGATTTCCATTTTGGTTTTTTGCAAAATACAGAAGAAGAAGTTTTGGCTATGTATAATAAGCTGACCGAAGGTGGTTTAGAGATACCTGCACCTAAAAGCATCCGTGGTAATTTTGGGTTTTACTTTAACGGCCCCGATGGTATTTTAATGGAAGTAAGTTGTGCCTAAATCGCCATACATTAATTACAGACAATGACTCGATGATCAAATGACCTAATGAACAACAAAATGTTCACACCCCTCCAAAAAATCCTCATCAGCATCCGCCCCTATCCCAACCTTATCTTCAATATTCAATAAGTAACCGTCATAAGTAACACCACCCACACATGGGTTAACCTTATGGCCAAGCATACAGGTATCCATATCGTAAAAGCGGATATTAGGGCTGGCATACACAAAATGTAGCTTAGCGCTAAGTGCTATCCGGCTTTCCAGCATCCCGCCCATCATACAGGCAATGCCATTTTCAGCGGCCACATCATGTATTTTCATCGCTTCGAACAAACCTCCCGATTTTGCCAGTTTTATATTTATATAATGACAGCTCCGGGCCTTGATCTGTTTCCGCGCGTCATGATGATTATAAACGCTCTCATCGGCCATAATCTTCACCGGCGATAATTGCATTAGTTCCGGCAGGCGGTCGTCATGCCAGGTGCGCATTGGCTGTTCACAAAACTCAATATCATATTCGCCAAGGCTTTGCAGTGCGAAAAGAGCGGCGTCAAAACTCCAGCCCTGGTTAGCATCTACCCTTATCTTCATATCATCCCCAACCACCGAGCGTATCTGTTTTATCCGCTCCACGTCCTCAACAGCACCTTTGCCCAACTTTACTTTTAGTATATGCGCGCCTGATACCTGGAACTCCAGCGCCTTATCAGCCATGGCTTCAGGTTCGGCAATGCCAATGGTAATATCCGTTTCTACGGGCCTTCTTTTTCCGCCTAAAAATTTATACAGGGGCAACCCTGCATGTTTTGCACCTATATCATACAGCGCCATATCAAAAGCACTTTTTATTGTGGTGTTGCCGGCAGCAAAATCATTCAATTGCTGCAAGCGTGCTGCAATATCCAGCGCATCCCTGCCTATCCATAATTTTGCAAACTCGCGCGCCATCACCAAACAGGTATCCTGTGTTTCGCCCACTATCATCGGGAAAGCCGAACACTCACCCACCCCATAAAATCCTGCATCGGTATGCACCCGTATAAACACATTCTGCGCATGCGTCATGGTGCCAGTCGCAATAGTAAAAGGCACCATTGGTATGCTGAACCGGTAAATATCTATTTTGGTTATAACGAGTTGTTCTGCCACTGTAATTTGTATGTATGCTAATTTAAGCAAATAATAATCTGCTTTGTTTCGTCTATCACAATTACATCAACATAAAAATTCCTCACCGATTCGCTCAATAAAAAGATATTCATTCAATAATAAAAAATCATTATATTTGTACTGCTTCTCAACAGCATATCAACTTTAGCGCCTGCCCCCGATCAAAACAAGGGAAAGATTCTTCGGAGCTAATTTTAAAATTTCAATAAAACACAAATAACATGGCATTAGAAAATAAGCCTGAAAATTTTGATTATAATTCAACCAGGAACAAACTTATCCTGTCTGAATATGGCCGCAACGTACAAAACATGGTAAAATACATTGTTGCGCTGCCCACAAAAGAGGAACGCAACCGTTACGCACAGGTAGTTATCGACCTGATGGGTTTCCTTAACCCGCATCTGCGTGATGTTGCCGATTTTAAACATAAACTTTGGGATCACCTGCATATCATATCTGATTACCAGATAGATGTTGATGCACCGTACCCAAAACCCACGCCTGAAGCCATACACCTTAAACCCAAACCGTTAAGGTATCCGCACCAGCGTATAAAATACAAACACTATGGCAAAACCATTGAATTGATGATGGAAAAAGCCAAAAGCATTGAAGAGCCCGAGCGCAAAAAGTACATGATACAATCCATAGCCAACTTCATGAAAATGGCCTATGTGCAGTGGAATAAGGATTCTGTTACCGACGAAAGCATCCTGGCCGACCTCTACGCCATGTCGGGCGGCGAACTAAAGGCTGATGAAACCATCAACCTTAACCGTGTTGAGTATCGCCCTGCGCCGCAAAACAATAATAACAACAACAATCGCGGTCGTACTAATCAAAACAACCGTGGCGGCGGCGGTGGTGGCCGTACGAACAATAACCCGCGCAACAACAATAACCAAAACAACCGTAACCGCAACAATGGCGGCGGTGGTGGCGCGCGCAAATACTAATTAGTTCATAGTTGTTGGTTCATAGTTCATGGTAAGTCGGGGATTATTTTTAATCTTTGCAGTGTAGCGTCACGCCGTAGCTATCAACTGTTGCAGCTACCAATGAACTAATGAACCAGTGAATCATTGAACTAACAAAACTATCTATGAATAACGCCTTTCAAATAATTGGTGGCAAGCCTTTAAAGGGCGAAATAACCCCCCAGGGAGCAAAAAACGAGGCTTTACAGGTGCTTTCGGCAGTGTTGTTAACGCCCGAAAAAGTAACCATCAGCAATATACCCGATATAAAGGATGTAAATAAGCTCATCGAGCTATTGGGCGATATGGGCGTTATAGTTGAACGCCTTGCACCCGATACCTACAGCTTCGAAGCCAAAAATATCGACCAGGATTTTTTCACATCCGAAGCTTTTAAATCAAAGGGCGGCGGCTTGCGTGGTTCCATAATGATAGTTGGCCCTTTGCTGGCCCGTTTTGGCAAGGCATCAATACCAAAACCCGGTGGCGATAAAATTGGCCGCCGCAGGCTGGATACGCACTTTTTAGGCTTTGAAAAACTGGGCGCACGGTTTGATTATAACCCCGATAACGGCTTTTTCAATGTAGATGCCAGCAACCTGCATGGCACATATATGCTGTTGGACGAAGCATCGGTAACCGGTACCGCCAACATAGTAATGGCAGCCGTATTAGCCGAAGGCATAACAACCATATACAACGCAGCCTGCGAGCCGTATTTACAACAGCTTTGCAAAATGCTTAACCGCATGGGCGCCAAAATTAGCGGTATAGGTTCAAATTTATTAACTATTGAGGGTGTTACTTATTTAGCTGGAACCGAACACCGCATGCTGCCTGATATGATCGAGATCGGTTCGTTCATCGGCCTTGCTGCCATGACAGGCTCCGAGATCACCATCAAAGATGTAAAATACAAGGAACTTGGCATGATACCCGATGTATTCCGTCGTTTAGGCATCCAACTGGAATTACGTGGTGACGATATCTATATCCCCGCACAAGAGCATTACGAAATTGACACTTTCATAGATGGGTCCATCATGACTATTGCCGATTCCCCATGGCCGGGCTTTACTCCCGACTTATTGAGCATTGTTTTAGTAGTGGCCATACAGGCAAAGGGGTCAGTACTTATACACCAGAAAATGTTTGAAAGCCGCCTGTTTTTTGTCGACAAGCTGCTGGATATGGGCGCACAGATCATCCTTTGTGATCCACACCGTGCTACAGTTATTGGCCTTGATAAACAGGTGCAATTGCGCGGCATATCCATGACATCGCCCGACATCCGTGCAGGTGTATCATTACTGATAGCTGCATTATCGGCTCAGGGTAAATCAACCATATACAACATTGAGCAAATTGAACGCGGTTATCAGCATATTGATGAAAGGTTAAGGGCATTGGGGGCAGATATAGTGAGAATATAGTTCAAATCACTATCTTAGTAAAAACCCTTTAGCTGTTCCATGTACCAAAACCGCAGATCGACCTACACAGGCTTTATCCTGGTATTTGTTGCTATAAAAGTTGTGCTGAACCTGTTTGCCATGCCGCATTTTGGCTTTCAGCGTGATGAGTTGCTGCACCTCGCCCTCGGCGATCATTTAGCATGGGGATTTAAGGAAGTACCACCCTTTGTTGCGGTAATAGCCAAAATTAGTTCTACCCTATTCGGTGATTCTGTTTTTGCCACACGCGTTTTCTGTACCATTTTTGCCGGGTTGATAATCTGGTTCACCGGCCTCATTACGGTTGAATTGGGTGGCCGCAAATTTGCCATTACGCTCGCCTGCCTTGCCCTCATATTCTCACCCGCTTTTATGGCGAGCGATTATTTGCTGCAGCCCGTAGTATTCGATCAGTTTTGGTGGGTTTTAACAGTTTATCTGGTTGTAAAATACATCAATACATCATCCATCAAATACCTGTATTTTATTGGGATAGCCGTTGGCTTGGGCCTGCTCACTAAATACACAATGGCATTTTTTGCCTTTGCGCTAATTATTGGCCTGCTGGTAACCAAACAGCGCAGGATACTATTCAACAAGCACATGTTAGGCGCCATTGCTATCGCGATATTATTGTTTTTGCCCAACATATTTTGGCAATTTAACCACCACCTGCCGATAGTTACGCACATGAAAACGCTGCAGGAAACTCAGCTTAACTATATTAAACCATCCGATTTTATAAGCCAGCAAATATTAGTGAATGGTATTGCTCTATTTTTGTGGCTTACAGGGTTTTTCTTCCTGGTATTCTCCTTCAAACTACGCAAATACCAGTTTCTGGCATTTGCGTACATAGCCATATTTATTTTCTTATTGGAGATGAGCGGCAAATGCTATTATCTGTTCGGCGCCTACCCAATGTTATTTGCCGCAGGCGGGTTTGGCTTTGAACGATGGATAAAGAACAGCTACGTATTGCGCACACTGGTCATCCTTTTATTCACCGTACCAAACATTCCGTTGCTACCAATGCTGCTGCCGGTATTACCTTTAAATCAAACACTCGGTTTTTTCAGATATGCTCAAACCCATTTATCAGCATTCAATTTCGTCTCCACCTGGGAAGACCAAAAGCTCCACGTAACCACACAAGATTATGCCGACATGCTCGGCTGGGATGAGCTAAGCAAAAAAGTTGCCGACACGTACAATTCATTAACGCCCGACCAGCAAAAGCACACCATTATAGTTGCCGATAATTATGGCGAAGCCGGAGCGATACACCATTATGGCAAGCAGTACAATTTACCCGAGATCATAAGCCTCGATAGCAGTTTCGGCCTATGGGCGCCACCCGATGTAGGCGATGCCCAATACATTATTTTTGTTGATGACAACGATGGTAAAAACGCCGAAAAAATAAGCCCCATGATGGAAAGCACCAGGAAAGCAGGCAGCATCACCAACCCATTAGCCCGCGAGGTGGGTACAGGCGTTTACCTGTTCACACACCCAAAACCCATTTTCAATACATTCTACAAAAAAGAATATATAAGGCGGGTTGACGGATATTGATCAATAGAGAGATATTGACTTACGAAGTTTTAAAACGGCGAAGCCCTCAACGATACCTTAAAAAAACAAATAATAAGGAGTTAAACTTCGTAAGTCTGTTATAATTTATAATTCATCTCGCGCTCGTTTGCAACGAGTGCTTAACCTGTTCCCGCGATTGCATCGCAACTATTCCAGTATCAACTCAACAACCGGTATCTCATAAGGCGGCTTCTTAGTAGGCAAATTAAGCACCACATCATCACCCGAAGTCTTGTACAACAACTCCGAATCATCATTCAAAAACTGCGCGTACTTTATTTTGCCCTTGTAGCCATGCAATACCAGTTTGCCATCAGGATAATCATATAAATGGACATACAGGCGCTTAGCAGCTTTGTTATAAGTAAGCTTGGTACCTTCAGGCACTTTAAAACTTTCAGGCGCATAAGTACAATTATATATCGATTTGCTATTGGCGTGCATCCAGTAAGCCATGCTATCCAGTGCGCGTGTTGCCCGGTAGTCAAACTCACCACGAGCGGTTGGGCCAACATTTAGTATCAAATTACCGCCATTACTTACCGAAGTAATCAACAGGTCAAGTAATTGACGATCTGTCTTCCAGCTATTCTCATCACGGTAATATCCCCACGACCCCGAGAAAGTTTGGCAGGTTTCCCAGGTTCTACCCCTGTATGGCGCAAGCTCTTTTGTACTCACCTGCTCAGGCGTTTCAAAATCCCCGCCATCTTTATAATCAGTAAGGCCTAACCTGTTATTAACAATAATACCAGGCTGTAATTTGCGTATCAGCTTAAGTAATTCAACCGAACCCCAGTCTTTAGGGCCTTTCCCTGTACCTTTTTCCTGGTCTTCTTTACCCCACGACCAATCCACCCATAACACATCAATCTTACCATAATTGGTCAGCAATTCAGTAATCTGGTTGCGCATGTACTGACGGTATTTGGCCATATCCCGGCCTTTGTTCAAGCGGGCATAGTTGGCTTTGCTGGTATCTTTTTGGGTCAATGGATGAACATTATCCATCGTATAATCCGGGTGGTGCCAATCAAGCAGTGAATAATAAAACCCAACCTTTAGTCCCTGTGCCCTGAAAGCATTTACATATTCACGCACCAGGTCGCGCTTGGCTTGCGTATTAGTCGCCTTATAATCGGTGTATTTTGAGTCGAACATACAAAAACCCTCATGGTGCTTGGTGGTAAGCACGGCATATTTCATGCCTGCGGCTTTAGCTTCCCTTGCCCATTTGTTTGGGTCGAACAGGTCAGGATTAAAATTATCAAAATACTTTTGATATTCCTCATTGGTCATGGCTTCGTTATGTTTCAGCCACTCGTGCCTCGCACCTTCCGAGTACAGTCCCCAGTGAATAAACATCCCAAATCGCGCGTCCTTCCACCACTCCATGCGTTTTTCCTTTTGCGCATCGGTTTCGTTGCCTACCATTTTCTTTTGTGCGAATAATGATGGCGATGCTAAAAATAGCAGCAACAGTAATACTTGTAATTTTTTCATGATGGTTTAATTGGCTTTACTCAAACCTAATAAATAAAAACACAACTTTATTATGCAAACGTTTGAGTGAATTTCGGTCAAGATAAATTAAATAAAAAGGCAAGTAAATAGATAATGATATTGTAAGGATGGACAATACCATTATCACAAAAAAAGGTGCCGTACTCTTCGCACAACACCTTTTACCTTTATCCTTTTACCTTTAAGCTTTATGCTGATATGGCATTAATAATATCATACTGTGTAATGATCTCTATCCGCCCGTTATCTTCAACCAAAACGGCTATATTATCCTTATTTATCATGGCTGATATACGGTCGATAGAAGTGTTCAGATCAACAAAAGGGAATGGCGCAGTAGTAATATTTTTTATAGGTTGAGATTTTAGCGACGGGTTCTCTAATAAAGCGTCCAAAATATCGCTTTCGGTAATTTTACCTATTACCATACCCTTCTGGGTAACCGGTATCTGCGAGATATTCAGTGATTTGATGGTATTAATAGCTTCCAATACCGATTTCTCGCAATCAATGGTCACTATTTCCTGGCTTTCTTTTTTAGATATAATATCATGTGCGGTCATCTTCCCGTCCTTCAAAAATCCACGATCGCGCAGCCAATCGTCATTATACATTTTGCCCAGGTAGCGTGTCCCATGATCGGGAAATATCACCACAACCACATCACCCTCTTTAAACATATCCTTCATTTGTATAACCCCTGCAATTGCCGAACCCGTTGAGTTCCCGGCAAAAATTCCTTCCTTACGGGCTATCTCGCGTGTCATTAAGGCGGCATCCATATCGGTTACCTTTTCAAAATGATCTATCAGGCTAAAATCAACGTTAGCAGGCAAAAAATCCTCGCCAATACCTTCGGTTATATAGGGATATATTTCGTTCTTATCAAAATCACCTGTCTCCTTATATTTTTTAAATACTGAACCATAGGTATCAATGCCCAGTACTTTAATGTTGGGATTCTGCTCCTTTAAATAACGCGCGATACCCGATATAGTACCACCCGTACCCACGCCCGCCACCAAATGCGTTATTTTGCCGCCGGTTTGCTCCCATATCTCGGGCCCGGTCGATTCATAATGTGCCTGTGAGTTTGAAAGGTTATCGTACTGGTTAGGTTTCCACGAATTTGGCACCTCGCGCTCCAAACGCGATGACACCGAATAATAGGAACGCGGATCTTCCGGCTCAACATTAGTAGGGCAAACAATAACCTCCGCGCCAAAAGCACGCAAGGCATCAAACTTTTCTTTTGATTGTTTATCGGTACTGGTAAAAATACATTTGTAACCTTTTATAACAGCCGCAATAGCCAATCCCATCCCAGTATTGCCCGATGTACCTTCAATAATAGTACCACCGGGTTTAAGCTTACCGCTTTTCTCAGCATCCTCTATCATTTTAAGGGCCATACGGTCCTTTATAGAATTCCCAGGATTGGTAGTCTCAATTTTAGCTAAAACCGTAGCCGGGATGTCTTTAGTTACTTTATTAAGTTTTACTAATGGCGTGTTGCCAATTGTATCGAGAATATTATTATACCACATGGTAGCGTATTTTTTTCAGTATTTATAGCAAAAATAGGTTTATAACTTTACATATTTTAGGCAAAAACCTCTTTTATTAGTCAAAATTTCGATTAATATTTAATAACCGATCTCTGATCAACTAACTCAAAACTTCAAATGCCTTACCGTTAGCCCGTTGTTAATGAGTTGTTTTAACGATTCAATGCCGATATGCAAATGCGTCTCCACGTATTGCTCGGTTATCTTCGAGTCGCTTTCGGCTGTTTTAACGCCTTCAGGTATCATCGGCTGGTCCGATACCAGCAGCAATGCACCTGTTGGTATTTTATTGGCAAAACCGGTTACAAATATGGTGGCGGTTTCCATGTCAACTGCCGAAGCACGTAGCCTTTTCAACAATCGCTTAAATACCTTGTCATGCTCCCACACACGGCGGTTGGTAGTATAACAGGTTCCTGTCCAGTAATCGCGCTTAAAGTCGCGTATGGTGGTCGATATAGCCTTCTGCAGGGCAAACGCGGGCAAGGCAGGCACTTCGGCGGGCATATAATCATTTGATGTACCCTCCCCCCTTATCCCTGCTATAGGCAATATCAGTTCGCCTACATTAATTTTCTTTTTAAGGCTTCCGCATTTACCTAAAAATATAACCGCTTTTGGATTAATAGCAGTAAGCAGATCCATTACTGTTGCAGCAACCGAGCTGCCCATCCCAAAATTTATAATAGTAATACCGTCAGCAGTTACGCTTTGCATCGGTTTGTCCAAACCCAGTATAGGCGCATTATTATGCCACTCCGAAAACAATTGTATGTATTTCGAAAAATTGGTAAGTATAACATATTTGCCAAAGTCTTCCAATGGTCTGCCTGTATACCGCGGCAGCCAGTTTTCAACTATGGCTTGTTTGGTTTTAAGGCCTGCTTTTACCGGCCCTTGTACCTCACTTATCTTTTTTGCCTCGCTTATAATTGCTTCTTCTTTTGTAATTTTTGTTTCTTCGTTCATATGAGGTAGTAGTTTTTCTTATTTGCAATAAACAAATTATTTATGATTTAAATGTTAATAGCCGGCCAGCAACCAGTTATAAAAAGCCGTAAAATCGCCGTTCCATTGTTTTTCGTTGTGCTTTGCTCCCGGTATAGTTGTAGTTGGGGCATCAGTTTGACTTATCCCTTTATTATGTAGCAAATCTGCCATTTTTTTCATATCGGCTACCATACTGTCGCTTTCACTATCGCCGCAAACAAAGTAAAAGCGATTATGGCCCTTAAATGATTGCTGCGAGGCATAATTATATATATCCGGCGCTATCCAAAACGATGGCGAGAATATACCCGCATTACCAAAAACATCAGGGTATTTCAATATGGCATAAGCCGATGTCAATCCTCCCATCGAACTACCTGCAACAGTTGTGTGCCTCGCATCTTTTTCTGTACGATAGTTTTTATCGATATAAGGCTTCAGGGTCTTCGCTAAAAAATCAACGTAATCATTGCCCCTGCCTTTGCCATATTTCGAATCATAGGGGTCATATTCAGTTATGCGATAATCTCCGCCGTGGTCAATGCCAACCACAATACATTGTTTTTCCACCGGCAGCTTATCCAATAGCTCATCAATTCCCCATTCACCATAGCCTGATGTATACTCATCAAACAGATTCTGTCCGTCGTGCATATAAATTACCGGGTATTTTTTGTGCGATGTGGCATAGTCTGCAGGCAGGTATATCCATATCCTGCGCTGCCTGCCCAACTGCGGCATATCAAAATTTTCACTGATGATATGCACATTGGCACTGGCGGTATGCTTTTTGGCTACTGCGGGATGATCGTCTTTCCAGCTTTGAATATTCATAATTAGAGTAGTATCGTGTATCAGGTTTATATCGCGGTTGGGCACGTCCTGTCCACCAACAGCACATTCCACCTTTTCCCAGCTTCCCTTTGTAATTTTAAAGCTGTATTTACCTGCCGGGATGTTTTTTGCAAGTACATATATACCTGTTCCATCCTGCTTAAGCATCCAGATAGTATCAGCCGGGTTCCAGTTGTTAAAATCGCCTGCTAAAAAAATATTTTTAACCGGGGTCTTATAAGGCGGCACGCCTCCTGTTTTAAACGTAACCTTAACCTGGCCAAACAACAGTGTCTGGCTAAGCAGCAGGCATAAAGCTATAAGTAGTTTTCTTCTCATTTATAAGTATACAAAAAAGCCCCGGTAAACGGGGCCTTTATTATTAATGGATATTATCTATCCTTTATATCTACATAATCCCGGTTAGTGGCCCCGGTATATATCTGGCGCGGGCGACCGATAGGCTCCTTATGAACCTTCATCTCTTTCCACTGCGCTATCCATCCCGGCAAACGGCCAAGGGCAAACAGTACCGTAAACATATCGGTAGGGAAACCTAATGCCCTGTAAATAATACCCGAGTAAAAGTCAACGTTAGGGTATAATTTACGCTCGATAAAGTATGGATCTTTTAAAGCAACTTCTTCCAGCTTTTTAGCTATCTCAAGTACCTCGTCATTAATACCCAGTTTATTTAGTATATCGTCACAAGCCTTTTTGATGATCTTGGCGCGCGGATCGAAATTCTTATAAACGCGGTGACCAAAACCCATCAAACGGAACGGATCATTCTTATCCTTAGCTTTGGCTATCCATTTATCGGTATCGCCGCCGTCTTCCTGTATCTGCTGCAGCATTTCGATTACTTCCTGGTTAGCGCCACCATGCAGCGGACCCCACAATGCCGATATACCGGCAGAAACCGAAGCATAAATATTTGATGCGGATGAACCCACTATACGTACAGTTGATGTTGAGCAATTTTGCTCATGATCAGCATGTAATATTAATAAGGTATTCATGGCGCTAACTATAACCGGGTCTATATCAACAACTTCGGTGCGTTGCCCAAAGGTCATGTTCAGGAAGTTGGTTACATAGTCGTATTTATTTTGCGGGTAGATATACGGGTGCCCCAGCGATTTCTTATATATCCACGAAACTATCGTAGGCATTTTAGCCAATACTTTAATTATACTCAGGTTAAGTTCTTCAGGGGTTTGGTTCTGCTTTAACGATTCAGGATAAAAGGCCGATAAAGAACAAACCAATGAGCTTAACTGCCCCATCGGGTGCGATTTTGACGGAAACCCGTCAAAAAATTTCTTCATGTCCTCATGCACCAGCGTATGATGGCTCAGATCAAAGTTGAAGGCTTTTAGTTGTTCCGCTGTTGGCAGTTCGCCATAAATAAGCAGGTAGGCAACTTCAATAAAGCTTGATTTTGCTGCCAGCTGTTCAATTGGGTAACCACGGTATTTAAGTATGCCTAATTCGCCATCCAAAAAGGTGATGGCACTTTGTGTAGCACCAGTGTTTTTATAACCAATATCAAGCGTTATATAACCGGTTTGGTCTCTTAGTTTCGATATATCAATGGCTTTTTCACCTTCGGTACCTTCTATAACAGGAAGATCATAGGTTTTATCGCCAATTTTTAATTGAGCTGTTTCCGACATAGAAATATTTATAAGGCACAAATGTAGTAAATCTGCCTTATTAAACACCCGGTTACAACACTACAATTGTAAAAATTTAGACAGTTTTGATATAATTTAAGGCACTCTTAACAATTTGTTAATGCAATAGCAACGATTTGTCCATTAGTTCGACCGTATGGCCTCAACCGGGTTAAGCCTTGAAGCAAAGTATGCAGGTACAATGCCCGAGATCATCCCAATTACTATCGACAAACTTATTCCCCGTGTAATATTGTTTAGATCAAGTATTACTTTTACATCCCATATGGCTTTTATACCCAATGTTCCGAGGTATACTAAGGTCAAACCTATTATACCCCCCATTAAACATAGTATGATCGATTCAATTAAGAATTGAAGCAATATAAAATAGTTTTTAGCACCTAATGATTTTTGTATACCTATAATGTTTGTACGTTCTTTCACCGAAACAAACATGATATTAGCAATACCAAACCCGCCTACCAGTATCGAGAATCCGCCGATGATAATACCGGCAATATCAACTATACTAAACAATTGGTCTAACCCATTCGAAACTATGGTACTATTATTCAATTCGAAGTTATCATCCTCATTAGGCCTTAATCGCCTTATGGAACGCATTAACTGGCGCAATTGGCTTTGTACTTCATCCACGGTCACACCTTTCGCTCCCCTTACAACTATTTGCGGCTGGTAGTTATCGTTTTGTACATCAATAATATTTTTAATAAAATTTATAGGCACCAAAACAATTTTGTCATCACTGTTACCCATCATATCGTTCCCTTCTTTGGTAAATACACCTATAATGGTAATGTTATGCCCCATCACTTTTATCTGTTTGCCAACCGCCGAACCATCAGGAAAAAGGTTGTCGGCAATGTCATGCCCTATCACTGTTACGGGTGCGCCTGTTCTTGAATCAATTTCGGTAAAATACCTGCCTGATTCCAGGTTAAAGTTCCATACTTTATTATGGTCCTGCGCAACCGCGTTTATAACTGTTCCGCTAACGGTATGGCTCATGTATTTAATGGTACGGCCATCAAAAGCAATTTCGTAGGAAATACCAGCTGCATCGGGCATCCGCTTTTGCAGTTCCTCAAATTCGCGTAATTTGGGCACTGGGCGTTGCATATATTTCCACCAAGGGAAATCATTACTGCCCATCCACGGCCACTTTCCAATATAAACACTATTGTTACCCAACTTGTCAACACTCGACTGCAAATTGTTTCGCAGCGTATCAACCGCCGAACGAACCGTTATAATGGTAAATATACCAATGGTAACACCCAATAATGACAATAAGGTACGCAGTTTATTTTGCCTTAGCGCATCAAAAGCAAACAAAAAGCTCTCCCTGAAAAGTTTTAAAAATACCATATAGCTATA
>Ga0207142_1024_pt1 | contig 31686 bp, 24 predicted proteins | sample Alteio_BWMinHeat_2_FD_153561 | JGI IMG/M metagenome (GOLD analysis project Ga0207142, IMG submission 153561) | Enriched cells from forest soil in Barre Woods Harvard Forest LTER site, Petersham, Massachusetts, United States -... | ecosystem: Environmental > Terrestrial > Soil > Temperate forest >... | reverse complement strand
TAAAAATAAAATCTTATGGATAGGCACAGCCAGCATTGGCGCCTGGAGCTATGACGGTAAAAGTTTTGAACAGCTCAAAGGCTTACAGGAACATACAGTAAGTATTATATCTGCCGACGATTTTGGCACCTTATGGTTAGGCACCGCTTTCGGCTGCTATTACCGGCAAAACAATGTGGTAAAGAAAGTACCGGGTATCGGCGGCTTTATTACATCAATACTACCGTTGGGTAAGGATAGCGTTTTAATAGGTACACAGGGTGGTGTATCACTTTTAATAAACAAAAAACTGGTAAATACTTTTAAGCTCGATGCGCTAAACAATTCGGCTATTTACTGTATGCTCGCGGTAAAAGGAAATGTATTGTTTGGCACTGACGATAAAGGGCTTTTCAGCTGGGACCGCCGCACCAATAAGTTAAGAAATTATAGTATTAAGGACGGCTTCAATTCAAATAGTGTATATAGCCTGATAGCTGATAAACATGGTATAATTTGGGTGGGAACAGGCCGGGGCATAAAGCGTGTGTCTGTCGATCCTGTAAACATGACCTGTACCTTACTGCCCGATCGTGGTTCAAAAGAATTAATTACCGAGGCCAACCAGGGCGCGTCATTAAGTGATGGTAATAAGATTATTATCGGCACTACAAAGGGCTTAATTATTTACAATACCGATATCACTGAGAAACTATGCTCCCCGCCTCATATCATTATAAAAAGCGTAAAATTATTCCCGCGGTCAGGAGATCAAAACCAGGCCGATTTGAGCGGCATTCCCAACCTGAAGTTACCATTTGATCAAAATCATCTTGCGATAGCATTCCTGGGTATCTATCTCAAAAACCCGGAGGGCATAACCTATCAATATAAATTAACTGGCCTCGATGATAAATTCTGCTGGCCGGTAAAAAATAACATGGTCAATTATCCGTCATTACCGCCCGGCAAATATACGTTTGAGGTACAGGCGATAGGGCCCGACGGGCAGGTTTCGGTCAATACAGCTAAATTCAGCTTTGAGGTAATCCCCCCATTTTATAAAACCAGCCTGTTTACATTAGGCGTTATCGTGTTTTTTATTTTCCTGGGCATTTTACTACAATCGTTGCGGTATCACTACAAGTTAAAAAGGCAGCAGGCAATTGAAGCGATAAGGAGCGAGGAAAAGCTAAAGATAAGGCAGCAAACAGCAGAAGATTTTCACGATGACCTGGGCAATAAACTCACCCGGATAACTATACTCTCAGAGATATTAAACACGAAGATCGACAACGAAAAAACAGATCAGCTAAGTTTGGTCGAACAAATCAGGCAAAATGTGGCGGCCCTGTATAATGGCACTAAAGATATTTTGTGGGCGCTTGATCCAAAAAGCGATAACCTGTTCGAAACAATGACACATATTAAAGATATTGGTGTTGAGTTATTTCATGATACCGCAATTACGTTTGAATTTAACGGCATTGATCAACACTTAAAAGAGATAAAGTTGCCAATGGAATATAGTCGGAATGTTACCATGATATTTAAAGAGTTATTAACCAATATACTTAAACATGCCGGCGCAGAGCATGTAACAATTGTTGTAAACGGCGATGAAAAGGAAAGGATAAGCCTTACCTTAACTGATGATGGAAAAGGATTTGACTACGAAAATACAGCCAGGGGCCACGGCATTAATAATATTAAAGCACGCGCTAAACGTATAGATGCAAAACTGATGGTATTATCGGAAAGAGGCAAAGGCACGCGCGCAGAACTGATTTTCAGCAAAAATCCTTAAATTGTAATTATGATAACGGGCGTGGATACAAAAATAATGATAATTGAGGATGATGAAACTATCCGGAACGGTTACGCATTTCTTATAAATGCGGTTGAAGGATATTGTGTAACCGATACTTATTGTTCGTTTGATGAAGTATCGAAACGGTCGCCTGTGGCAAAGCCGGATGTCATCCTGCTGGATATTGAATTGCCCGGCACTAATGGCATCGAAGCTATTCCTAAATTAAAGAAAATGTTCCCGGCATGCTTTGTGTTGATCTTAACAGTTTATGAATCGGAAAAATTAATTTTTAACGCGTTAGCAAACGGTGCATCCGGTTACCTTACCAAAAATACACCATCGGTAAAAATAATTGAATCCATTAGGGAGGTACTGGACGGCGGTGGCCCGATGAGTATTAACATTGCGAAACTGGTGATCCGATCATTCCAGAAGAACCAGGAATCCCCGCTTTCAAAAAGGGAAACCCAAATACTCGAGCTTATCAGCAACGGCAACAGCAGGAGCCAAATAGCCAAAGAGCTATTCATCGACCTGGAAACCGTGCGGAGCCATATTAAAAATATATACATTAAACTTGATGTAAATTCCCGTGCCGATGCCATAAGAATGGCGAAGGAAAATAAACTCATCTGAGGCCATTTTCGGCCAATACACGCATTTAAGCCCTATTTTCCCAAAAAAAATAAAAAAATTCACCCTATCTGGGGGATACTATTGCACCGGGGTTAAAGCTATCTTTGAAGCAGCAGAGGTTTTTACTGACCGGCTTCCTGTCACACCATCCCGAACCATCAACAGCCATAACCAGGCCCAAATTGATCTTCCGGCAAATTTTAATAAACATTTAGTGGTTAACCCATGAGAGTAAAATATATACCTGTTTTTACGGATAATATCGACGAGCAATTAAACTTTTTTACCTGCAATTTAGGGCTTAAAGTTTCTGAAAACAGGCTTATATATGAAGACATGGAGTGCAAGATCATTGAAACAGGCAGCCCCGGTGCATTTTTCGTACTGGTAAAAAGAAAAGGATCGCACGATGTGAAAAATTGCATCATACTGAATACTGATGATTGCCTTAACGATTACCACAGATTAAAAACGAACGGCGTTGTTTTTTGTGCCGAACCGCAATACTCGTCGATTGGCCTCGCGGCTTATTTTTCAGATAGGTGTGGCAATAAGTTTTTGCTGTTGGAAGAAAGAAATTATGATGAACTTAACCCGTAGTGTTATGGAATATTCAAAAACGCTTCGCAATAATAATAAAATCAGCATACGTACCAGTTGCCTGCAACACGACCAGCAGTACAATGCCGATTTTAACCTGCGCTTTGTACTTGCAGGGAACGAAAGCTACCACATTGGCAGGCGTAATTTGTGTGTGTACCCTGATTCATTTTTAATACTGAACAAAGGGACGCAGTACTCAAGCCGCGTAGATTCAGATCTGCCGGCACAACTCTTTTCCATAAATTTCGATCAAAAATTCCTGTATGATTTTCAAAGCTGCCATACCACCAGTACTAAAACATTATTAGACGGTTATGGGTACGATAACCATACTGAATTTACTTTCACTGAAACTATTTATCCTTTTAAGGGCGATATAAAGTATAACATCAACCATTTAAAAGCACACCTTGATCACGGCACCCAGGATGAATTATTAATAAACGAATACCTGCACCATTGCCTCATCAACTATTTCCGCATATATAACGAAGAGTTTGTTGAGAAGGCCGAAAATCTTAAGTTTTTAAATACAAGCACCCGGTTAGAAATACTACGCAGGCTTAACCTGGCGAAGGAATATTTATATAGCAACTACAACCATGATATCAGCCTTGAGAAATTGGCCGAACATGCCTGCCTGTCTGTTAACCACCTGTTGCGCACCTTTAAACAGGCCTTTAACATTACCCCTCATCAGTTCCTTATCCAACTGCGTTTACAGCGGGCACAATTGTTACTAAAAACTACCGGCTACCCTGTTAATGAAGTGGTAAACATGATAGGCTTTGAATGCCCCAGCTCATTTACGAGGTTGTTTAAAACCCGCTACAAAATTACCCCGCTAAAATACCGCCAATACCTGCTGAGCGCGTAACAACACTTCTGTTTCCATCGACACCCTTGATCTGAATAAATCGAATTCTATCCCACAAAATTCCGGATATGGTAAATAGGTGATTTTCACACACATGCCCTATGTTAAACCTGTTATTTTTATCTCGACCAATACCTATTTGTCAATAATATTGGGTCAATTAATAGTTAATTAAAAAAGTCAGTCACGCGAGGTAACTGACTTTTTTTGATAAATAAAATATGCGAAAATCACTTTTATGCTATTTGGTGTAACATATGGCAATAATTCATCGTCTCTTGCTTAAACCAACATCATGAAATCAGTTTTATTACTTTTAGCTACCGGCGGATTGTTTTTATATTCCATTTATGGAAATAAACCTAACAATAAGAATCACCCAAAACGCATGGGTAATAGTGTAACGGTAATATCAGGTGAGGATGGCCATAAAACACTTGGATAAACACTAATAAACTCAATATAGTTGTGCCACCCGGGCCGTCCGGGTGGTTTTTTTTGATATTTTGAAAAAAAGCCTTAAAGCCGGCATGGTAGGATTAGTTATACTGATACTGGTTAGGGAAGTGACATAACAATTTTCGAACTACTTTTCTGCATGATTTGAGGAACATGGTGAGTTAATTCGTAATATTTGCTTATAAATCCTAAATTTAAAACGCAAGCATAACCATCTCCTACCTTAAAATCAAAATAAATGAAGCTAGCTAAAATAATTAATCGCACCATAATACCCGGTGCGTTGTTTTACATGGTATGGAGTGTAAATCCAGCCATGGCCCAGGCACCAACCCGCGACCCGCATACGGCTGGCTATGTATCGGCCACAGAATTACCAGATGGCACCAATCCTTCGCCCGACACCAATGGGAACTTTATTATTGGCCCCACGCATGATCCTGCACCGGAATCCATTGTACAGGCTAACGTTCCGCAGGGGACGATATACCGCTTTACCATGGATTCCAGGGACAGTAAAATTTATCCCGGCATTGCCCGGGAACCAAATACGTTTGGCACGGCAGATCAGGCAAACCCTGCTAAGTTAATCGTCATTACAAGCCATCCGGCTCCCTACACCCGCCAGGTGGCAGTGTATGTTCCGAAGCAGTATGTCGCTGGTACCGCAGCTCCGTTCATAGTTGGCGCCGACGGACCCGACAATTTGCTTTTCACGGTATTGGACAACCTGATTGCCGAAGGCAAAGTGCCGCCGATGATCGCCATTTCTATCAGTAATGGTAGCGGTGATGCCCAGGGCAGTGAACGGGGTTTGGAATACGATACCATGAGCGGCCTATATGCGGAATTTGTCGAAAAGGAAGTACTACCGCTGGTGGAAAGTAAGTACCAGGTAAAACTAACCAAAGACCCTGCCGGTCGCGCTACCATGGGTGGCAGCTCGGGCGGATCATGCGCCCTTATTATGGCATGGTATCACCCGGAATGGTATCACCGTGTGCTCACTTATTCCGGCACTTATATAAACCAGCAATGGCCATGGAACCCGAAAACACCACACGGCGCCTGGGATTTTCATGAAAATATTATTCCGAAAAGTTCCAAAAAACCCCTGAGGATATGGATGGAAGTTGGCGACCAGGACCTTTTTAATCCAAACATAATGCGCGACGGTATGCATGATTGGGTGGTTGCAAATGAAAATATGGCAAAAGTACTCGCCGCTAAAAACTATCAATACCAGTTTGTTTTTGCGCGCAACGCCGGGCATGTTGATTATAAAGTAAGAAAGCAAACACTTCCCGAAGCGCTGGAGTGGCTTTGGAAAGATTACCACCCGGCGAAGTGAATTTGCCGCAGAAATTGGTCAAACAGAGCAAATAAACTACTGAATTTGTGGAACTAACGAGCGAAAAGGGTTTAAAGAATGATGTGTGCTGGGCAACTCGGTAACAAGTACATTCACCTCTGACAGATCGGCCACTTTAAAGAATTCGACGATCCCGAGTTTTTTTTGTGAACCGAGTACCACCGTTTTCCGGGCGGCGCGGCGCATCGCTTGCTTTGCCTCACCGTCTTCCCGAAGACTTGCCGTAATACCCATAGTGGCGTCGACACCGCAAGCACCCATCAGGTAAAGATCTGCAACAAATTGAGCTATGTTGTCACAGGTTAACTGCCCCGCATTTACTTCCAGTTCCCTAAAGTAAACGCCGCCTAAAACGATGATCTCAATTTTGGGAAAGCGGGAAAGTATCGGCAGTAAAGCGATGTTGTTGGTGATAACCCGTATGTTAGCGTCGACCGGAAAATGGGTTGCGACAGCGCAATTGGTTGTGCCACCATCCATAAAAATGGTCTGGCCTGATTTTATTAATTGCTGCACTTTAAGCGCAATAACATTTTTCCCCTCGTTAAACTCCTGTACGCGATCATGGAATGCAAAAGGCAATATTGAACGGACAGCCGCGCCTCCCCTGATCTTTGAAAGGAGTCCCATTTTGTTCAACTGTTCAATGTCACGCCGGGCGGTATCGGAAGACACCTCCAATTTAATGGCAAGATCGTCATATCCTGCTTTGCCATCATCTGCAAGCACTTTCAGTATCAGTTCGTATCGTTCTTCCTTTACCATTCAATCAATTTATTTAACAGCTACCTCATTGCTTTTACTAATTTGACATCAGGGGAATCTTTAATAAATATCATTTTGCAATATTATACAAATTTGCATACTATTGCAAAATAGCTTGTCATTTAAAATCATCCTGAAAACATCAAAATAAAATGCTTGACGCAAATTCTATAAAATCCAAACCACACTACCCGATACTGGACGGGCTCCGCGGGGTTGCTGCCATGATCGTTGTACTGTTCCATATTTGTGAGGCAAATTCCGCCGGCCCATATGAGCAGCTGATCAATCACGGTTACCTGGCTGTTGATTTCTTCTTTGTTCTGTCGGGCTTTGTGATAGGTTATGCTTACGATGACCGATGGGGTAAGCTCTCTATAGGAGGATTTTTTAAACGCCGCCTGGAGCGGCTGCAGCCAATGGTTGTAATGGGAATGCTTATCGGCGCGGCCTGCTTTTATTTTGGCGACTCGCATATGTGGCCGCTGATCCATACCGTACCCGTATGGAAAATGCTGCTGATCATGCTGATCGGGTTTACCCTAATACCCATTCCGGTTTCCTGGGATATCCGGGGCTGGCAAGAAATGCACCCCCTCAACGGACCCGGCTGGTCGTTATTTTTTGAATATATAGCCAATATCCTGTACGCCATCGGTTTGCGTAAGCTTTCCAAAACAGCGTTATCGGTGCTCGTGCTAATTGCAGCCGCAGTACTGATCCAGTACGCCGTTACTTGTAAGTCGGGCGACATGACCGGCGGCTGGTCGCTGAATGAGGAACAGCTGCGAATCGGGTTTACCCGGTTGTTTTACCCCTTTTTCGCTGGGTTGTTACTTTCAAGAATTGTAAAACCGGGCCACATTAACAATGCTTTTCTGCTATGCAGTGTATTGCTTTTGGTTGTCTTTTGTGTCCCAAGGATAGGTGATCCTCAGCATGCCTGGCTAAACGGTTTATATGAATCACTAAGCATCATTTTTGTGTTTCCATTAATTGTATATATAGGCGCCAGCGGCATACTTAAGGGCGTTAAGGAAAACAAAATTTGCAAGTTTCTTGGGGATATATCCTACCCGATCTATATCACTCATTATGCATTTATTTACATCTATACCGGTTGGGTGAGCGACAATGAACACGCGCCACTAGAACTAAAGCTGGTCTATGGCGCTTTGACTTTCGCGGTATCGATCATATTCGCCTACCTAAGCTTAAAATATTATGATGAACCTGTTAGGGCGTGGCTAAAGAAAAGATGGAAATAAAACAGGGTTGAGTAGCGATTTCTCTCTATTCTGCATTTTAGTATCCTTAAAGATTCCAAAATGCAACAAACCGTTGAGATTTCAAGACGTTACTTTACTATATTAATTAGTGACGAAAAATAGTACATATGGATACTCCATTCATACTTGAGCAAGTTTACAATGCCCCGATCGGAAAAATGTGGCAAGCACTTACAGATAAAGATAAAATGAAGGAATGGTATTTCCCTCAGTTGAAGAAATTTGAACCTGTGGTAGGGTTTAAGTTTGAGTTTACTGACGATGGTTCAGATTATAAAAAAGAATGGCAGGTTACTCAAGTAGAAGAGGGAAGAAAATTAGCGCATAGCTGGACTTATAAGGATTACCCGGGCAATTCAGAAGTAACGTTTGAGTTGTTTGAAGAAGGGAATAAAACCAGGCTTAAGCTTACCCATACAGGACTGGCAAGCTTCCCACGCGATCCGCACTTTGCACGGCATAGATTTGAAGACGGCTGGAAACAGATCATCGGAAGCAACCTGAAAAATTATCTTGAAAAAATAACATCATAAAATATTTAATCTTAAAGAATTATAAGGGCTGTTTGTTGGTATCGTCGGGATGGCAGAATTAGCTGTGCTGATCCTGAGTTGGGGAGTTGACAGAATAATTTAAGCCTTACGCTGCGCTTTTCGTCTTTTTTATTTTCCCGCTTTTTATAAATTCTGTTTACAAACGCTGCAAAACAAAAAGCCTCACCCGTTTTTAAACGGGTAAGGCTTTAATTGTTCTGTCGGGATGGCAGGACGAGAACATTTCTCTATAAATAGCTGATTATAAATCAATTATAACACACATCTCAATTCAGGTATGCGGTTTGGTATGCACACTTTCAAGCCGCTAAAAGGAACGGCTAAATAACTATTAATCAAGCCGTTAACTTTAGTGTAAAAATACGAAAAAACTATCACAAAAAACAGCCCAGAAAAGAGTTTTTTTTGTTCGAAAAAAACTTTGGGTCGCCAACCTAAAAGCAACCAAAATGAAACATAGAAGTCTCTTTTCTTTGCCAGTCACAATTTAATTATGGCAGCAGAAATTATTACAAAAGAAGACTTAGAATTATTCGGAAACAAACTGATCGCAGAAATTAAGACCATCATTGGAAAGCCCACTATTGAACCACCCAAGTGGCTGAAAAGCTACCAGGTAAAAAACATGCTTAAAATTTCGCCAAATACACTTCATAAGTTACGACTGGATGGCACACTCAAACCAACAAAGATAGGCGGGATATTATATTATGATTATCAGGATATTATTCAACTATTGAGTGGGGATAACAAGAAAAAATAAAAAAAATACTCTTATGAAAAATCCGATCTTTTTGGCATCTGTCCACACTTCACATTGTCCCAGCCATAGCGATTAATATAATCCAGCTTGAGTTTGTCTTTTACTTCAATATAATTTCCCTCATCAGGCTTAACTATGATCAACTCCGAGACTTTAACAACAGGATGAATCCTGGTCCAATATATGCCTGTACCGTCAAAATGTGGGCCAAGGGCCTTGCCCAAGTGCTTGCAACTCCCGATATAAAAATAATTATCGGCCAATTCAAGTACGTAGATGAGCCAATCTGCGCATTGACCAAATAGATATTTCTTCATATCCGTAACATAGTACCTGATCTTATTATTCTCAAAGTCGTATATGTGTTTCAACCTTATTTTTAGCAGGTTACTCTCGACGATCAAGAACTCCCCGCCCCTTACATTTTCCCAACCATAACGTTCCATGGCCTGGAGCGTCATCCAGTTTTCATAAAGCATTGACTCCGTAAAGTCTTCGATCATAACCGATTGTCTTTTCGCGATACGCAAGGGTTTGTGTCGTCTTGTCCACAAGGAACCTTGTTTTCCTAAATGTTGCAAGTAACGAAATTCCGGGTCTTCCGATTGACCTACATAATATTTATGGTTTGCCAGTTCGAGCAGATATAGCTTAAGTTCGATTGCCATATAAACGTGATTTTAACCGAAGTTAAATCTCAATAGCCTCCGTGGTGGTAGATAACTATTTTATTTCAAATGCCCCAAATACCTGGATCATTATGGCAAGTCGTTTATTTCTTATGATAGAGATGGTTATGTTGCAAATCATTAGCTATGCGAATCCAAGGATCTCCACTAAATTTATTTTTTTTCGCTGTTTTGTCGAAATTTTTGCTTCGTGCCTTCTTTTATTCAATTTTAATATTTCCTATATTACCGCTATAAAAAACTATTATGCCAACCATCAACCCAGCGGCCTATTTCGCCACCATCAAAACAAAAACCGGTAAAACGCCGGCTGATTTTAAAGCGCTGGCTACAAAAAAAAGTTGGATGGATGGTGATCTCCTAAAGCCTGAAGTCAAGGCCATGCAGGTGTTTGATTGGTTAAAGGAAGATTTTGAGCTTGGCCGGGGGCATGCGATGGCCATCTATCACGTTTTAAAAGAAGGGATTAACGACCATTAGGTCTTAGCCTTAGCCCGTCTGCACCTATCCGTACAATGCTTTACTTCTTGCCAACCTTCTCCCATTTCTCACGCCAGCTAAATGGCTTTCCGCAGACCATACATATTTTTTTGGCAAGCCTTATTTTTTGTTTCTTTCATCTCTTATATTTCAACGGGCAAATTAACTAATTGTTAGCGTCACTCCTCTTCTACACCCTCCACCAAGCTCAAACGCTGCTCCTTATACTTTTCCTTTAATGGCTCCATATCTGCGCGCACCTTCATATCCGTCACCCGCGCGTACAATTGCGTTGACTTGATACTTTTATGCCCCAACATCTGCCCGACTGTTTCCAGCGGCACGCCATTGGTCAGCGTAACTGTGGTTGCAAAGGTATGCCGGGCCACGTGATAAGTCAGTTTCTTTTTGATGTGCAAAGCTTTGGCGATCTCTTTTAAATATTGGTTAGCCTTTTGGTTACTGATCGGCGGGAACAGTTTACTATCCGGACGACGCGGGTCGTTCTGATAATACTCGATCAGTTTTAAAGCCGGTGCCAACAACGGTATCCGCACCCGGTTATTGTTTTTGGTTCGGTGGCTTTGCAGCCATTGTCCACCGTCCTCGCCGGTGAATACATCATCCAGTTCCAGCTTGACCGTATCGGCATAGGACAAGCCAGTATAACAGCTAAATACGAACAGGTCGCGCACTGTTGCCAGGCGCCTGATCTTAAACTGTTTTATGGCCATTTGGTTCAATTCTTCGCTGGTCAGGTAATCGCGGTACACTTCCTCTATCTTCAACTTCATCGCGATAAAAGGGTTATGCGCCAGCCAGCCTAGGTCCATCGCCAGCCGGATCACAGTCTTAACGCGGCGGACGGTCGATGCGATGGTGTTAGGTTGCAATTTAAAATCTGTTCGTAAATAAGCATCGTATTCCCGGATGAACTTGAAATCCAATTCATCCAGGCGCATATCCTCCACCTGGTAATTCTTTTTCATAAAGCTTTTCAGTCTTTCAAAGGTCTTGTTGTACTTGCGCCAGGTACTAAGCGTATAGCCGCGACCGATCAGCGAATCGATAAAGGCGATCTGGTAATTGAAAATATCGGAAACCCGTTTGACAGGGTGCAAGTCCTCGCCTTGCATAAGTTTGCGCACATGTAACGCGCCAAAAGGTTTGCCCGCACTATACAGTTTTTGGCGGCTTTCGTGCATGCGGCCGATCAGCGTGTCAAGCCAGGCATTGATCGAGCGAGCCTTTTCGCGGTTGCCATTAAGCCGCTTAGCACCTTTATCCCATTCTTCCTGCAGACAACGACGTCCGGTTGACCAGTCCTGACGCGTGCCGTCTACGGTCAGCCTTATATAAATGTCGCATTCGGGTTTGTCGGGAGTCTTTGGCTTTTTTAAGTAGAAGAGGAAGCTGAACCGTTGGCTTTTCGCCGGGCTGATCTCATTTTCGGGCTTTTTTTTTCAGGGCTCTCAAGCATTTTGTCTATGTCATCCTGCTTATAATAATAGATCCCGCCAATTTTGCTAAAAGGCAGCGTCCCGTTTACGCGCAGGTTTTGAATCGTAGCATTAGAAATCTTTAGCAACTTTTTCACATCCTCATTCTTTAACCACTTCTGCATCGTCAATAATTGTCCCCCGGTTAGCGGCGCCAACATTGCGAAAAGCTCCTTTTTAAAATCTTCGAGGTCTTGCCTGGTGAGTAAATCGTTTGGGCTCATAATCGGTGAACACAAATAAAAGGCACAATTCATTTCGTAGTGGTAGATAACGCCGGATTTTTTTCGTTTTTTCACCTTCTTTCAACAAAAGCATCAAATACCGAATGGTCAACTATGTTTGCTTCATGAGAGTTACCCTTCGCAAAATAAAGCTTGTTAACAACCGCCAACAACTTGTTAAATCCCAAAACGGGCAGACGAAGCCGTTATGAGAACTTAGGCTAACCGTCTATACCAAACCCGCAACAGAAATTGTACGCAGGCACAATCGGGAAAGCATGGCGCTCGCAGAACAGCTCAGGGCAACGCGCCAGCTCGACCAGCAGGCCCGGCTGCATGGACTGTCTCCCGACCATCGGAAACAACAAAGCTTCATCATTTATTTTCGGGCTATTGTGGACCGGCAACGCGGCACGAACAAACATAATTGGCAAAGCAGTGTACGCTACTTTGAAATGCTTGCGGTCACCGACCTGCGCTTCATGGATATGAACCTTACGCTGTGCGCCGCGCCGTATTATTTTCCATCCTTACCGGCCTGCGCTTCTGTGACATCAAATACCTTACCTGGCAACAGGTACTTGGCCAGAGCGGCGATTATTACCTACAGTTCCGGCAACGCAAAACGTATAAGCCGCAACACGTATATATTTCTAACCAGGCCTATAGCTTACTGGGGCACCATCACCTCAAAACAACGCAACGCTATACCCGGGTGGTTGACAAAGCCAAAAAAGAAGCAGCTAACCGAATCGTATTAGATATTTAAATCGAAAATCAATCAAGCAATCCCTACCCCATTCATCGCGTCCGACCCTTTAATCATCAAATACGACATCTTGCTTGCGACAGCTAACTGATGGGCATACTCTGCTTTTGCCAACACCACTTCATCTTCAATCATATTATCGCCTTTCACCTCCAATATGATATAAGAATCATCTTTCAGTTTCACCAGAAAATCCGGATGATAGCAGCGAACCGTATGCGAAACCGGGTCAATATAATTAATAAAAAAATCCGTCTGCCCATGAGTAAGCATTCCCGTAAACCAAACTTTGTCAATTTTTTGGTCGTGCAATAAAGTCCAGAATAAGTGGTTCTCAGGTTTACTATCAAAGGCATAATTATCCAAATGGAATGACTTATCGGCAAATTCAGCGAAGCGAATATCCGTCATAGATGCTAACAATGAACGGTTCGCCTTGATGCGATAACAGTCTCCGTCTTTTGGTTCCTTCACTAAGTCAATTTCTACCTCATCAAAACGCTCGAAAGCCTCCAGTTCAAACAATTGATCAAAAAGACGGGGAATGATCCAATCATAAAGTAACTCATTGAATTCGTTAACGGCATCGACTGTTCTGTCTAAACCATCAACTGTAGACAACATTAGTTCTTTGACCCGTAAAGGCGAAAGATTCAAATAGCGTGCGATTTCGGCTACCAATGTAAATCTGGAAAACTCCCGTTTATCTTTAAATTCACTAAAATCCTGGTCGGCACTGATTTTCTTGCTGACATCGAAGATACTTCGTTTGCTGCCTAATATCTTGAATTTATCTGTATCCGCTTTGTCAAGTTCCAAGTCGATCGCACCGGTTATTGCTTTCTCTTTTAACTGATGGAGCTTCCGTACTTTTTTGAGTTTCAGTTTCAACGGAGGTGGCACCAACCGAACCTCGATCGTTTCCGACTGATCGCTAGACTTGTTTAGCTCATCTACCGTAAGTTTGAAGTTTTCCTGTAGTTCTGCATCCAGTATCCGGATATTTTCTTCCGACAGGAAAACCTGGCTGGTTTCCTGGACGTCCCCTATTGCGCGCAAACAGCGCATCGTCGCCTGCAATACAAATATTTTTGACTTGGGCTCTCTATGCAGTGCTACTGCAAACAAAGACCGGCAATTCCAGCCTTCCTTTCCTTTATTGACCAACAGGATAAATTGTTTTTCGGATGCAGGCGTATCTAAATTCTTAAACTCCCTTAGATCATCATTGGTCGTAATGGTCGAATCGCCGACATTGACGAGAATTTTGCTGTTAGACAGTTCTAGTTCCGACAGCACCTGTTCTACGGCGGGCTTTAGTTCATTGGTCAATTCGTCGATAGTCGTGGCAAAAAAGGCCATTTTGGGCAACAACCCTTCATAACGCTTGCCCGAAGTCTCTTCCCAAAACTGGTTGATCGACAAACGAACGAAAGCGAGCGTCTGATCTTTGATATTTTCAAAGCCTTTGATCTCTACTTTTTTCAGGAACCGGTTATAGATCGCGTCGCGTAAACCATAGGCATAAACCACTTCCGGCAACAGACGGCTTCCTACATAAGGCGTACCGGTATAATTATAGCAACCAACTACTGTCGTTCCAGCCTCCTTTAAATTTTCTGCCAACTCATTAATTGTAACGCGTAAAGAAGTCGCCGACGCTTTGATCCCAAAATCCTGTGCGAGCGCGTTACCAAAAACGTGATGCGCTTCATCCACATAGATACCAAGCTGTTTTAGGCGCGTCAGTTTGGCAAAGCGCTGATTGGTGATCAGTTCAGTATCCGTATCAATTTCGAAGCCGTAGAGGTCCTCAAAATCCTTATTTAGCGATTTGGCTTTATAAGTGGAACTATAATCGGCAAATAGCGCCCGCGACGCGCTTTTCTTTTTATGCTGCTTCTTCAGGATGATCTTCTGTGTATTCGAAATAATGATATTGTATTTCGATTTTTCGATCGTATTAAGCGCGTCCCCGCTCTCGTCCAGGAAAAAGAATTTCAGGTTGGTCTCCAGCCAGTTGACGTATTCGGGCGGAACGACTTTTGACTTATCAAAAGTCTCGATTTCCTTAAGTGATTGCAATACCGTCTTATCCGGCGCAAAAACTAAAGCGTTATGACAATATCGAACATCTTTTGGATATTTATTGGCCAGTAAAAACTCGTAAAATATCGAGGTGGCCATAAGTACCGTCTTTCCAAGTCCCATGGTCAAGGCGAAAATATAATTCGAGTAGATCTGTTGAAAAGACTTGATTTGTTCGAATATGTCCTGAAAAAGGGCAATGTCCTCTGTTTTATCTGCTTCTAATGGATCGAACATCGATACCTGTCCCCGAACGTTTAAACCGGCAGCGATACGCCCTTCAAACCTGCCTCGCTTCTTGAACCAGTCCTCGAATATTTCAAACAAGTATTTATTATCACAATATTCTTTCAGAAAGATATACATTTCTAGCGCTTCATATTGCGGTTTCCGCAGGAAAGCAGTCGGGTTCTCCGGATTGTTGAAGCTGAGAAACTTCTTTGTCAACTGGTTATAAGCTGCATAGATCTTCTTCCGCTCCTGGTTCAGGAACAAATTCAGGTAAGTATAAAATGGAAAATCAACCTGTTGTTTCTTCCCTTTTGTTGCTTTAGCCATTGCTTACTGTTTGTTCGAACGTTTCTGATAAAACATCTGAAATTTTGATCTTGATATTACCTGCATTTTCAGGAATTGAATAAATGCCTCTAACCAAGTTTGCTTCTTCAGGTATATCAACGAGTTGCGGTTCAAAGACTCCACCATCATAATTAAAATCGATCATTACGCTATCAACCAGTTCCTTCCAGTTTTCCACGCTTTCTTTGGATAACGAAAGTTTTTGCAACAAATTCATTGGGTAGAATTCTCTTATAATTAATTTTCCTCCTTCTATAAGAATTTCTGCTTCAGAGTCGCGTTTGAATTCAAGATTCGCATTGTCCCTGAGTATATCTACAACCTCGAGGTCAATTTTGTAGTTCACTGCACTATGCAAAGCCGCAGCAAGATCTGGCTCGTGCCCCATACAAACAAGCATGATATGTTCGACTGGCTTACCTGGATTTTTGTCATTGGCTTTCTCAAATGCTTTATAATCGAAGTTTGTGATCAACTCATTTAAATCTGCCCTAGTCGCGATCCTGTTGACCGGCATGATCTTTACCATTCTTCCATCCTTTTCCCCATCATAAATATTGTTATTGGGTAAGGGCTGAATTTCTAAGGCTTTAATCAATATCTCCTTCGCCTCCAACGGATTACGAAATACGTCATAGTGATTGACATTATATACTGAGAATCCCGTATACTTCGTTTTCTCCTGAAGTTCACCTTTCAATAAATTTCCGAGATTTAGCAACCGCTTTGTCGCAATTTGTATGGCACCTAAATTAATATCCGCTCCAATAAACTTTCTCCCCAATTTCATAGAAACGGCCTGTGTCGTACCTGACCCCATAAAACAATCAAATACGATATCATCTTCATTAGAAGCGACTTTAATTATGCGTTCCAATAAAGCAACTGGCTTTTGCGTAGGATAACCTGTTTGTTCACTTGATTGCGAATTCTCGCCAAAAATATCCGTCCAAACATCGTCTAATGGATAACCTATTGCTTCGTCTAAATAATGCTTTATACGTGGCGTTCCGGTTGCCGTATAATAAACTTTGCCTTCATCCTTTAGTCTCTGAAATGTTTCCGGAGATGTTGCCGTTCCGATCTTTTCATCTTTAAATTTCCGCCCATTTTCATCCACCTTACTGAACCGCTCTTCAATATAATCTTCGGAATAAGGTATATAAATGGGATTATATGTAAAGTTAGATTGAGATTTAGAATAATAAAGAATATCATCATGGCTTTTCCCGAGGGAGGTTTTACCTTTGAAGCCACTGGAAGTCATCGACCGCCAAATAATATGTCCCCTAAAACAGCTAGTCCCGAAAAGTTCATCAAAAATAAGTTTCAATTGGTGGACCTTTCGCCAGTCACAATGTAAAAAGATAGACCCATTTTCAGATAGCAATTCTCTTAGAAGGATAAGACGCTCATACATGAATTGCAAATATTCATCATTCGTCCATATGTCGGTATACTGCTTTTCCTCAAAAGTAGACTGATCATTTGATAAATTCCGACCTTTCAAACTTATTTTCTTTTTATAGTCTGCTTTACTGTCGAACGGAGGATCAATATAAATTAAATCGATTTTCCCGCGAAACTCCTTTAAAAGATGGCTCATCACTTGGAGATTGTCCCCCCAGAAAATTTTATTCATCCAACCGTCGACATCTTCACCGTGATTTTCTTTTTGTTGAGCAGGAAAAAACCTCGTGGAAGTAAAGGGTCGCTTTCCTCTCCACCTTAATTCAGGAAAGCCTTTGATAGGTTCTGTCTCAAATTTATAGTCCTCAACCGATTTTATCTCGCGGTCGTCTTTTAGGCCAAGTTCGTTCTGTTCGCTCATCTATTTAATTCGAATATTGTTTGGGATTGCAATAATAACGCATATCGCAGTTACCACAATGTTTTTCTGTTTTTACTATGCGGCTCATGTCGTAATTCTTCTTTTCGATGTTGCTGACCACCTCATCAAACACAGAGATCGTATGAGCAATGTTGTCCTTGTTGGAATTAAACGTGATGTAAGGACTGCCATCTTCTTCTTTCGGATAATATAAGTGCATGCGGCTTACCTTTTGCCCGGTTCGCTCCTCAACCAGGTGGGCGTAAACTTCCAACTGCCGGCGATACTGGTGCAACGTTTGCCTTGTTTTTTCATCGCGGCTATTTACATCTGGCTTGTCGCCGGACTTAAAGTCGATCAATTCAACAGTGCCATTTTCCCCTTCGATCAAATCGATCGTTCCTTTCAGGATATAATCTTCCTTTACCAAGGATACGTCAACCTCAGCCGCGCGGATCAGGTGCCAGCTTTTGCTCTGCCGATTCCGGTAACGCAGGATTTGTAATAAAAGACTATCCAGCTGCGATTGATGCAAATAAGTACGTTGGCTTTTTGACAAAAGATAATAATTACTGTTGAACCAGCTGGTGATGTTTTCATCAGTTAACTGGTAAACCTCATCACGTAATACGGCTTTGTGAATATCTTCAATGGTCTGGTGTAGCAAACTACCACCCAAAACACCTCCCGTTCTTATTTCCGTAAATTCCAACTCTTTGTAGAATTTATATTGTAGAGGGCAATTCTCATACAGTAAAATATGAGAGGTAAATGAATACTCTTTTTTAACGTTAGGCGCTTGCACTTCATCGAGTATCAAAGCGTCAGCATCAAACGCCGGGTTCCGCCAGCTGACTGCTTTAGGATAACTGTTATCAAAATGCCGCGATGGATTGCGCCCCTGTCCGGATTTCTCGTGGGCGGTTAATACCAGTAGTTGCTTAGGTCGCGAGAACGCCGTGTAATACAACCGCCTGAAATCATAAAATTTAATCTTATCTAATGGCTCGAAAGGCGGTTTATGATAATACTTATTTTGCAGCAACGCGTCGATTTGATCATGTTGCCGGGTCGGGTTCGCATTTAGTGAGCCTGTAAAGACGATCGGGAACTCCAGTCCTTTTGACTGGTGGATGGTCATAAACGAAACGCAGCCAGCCGGGGCAAATTCGTCAAAGTCCTCATACTCCTCAATGCCCCCCTGAATAATATAGCGCAAATAAGTATTAAATAAATCCTGCAAGTTCTTTTGGAGGTATTTACGGCTGAGTACCGTGATATTATAAATATATTCGAATTTGAACAGCAGCTTGGTCAACATAGCGATATTATACGCCGCCCTCAAATCACTCTTGCCTTCAATTAAGGTCACATCCAGGTTGAATGAAAACATCGGGTACTCCAGCAATTGATAGATCAGTGCAGCGAAAGCATAATTTGTCCCCCCGGTCAGCGTAAGATGTTCTTTCGCTTTTTTCTGGCACCATTGCAGCAGCGGTTTATGCAAAACAGGATCAGCCCTTAGGGCCTCTGCAAATTTCGTTTTCCATCCGGTATACGTGTTCCAAATATCGAGATTGGCATCCTCTTTCCATTTGAGGTCCTCAAACAGGTTGGGAAATATGAATATCAATGCGCCCAGCAGTAACTGAACTTCTTCCCGTTCAAAAAACAAAGCAGACCGTGGCGAAAAAACAGGGATGCCATTATTTTCAAGGTAACGCGCTAAGGCGATGACCCGTTCGTTTTTTACAGAACGAAACAAAAAAGCGATCTGGTTGAAATCCTTAAGAATGCCCCGCGCCTTCATGTCGCGAATGAAGGCGACCACTTCCTGGCAATAATCTTCAAAATCTCCGTCATTGCTAACTTTCAGCACTGCCGGATTGGCGCTAAAAACCGCTGGCCGCGCTTTAATTGACTTGTCGTACCGAAACTCATTAACACCATCCGTCCAATCCTGCTCTTGCATCCATTCGTTATAAAAATTGATGATATCAGGGTGAGAACGATAGTTAACCGTCAATTGTACCTGCTTGCATAGGCCGGCTGGAAAGTGTTCCGCAAACTCCAAAATATTCCGGATCGTTGCGCCGCGAAAGCGGTACAGGCCCTGGTCGTCATCGCCTACTACACAAATATTTTGCCTGTCGCCAGCTAACAATAGCAATATCTTCTCCTGGATCGTATTGGTATCCTGGTACTCATCGATCATCAAATATTGCATTTGTGCCTGCAATTTTTTCAGCACCAATGGTTCATTTTCCAACAAAAAAAGCGCTTCAGATTGGATCGTCGAGAAGTCAAGCGCATTTTCTTCCTGTAGCTGGCCGGCGTATATCCGGGAAAATGCGCCTATTGCCCGTATCTCGGGTTCTGGTGCAGCCATCAATACTTCCGGGTCCAAACATTCCTCGCTCACGGTTGACAAATAACCCGTCAGGTTTCCCGCCTTTTCCCAGCGGTTCACAAACGGGCCGCCCAGTAGCAGCTCACTATCCTCAACTTCCAAATAAGCATTGATATTCCGGAACAACATATACTTCTGATCGAACTGATCCAGTACCCGGTAATTCCGGCGCAACCTGGTATATTCCTTATTTTCTTCAAGTATTCTTAGAAAAATGGAGTGCAACGTGCCAATATACATCTCGTTCAGATTGACACTTTGATTTTCCGCCAGGAGTTTATTAGAGACCCTGGTGATCAGTTCCTTGGCCGCTTTCTCGGTAAAAGTGGCCACCATAATGTTTTCTGCGGCCACGCCAGTGGATATGATATGTGCTATACGGTCCACCAACGTTTTAGTCTTGCCTGACCCCGGCCCTGCAATAATCAGCAACGGGCCCTCCGTGTGCAAAATCGCGGCTAATTGTTCGGCATTAGGTGGATTACTGGTCGCTTCCAAATCTATTTGATATAAAGTTTAAATATCCGAAATATTATCAATCAATTCGTCAGCTCGTTTACCGGCGCTTTTGACGTTTTCCAGTATTGTCGCGATCTCATCGATAAAGAATGGCGCCGTACGCGCTAGTTTAAAATCAACCTCCTGCCAGCCATCAGCTAACAGTTGTTCGATATTGCCGGAGGGCGCCGACCCATCGACATTAGTGATATAGCACCTCCAGCCCTTAGGCGTGTAATCCACCTCTAAACGCATTTCGCGACCATTGCGTTTAAATTTTTTAAAGCAAATGTTGTCTTCAAACTGGCCATCGGTCCATAAACGTTTTAAAAGCACCGTTTGTAATGATTTATAGGACGTGCTGGCTTTTTTGCCGGTCAGCAAGATAACCCGGTCGCCCGTTTGCCAAAGGATCCGCTTGGATGCACAGTAAGACAGTACCTTCCAGTCGATGATAAAAGGATCCTGGAAATGCCCCCGGTCGACGTAGCTGTCCACGAAAGCCCCCCTCAAGTCTACGATCTCCATTGACTCTCCCCTGTCTGACCTGGCCTTAAATGCATTCATCATGGCAATAAATATCGGAGCCTGGTCACTTCCAAAAAGTTCGCGCCACTCATCATCACCTTGAATGAATGTGTACCGGTTCAAATACTGCTCAAAATTCCAACTGCCACCGCCGTCAAATAATTTGTAGTCACCAAAAGTCAAAAGGATGCGCCGGATATAATCGTTATGCCTGTTGGGATAAAACACATTTTTAAACAGGTCGAAATAACTAAATAACAATTCCAGATCTTTCTTACCCAGACATTCAAGCGAAAGATCTTTTCCGGTCTCGCTTACCAGGCAATCCAGTAAAATATCACAGTTCCCTTCTAAAAATTGAGCGATATCTTCCTCGGCGGTAATTTGCCAAAAAAACTGCTCTAATTCTCTACGGGTAATAAATCCACCATCTTTTTCATTCAACTGGTGAAGCTGGAGCATCTTTAATTTCCTGATCTCGTTCCCCGTCAAAACACTGCTGTAATTCTTTGTATAATAGCCACCCAGGAAGCCAACAATATCAAAAAAACCATTGTTATCTGTAAAGAGCCTATGGGCCATTTCGACTAAATAACGGGTGGCGCTGTCCGGATTCTTTACCAGGGTATTTGCAAAATAAGTAAGGTTTTTAAGGAACATGGCGAACCGCAACCGGCAGAGCGCGTCATCAACACCATTCACCACGATTTGCAAAAGCGGTATCAAAACGATAAATTCCCAGGTGCTCATCATCCCTGCCAGCCAGCCGGGTTGTAATAACCGGAAATTTTGCTGCCAACTATCATCGAAAACCGACAGCATTGCACTATGGAGCTGCTGCAAGTAATCATAATCAAAACCAGGATGGTTCATCTGGAAATCCCGCAGGATCTCCTGCTGGTACTCATCATTTTCCAGCTGCCGTATATAATTCTCCTTCGCCTCCGCTGTGGTCTGTAAGTTCTTTTTAAAGTCATCCTTGAAACGATAGCGCAAGTCAGCGTTCTGTGAACAAACCTGAATAATGGTACCCCATTTTAGAAAAAGTTCAAATCCGGGATCTGCATTCTCTCTTTTTTGCCTTTTACACCAAAAGAAGTTCTGCCAGTCCTCCCAAGTCGCACCCAGTTCCTTTTTTAAAACCCGAAGCTTTTCCTGATCAGTTTCTGTAAGCTTATTGACCAGCGAGGATTTGATCTCCTCCTGAAATGATAATTGTTCGCCCCTGCTGTTCATGTACAGGTAAAGCGACTCGCCCTGGCGGCTCAAATGGGTGTCAAAATAATTCACTTCGACAAACTGTTCGGTAAATTCGATCAGGCCATTGACGCCGTCAATATCCAGGTCCAGTAACTTCTCACGAATGGCCCTATAATTGGAAAGCAAATTTTGAATGGTTACATCCTCGTTGTACTCGCGGTAGTAGTATTGCGAGTCTGTGATCACCATAGAGCCGGCCGAAGTTTCCAGCTTGAAGAACTCCCGCATAAAATCATGCGAAGATTCCCTCACGCGGTAATCCAGTTTTAGTATATCGTTATAAAAATAGGTGTTCCGGAATTCGTCTTCGCGGCCTGTCACCTTATAACAAGCCAGCAAAAACAAATACAGCGTAGTTAGCCGTTGTTGTCCGTCGATCAGGAAGAATTTGCCGGGAAAGAAAGGATCGCTGTAAGCATAAACAAATCCAAGCTTAACATGGTGCTGGAAACGTTCCAGTTCCTTGCGCAAATGCTTGATGATGGCTTCTTCGGTAACGGGGCGTTCATTGTAAATCACCTCTAATGACAGCGTTTTTTGACCCTGATAATGCGTCAGCAAAGTATCTACCAATTTCTCCGTATTAGACTTACTCCAAACATAGTCGCGCTGAATTTCAGGGATGATGATCTGATCAACTTCCTGGTGCGTCAATAATTCTTTTAAGCTGAAACGACCCGTTTTCATTGTGGTAGTTGGTTAAGTATGATCAATTGATTTATCCGGTTGGCCAGCCACGCGAAATGCGTGTTTGCGTCCGTTTCGGTCCAGGTTACCAGTGAACTATCAAATGTTGGCGGAGGAACGGTCGCCTGCAGCCCCGACAGGTCGAGCATCTTTGAAAAAACATCCAGGGTATGTTTTGGTACGAAATTGCCCTGGCTGATCTTTTTAAGCAAGACCTTTCTTTTGGTATTAAAAAACTTATTGCTCAATGCAGAATTTACGCCACCAGGCAAAAGCGCCAGGTTTCCCAACTGGTCGGTTTGCGTGAAAGAATCAAAAAGCCAGGCCATATCAGCCGAACTGACCGGTTGACCGCTTTCAACACGGTTTTGCAGATCCTTCCATTTCAACTGTTCATCAACTTCCGCCTTTAACTGCTGCATGGCAATTTGTCTTAACACCCAGTCCCGGTCATCAGCGACATCATATTTAGCAGCGTTAGGATTTTGCGGGAAGATATGCTCAATCGTCCATTTTTGATCGCCATAGGTGAAAAAATCAAAACGATAATGACTATTGGTCGCTCCATCTTCGCTTTCCGGGAATACGCTGATCGCCAGTAGCAAACTTTTGATCGAATCGTTGTGCTTGCCAAACTCTAGTTTTTCTGGCTGCAGTGCAGACAAAAAAGTCGAAAGATGTAACCTCATTGTGTTTATTACGGACTCATTGGAATCATCCCGCAATAGTTCCTTTAACTTACCAACCCGGTTTTTCGATGTTTCCAAGTAATAGCCGAGCAAATTATAAACATAGGGCGTTTCATACCAGCTCCGCAGGCGCCGGTAAACTTGTTTGATCTGAACCAGCAATTCGTGCGCATCTAACGGGCGTTTGATCCGCTCCATATACCTATTAAATTGCACATAAGTATTTTCCTGCGATCGGACGCTTTTTGCTAACCCTCTCCTGAACAGTTCCACTACCGGCAGTTCCTGCTTGGTTTCTTTCCAACTGATCAGGGACAGGAAACTATTGAGGGCGGCGGTTTTTTCAAAAAAATAAGCGCCTACATCTGGCTTGCTCAACCATGCAGTCAACTCATCCCAGGACTTGCCCATCAGTAACCGGATCTCGGTGATCTCTTTAAAGTTGCGCTCACCAGTATCATCGTCCATCCTGGAAGCTCTTGTCAATAAAAGACCCTTTACCAATTCGCCGTCGGTCAGCGGCACTTTATTGGTATTGAGGTTTAAGAAGACTTCTTCGGCGGAAGTCGTCTCGTCTTCCCTATTGAGGATCAGTTTGACATTCTCCCTCAAAAAAATTTCAAAATGTCGCAGTTGCTTTTGGCCCCGCAATAGGTTGAAGAAATCGCGAAAGCACCTGGCCGCGCGTACCATATAAAATAGATCCTGCTGCTCCAATAGCTCATCATTGTAAGCATGCTCGCCCAGTGTCATCATTACCCGTTGAAAGATCGCGTTGTCTGGGTATCGTGAATAAATCACCAAGGGCTTGCCATTATTTTCGGTTAAATTATCAAAGCCGAACGAATGAGCGAGTACATGGTACAAAATACTGATAGATGTAATGCGCTGTTGTCCGTCGATCAGTTCAAAATAGGGCCTTTCGTCAATCATCGTCCGCTTAACCGTGATGTATTGCAGGAAATATTCCTGGTTCCTCACATCTGCCTGGCTCTGCTGAAACGCATCATAGAGGTCGGTCAGCAAGGTTGGTATCTGATCGTATTTTGCCGCCGAGCGCCATTTATAGCCGCGTTGGTACGGGCCGATATAATAGCCTTGCACATGATTGCGGACCAAACAACCGCCATTGTGGGTAGAAAAGATATCTTTAATGGAATATATAAATTCGCTGGATTGCATCGCTGTTTATTAAATTAGTTCTAATCTTGCACTCATTACCTCGACAATAGCCAGGCGCTTACCGGTCTCAGATCGCCAGCAGTTCGCCCCATGGTCAAGAGTGCAAACATGGAGTGTTGCTTTGTTAAGGTCCAGTACGTGCTCGGCGATGCACACACGGTAGTCGGCGTGGTTTCCGGAATGGGTATATTCGTTAGGCGTAAGCTCGATCGCACGGAGCGGCCCTGAGGTCCCCTTGACTTCAAGCTTCAGAATAATACTTCCAAGGCTTGCCTCCAGGTCCCAACCTAGATTTTGCCGGTGAACATAGTCGATTTTAAAACCTTTGGAAACAAAATAATTTTCGGTCAAAGTCATTGCGGCAACTTCGATGAGCTTTCTTTTTTCAGCATCGATTTGCCAGCCCGCCCCCCTGCTTTTCCTGCGTCCGTAAGCGGCAGGATTCTGTTTGAATCTTTCAAAAGTCCTTAGATAGGAAATACTATCCTTATATTCCTGTACATACCAGGCATTGGTTTGGCCGGGGCCATCCACGGGAATGCGAAAATTGCGTTGCCTGAGTGGTAACAATACCGCGTTGTTACGATCAGTATAACAGTTATAATGCGGGTGTCCCGGGCGTCTGTTGTCAGGTAATTCCTGGAAGTGTTTGAAAAACCTGGCGTGCGCATACCAGCCGACCACAAACTGGCCGCCGGTAAATGGATTTTTAGCGAAGAAAACTACGGTTACATCGTCCACGAATTCCTCGCCAGGCCCCGCGCCCAAACGCGATAAGTTATAGCTGCGGTCAGCTTGTAAACGGGCGAAGCCATAGTAGCGCCGGCCAATGGGAAGGAAGTTCATCACTTCGCCGCCATCCAGGTTCTCGTCGACAAAATGCCCCGCGCCGGAAGGCAAGTCTTCGGGAGTTACGCCCTGATAATGGATCATCCAGGCAGTTCGAAGAAATATGATCATAAAGTGATAAGGTATTGATTATTCAGAAATACTAATAATATAAAATAACCTATAATTCTCTTAATATCCTAAATCCTTGCCTGGCTAATTTTGACGACGGAATATCCCTGCCCCGATAGGATGATCGGGCCAGCAATAGATCTGAGGAATAATACCCGCCACGTGTAGCGCGCATAGCCCTATCCCCTCCAGAAAGTGATTCACGGCCATCATTGTCAACGGGAGGATATTTGTAAAAACCATCTCCTCTTTTCTCTACGATTGTGCTGCACCATTCCCAGATATTCCCGATCAGGTCCCGGGGAATTTCTTTTTGGCTATCAAAAAAAGCCCCTACTGGTATGATTTTATTAAATCCGGCGGAACGCACATTAGCTGTTCCGGAAAGGAATTCTTCGCCCCAGGGGAACATCGAATCCGTTGTTATTTTAGCGCAAATCTCCCACTCAATCTCCGTCGGCAACCGGATAAATGCATTTAATTTGTAGCCTAACCAGTTGCAGAATGCTGCCGCCTCGAACCAGGTCACATAATTTTGGGGGCAATTTCCGGGCAATTCGTTTGACAAAGGTGGAGAATTCCGATCGCGCCAACTCAAGCCTTCACCGGTCCACCATTCATCGTTAAAATAACCGTCATCTGCATTCCTGAAAGCTGAAAATTGTTTCACCGTCACTGGGTAACATGCTATTTGGAATGCTTGATTGGTGGACTCAAATGAAGGAAATTCCCGAACAAATTGCCAATCAGCAGCTCCGTGTTTTTGGAGGATATCGGCCTGGGCCGATGTTAACCCGATCATATGCTTACCAACAGGGACATTGATCCAGCGAATATCTGGTAGTCCGTCCTCCTGCAGACCGACCCCTGGCCTGGTATCATTCAATCGGTCAAGCGCGATCAGGATATCAACGCGATCTTTAGTAGAAATATCTTGTTTTTCAAGGAAAGCCAGTAGATTTTCTCTGACCTGGTTTGTAATCGTCATGATAACTTTCCGTTCATTGATGGCGACGTTTTGTTCAACTATGATTAAACTACTAAGCCAAACCAGTTTATCGAGGCTTGAAGAAGAAAGCGTTTCTATCAATTCCCATAACGTGATATCGTTAGCCGCCCGAAAAATGTCAGCTATTAATAGGGTAACTTCCTTCCATGTCTGAAAGGATGAGATCAAAGACTTTTCAAGAAACTGGATCGGGTTTTCCGTTTTTGCCAGGTAGGATGCTGCCAGATATTCCTGGAACATTCGATGGGCAAATTTAAAGTTCCGCTGTGAGGGGGAATTTAGTATGCCGGCTTTTTCACTAATGAAGTTCAATATCTCCTTATGGTTGCTAAGACCGACCTCATAAAGTTCATCAAGTATTAAGCTCCTTGATACATATTGGTCATCGGGTGAATTCAAATGGACCTCCGTTTCCAGGGATTTTTTCGCCACAATTTCCAGTACGTCTGTTAATTGTTGCTCAGAACATCCTAACCTATCCATCAAGCTTTCTTTAGTATTTCGCTTTGCAAACCATGAGCTTAATAACAACTGAACAGAATGCTTTAATAACGCACCTCTTTCAACCGGTAATTCCTGATTTTTGTTCTCATAGTAAAGTTTCACCAGCAGCACAATAAATAGAGGTTGCTCGCGCAGATTTTTTGGAACTCGCTTCAGATGATTCACTAAAAAAAGGGTTTTATTTTCGAGCTCGCCATTTTTAATGCCGATGCTCTTAAATAATGAAGTAATGATCGCTTTACTTTCAGCTTCAGTGACCGGTAAAACCCTGACGGTATCAAAATTCTTTAGTGTCCAGTCAGAATATCCCGCAGGTCTGGAGGTGACTATGATCTTGCACTGGGGAAATTGCCGGGAGATGGACTCCATTAAATTTTGTAGTTGCTCACGTCGTTTATCTAATGCATCTGGCACGTTATCTGCGATCGTTATTTCGTCCAGCCCATCGAATATCAGAACCCCATTACCATCGGCCAAATACTTCATTACGTATTCGAATAAATTTTGGTTGTTTTTTTAGAATATCAACTTTTATATATTCAAGATATTCGTTAAAGCCGATCGCAGAATTTATATCAGGAAAATGCGCGCTTGAAACTAGATTTTTTACTTCGACAAAGATCGGGACAAGCGGTTTGTCAGACCACAAACCGATTTCCTTAAGGTTGTTAGGGCCACTGTGTTCTAAAAAGTGCGTAAGGTGGCTGGCGGCGATAATTTTCGCTGTTGTGCTTTTTCCGCTTCCCGGCGGTCCGAGTAAAACGACCCGGTTAAATATGTTTAACGCTGAAGGGACATCAATGACCGCAAAATTCCGCTTATAACCGTCTGACCATATAGGCTCGAATATCAGCGGGCGCTTTTGTAATCTTATGCCTGGAACGTCGGGAGCTTCTTCAAATACAAAATTACTGACGTTTACAAACAATAATTCGAAAAACTCATTGTTAATATATTTTTTATTCGAAACAACCGTAACTCCATCATAAGAACCAATCTCTTCTTCATTACGAAAAACAATAAGTTTTTTTAATTTATTACCCTCGATAAAAAGATCAATATGCAAATTGGATGTTAAAGGAACGAACACGTCCTTTAACTTGATGGTCGATGCTTTATTTAATTTCGACAAATTGCTATTATGTATATAGCCTATATCTGTAAATATCTGCTCATACAAGGTTGTCAGCTCGAGCTTCCGCGAATTTAATTCGTTTATATTCGTCATATTAATTCGATTAAATTACCCAAATATCCCCTGGTAACTGACTCACCGTAGGCATTGACAAAAGTCACTTCAGTTTTTGGCGGAACATCATGTTGCTTTATTTCCGTCGCAAGACGGTTATCCAGTAAAATTTCGGTCCTGTTGAGGAAAAGGGGCCCATTTGCCAAATTACTGATCGATGCTGCTGGATAATTTTCCAGTTTTATAGCCCAAGTATAGATCGGTGTTTCCGTCTTATTGTTTACAATTAACTTTATTCCTGTGGTGTTACCGGTTAATTCATCGACCACCCGCTCCAGCCAGCAATAAACGGCGCTTGAGTTGCGTGTTCTTTCTTTCCTTTTTTCATTTTCGAGGCTCCTGATCTGACCTGCGGAGATCCTGAGGGTTTCTGCCGAAACAACTAATGCGATTGCGGCAATAATCCCGCTTACCCACTCGCCGGCATTTCCTGTTAAATTGGTATCGACCGGCCCAATTGGAAAAATAGAAAGATCATAATAATTTAAGACAACCAGCAAAAAACAAAAAAACAAGAGCGTAATCTTGAAAATATTACTGGTCCATATTTTTTTTAAAAGTTGCATGACAATTTAATTATAGCGTTAATACCTTCATCTATTCCATTTCTTTCTGAAAACAACTGTTTTTTAGGATATTTCAAATTAAAAGCCCAATCAAAACCAGCATGGAGCACCTCATTATTTACGCCTACATTTTTTAACGCGCCTAACTTGGCAAGTTCCGGCCATCCGCCAACATCTCGTCGCATAAGAATTGGAATTTTAAAGTAATGTGCTTCCCTAGCAAGGCCTCCGGAATCAGTCAATAATACATCTGCCCAGGCTAGTCGATGTTGAACTTTCAAGTAACTTTGTGGAGGAATAATGCTTATGTTAGATGCGGTTTCACTAACTGTCGGCAATAATTTCATAACTCTTGGGTGGCTGATCCAGACCACCTCACTATTAATTTCACATAAGACCCTATAGACCGCGTTGATGATATCTTTTCTCATGTTATCCGGCCGGTGTAAAGTTACCAGAACACGTTTCACACCCCCTCTTTTTTTCCCTTTAAAGTCAATTAGATCATTCATCCATCGCCTGCTCATATCTCCTGTCAGGATCACATTTGCGCCATTGTTTTCTTTTTTTAATTCATCTACTGCACGTTTTGTGACGCAAAGCTTTAATTTCGCCAGGGAATCGACTAATTTTGAATTATAATGTTCTTGTTCAGCGGCCGATCTTCTGGCGCCGGCTTCAATATGTATAAGAGGGATCCGGAGTTTTAGAGCGATCAACCCGCCAACTAAGGTTGGGTTGGCATCTCCAAATACGATGATCTTCGTGTTTTCCAGCAAATGTGACTTTATATACTGCTCGACTTCGACCAGTGATTTGGCAATTATCGCCAGGTCCGACGCATTTTTTTTATGCTTTATGGTTAGATCCGGAACTAAACCTATTTCTTCTAAAATATCTTTCGAAAGCTTCGATGAATAATGTTGTCCGGTATTAATTAAATGTATCCTGCCATTGAACTTTTTATTGCGTTCTAATTCATCAATGAGCGACGCTGCTTTTATAAATTGGGGACGAACGCCAACAATGATAATATAATTGATGTCCATCATCTAAATAATTTTTTTATTGTTAGCCCCGGCTTTATCCATTTAGAACACTGCTTATCAAAATCAAGCAATATTTCAGCGTCAACATTTGCGCCTTTGCTATCTAAATACGCCGCTAAAAACTCCATAAAATCATTTGAAACCTGATGCCGGGACAACCCGATCTGATTAATGCTGTGAAATTTTGCCGGCACGCCTGTTACTGTTGTCCCCGGAATGACGTGTCCCTTTATACAAGCTCCCATACCGCACATTGATGCGTAGCCGATCACGCACCTCGGATGCACGACTACGCCCAATCCGATATTCGCCAATCGCTGTACTATAGTATAGCCTCCAAGTGTAACGTTCGTTGCTATAACGACCCCGTCGCCGATATGACTATCGTGGCCGATATGGCTGTGGGCGCCAATAGCTACGCTATCCCTTAGCACAGTTACTCCTCCAACGGGTTGGTGGATGGTGACATTTTCGAAAATTAAGTTATCGTTCCCTATCTTTATTTTGGGGTGATCGGTGATCTTTGGATCCCAACGCTCCGGTCGTATTCTTTGCCTGGGTTCACCACCTATGACAGCTCCTGCACCTATATAGTTATTATCTCCGATTTCAACGTTCCCGGTAAGCACCACATTAGGCGAAATGATGTTATCTTTCCCGATAACGACTTCGTCACCGATAAACGCTGATTCCGATATGAAATTTGTAGACTTTCGACTCACTGGTTAGGTATTGTATATGATCCTGGATAAGGTTATCTCAATTATAAGATCCGTGTTCGCCGGAATATTTTGCCAGCTTCTTGCACCAAATGCCAAACCGGATGGAATTTGGATCTTTCTTAGGGATCCACCGGTTCGCATACCCGCCATTCCTAAATAAAGGCCTTTTAGCATGGCTAACTCAGAGTACCTTAAATTAATGGGAATATCCGGAGAAAAGGTCGATTCGATCTCAGTGCCGTCAGGCAAACTGACTCTGTAAAATAATTCTACGACATCATTAAGTTGCACTACTGGCCCGTCACAAATTTTCAGATCTGTTATCGCAACCTTTTCCATTATGCCAAACCACGGAATTCTTCAATTGATAAACTATATTTATCCCTTATCGATTCGGCTAACGCATTTACCGAATCGTTGATACGCCGCAAAGTATCATCTGGTAACACAACGATTTGTCCTCGCATTAAGGCATTTAGTTGATCAATGTTGGTTATGCCCACAACCGGAACGCCCATATTAGGTTGATGAACGGTCCAGGCAACGATCAAAGCTTCCATTGTAATCCCCATTGCATCTGCCTCATGCATTAGCTCATTTTCCACCCACGCCCTAATAAATCTGAATGGCTCACCATTATATTCATATTTATTTAAACGCAGATCATTCGCTTTCCAATGTCCGTTTTCTGTTGGATGCGATGTTAACAAACCACGCTCGATGATCTGATAAGGGTTAAAAAGTATCTCATTTTCGGCACAGAATTGTTCTACTGACCGATGTGAGTTTTGATTGAGTAAAGAGAATCTATTCTGTACAAATTTTACAGGACAGGCTTGATGATAACGTTTGAGTTGATCAAGTGATACGTTTGAAATACCGATATGATGGATCAGCCCGGATGCTTGTAAATAATTGAGGGCCTTTGCCGTTTCCTCAATAGGAGCATCTTCGGCAACAATATGCGTCTGAAACAAGTCAAAGTATTCAAGATCAAAACGTTGGAGCTGCATTTCGCATTGCTTTATGATATGATCATATTTGCCACTTCTGGTTACCTTGCCGTCCTGGCCTTTGTCTGTCACACATTTGCTCGCTATAAAT